>Ga0172380_10005270_pt1 | contig 15807 bp, 16 predicted proteins | sample Leawe162metaG_FD_119747 | JGI IMG/M metagenome (GOLD analysis project Ga0172380, IMG submission 119747) | Leachate microbial communities from a municipal landfill in Southern Ontario, Canada - Leachate well 162 metaG | ecosystem: Engineered > Solid waste > Landfill > Unclassified | place...
TGATGGAAGCCGTGGGTTATGCTGATCCTAAGGCTTTCCGGACTACATTCAAAAAAATTACAGGGGTAACGCCTGTCGAATATCGAAATAGGTATCAACGGGGGTGAAAAAGGGGCTTTTGCTCAGACAATGGCTAAACGGGGATTTGGGAGTTTTGGTTAAACGGGTATAGGGACTTTTGCTCAGTGAACGGTTAAACGGGGTTTTTGAGCCTTTTGCTCAGACAGCGGTTAAACGGTGGTTGGATGCCTGTCTCAAGATATACGCGGAACTACCCGGGACGGATGAAAGTCGTGGCCCTCGGGCTGGTCGGGTACAAAAAATTGGTGATTTCATGCGCTATTGGTCAATGTTATTCCGTGCAAGCCGGAAGCCCAGATCATCAATTTTGAACTTCAAAGGGTGGCTTCTACGCCGGGTAGTTGCCATAACACTTCTGGCTTCGTCACACCAGCCACCACCTCTGAAAATGCGATAGGTTCCATATACATTCGAATCATACAGATCGGAACACCATTCCCATACATTGCCGAGCATATCGTATAAACCCCAGGCATTCGGCATTTTCTCCCCTACCGGATGAGTTTTATCACCAGAATTCTCTTTGTACCAGGCTATGTCGGCGAGTTCACCATAACGTGTTTCGGCAGAACCGGCTTTACAGGCGTATTGCCACTCCGCTTCGGTGGGCAAACGGTAACCGTTGGCATTAGGATTAAATAGGGCATCATCGGCCGACAAATTAAAATCGTATGCCGGCTGTAAACCAGCTAAAGCTGATAAGGCATTACAAAAGGCTGCGACTTCCACCCAGGCAATGGTTTCTACAGGACGTTTCTCACCTATCAAGGAACTGGGGTTAGATTTTGTAACTGCTGAATAAATGTCCTGGGTTAATTGAAATCTGGATATATAAAAGGGCCGAATAGCCACTGACCATTTCTGATTTAATCTATCGTCCCGTAATTCAATTTCACCGGCGGGTAAAGCGACCATTTGGTCATTAATTATTGCTAAGACATTTGCTTCTAAATTATTATGCATGACTTAATAAGTTGGGATAATAAATAAACTTGCCATTCAGCAAAAAATTCAATAAAAATTTTTCACCAAATATTGTAAATATATAAATATTAACAATATGAATTTAAAAAATTGAATCCGATTCAAGTTCCCAATTATGCCGCAGTTAAAGGACGGTGCGTGTATTTACTTTCCCAATTTCCGCATAAACACTGTCAATTCTTTGGTAAATACATCTAAGGTTAAAGCCGATTTTTTCAAATATCCCACTATCATTTTTAATTCAGCCTGGCTGTAATCCTTCGATAAGTCAAGAATCTGAGCTACCCCTAATATGTGTGTTATAGGTTGTCTTACCTTATGAGAGGTCATAAAAATAATCTCTTCCAATCCCTGGATGTAATCCCGCAGATAGGCTTCTGTTTTTTTCAGTTCATTATAGGCGATGGTGAGCTCGGTAGTCAGGCCACTGTTCAGTTTATTTTGTGTATCGAGATCTTTGTTGGCCATTATTAATTCTTCCGCCAGTTTTTGTTTCTCGTCGTTTTGAAATGCCAGCTCCTCATTGGCCAGCACCAATTCATCGGCCCTTTTTTGTTTTTCACTGTTTTGAAAAGCCAATTCTTTATTGGCAATGGCTAATTCATCAGCACGTTTTTGTTTTTCGCTGTTCTGAAATGCCAGCTCTTTGTTCGCGGTAAATAATTCATTCGCCCTTTTTTGTTTCTCTCTATTCTGAAAAACAAGCTCTTTATTGGCAATGATTAATTCATCGGCACGTTTTAATTTTTTCTCTTTCAGTAGTGCTAATTCATCATTGGCAACGGCCAATTCATCGGCACGTTTTTGTTTTTCCTGATTCTGAAAATGTAACTCCTTATTGGCCACAAATAATTCATCAGCACGTTTTTGCTTTTCGCTATTCTGAAATGCCAATTCTTTGTTAGCGATGGCTAATTCATCCGCTCGTTTTTGTTTCTCCTCATTCTGAAAAAGCAACTCTTTGTTCGCCACGCTTAATTCATCGGCGCGTTTTTGTTTTTCTTCATTTTGAAAAAGCAGTTCTTTGTTGGCAATAATTAATTCCTCTGCCCTTTTTTGTTTTTCGGTGTTCTGGTTGACGAACTCCGTGCTTGTCAGAGCGAGTTCCCTTTTTAAGGTTTCCACCTCTAGCTTCAGTAGTGCGATTTCGCTCTTCAAAAGCATATTTTCTGTTGATTCCCCCTGCATTTCAGGTTTATTTAGCTATTATCAGACATCATTACATGTGTGTTTTCCAAACTTACATATTGGAAAAAATTCTATATTTAATCACGTCTCTGTATCCTGGAGAACCTCAGTGCTGTCAAGGTAAATAACTTACATCAATCGGCAAAAATATTTTATTTTTTTATTGTGTTACTGCCGATGATTCACTTTCAAGTCACCAGCACTATAATGTTTCGCCTATACAAACAAAGTTGTATATGTCATTTTTCTCTTAACAAAAAGGCCCTATTAATTTTAATATTTAATAATCATTTTTTATTTAGCAGGCAAATCGATGGCAAATATTTAAATACCTGTACATTATGTTGGTATATTTAACTTATTGCGATTGTTAACAGTGTTAACCAATTAGGTGAAAAACGAAAAACAGCTGGCTGCTTTAATCTGTTATGATCATTTTCTGTGAAGCTGATTCATAAGCCGTCTCCAAAGTAACAAAATAAGTGCCGCTTTGGTGGCGCTTTTTGACCTGGTAACGGTAAGTGTTTTCTCCCACTTCCAGGTTTTTTAAATCCACCGAATCGATTTTTTTACCATTGCCACTAAACAATGTAATTTTCACTGTTGAAGTGGCTTTTAAGTTAAAACGAACGGTGAATTCTCCGGTATTGGGGTTGGGGAATAACTGCATCTTTATAGAACCCGTACTTTGGGAATTCAAGGTATGCATGCCCAGAGCAGCATTTTTTATGAGGTAAACCTCAAACAACTGACTGCTGGCACTACTTTCAACACCTGTATTGATAAAAAAAATATTCGGGGCACTGCTGCTTATGCCACCATAGATATAGCCGACCAGCGTAGTATCCGCCGTGATATTGTCGAGCTTGAGCACCTCATTAGTATATTGCAATATGTTATAAGCCGGTATAAACTCAGCGCCAGCGCCTAATAAACCGGGCATTTCGATGGGCAGTTTGTATTCTGCCATCTGTCCATTCGCATCCCGGCTTACTCGGGCAATAGTTTTGACAAAAGGAACATTGTTGTCTTGCACCAACACCCCTGCACTATCGAAATATTGTGCAATGCCGCCAAAAAATACAGTGTGCATCTCGTTGTTGTTAGCTGAATACAATGGCAAAACCGCACAATGGTAATGGTTGTAATACTGCTGGAAGTTGTTATTCACCACATAACCCGTACTGTCAATATTTACGCAATTCAAAAAAGGCAAATCCACAGTTGGCTGAAAAACTCCTGAAAAAGCGGTTATACCTTCAGCGCCATTGGGCATAATTTGGGGCACCGCATTATAATCACGGCGGTGCAGATTTGCTGCATCCGTAATGGTCGGGAGATGATTGACAGTAAGTGTAGTTCCATCGTCGCTAATGGTAAACTTCCGAATGGCATCGGTATACACCTGGGTAAAACTGGCATGGCCCATGGGATTATAATTACCATCGAATTTGTTGCCACCGACGAGGTAAAAAGTATTATTTATCCGTTTGAGATGGCCACCGGTCACCGCAAAAGCAGGATCGGTGATTTGCCGGAAATAAGGGGTGATGGAATCTCCTGCAATTATGGCGGAGATGAGTTCTGGTATATGAATGGCTGTTAAATTGTTAAATGTTTTACGCGATGCCGTTGCCGCATGGTAACCGTAACCACCCACGACATATAAATAATTGCCTTGCTGGTAATATTGCATATTGGTGGAACTAAGCTGTTCCTGCATGGCTACGGGTAAAGAAGTGAGCGGTGCCGACCACTTCTGTTTGGCCACCGGATCCACCACGATCAACTGGTTATTGTTGCCGGCCACATCAAAAGCGGCAAATGGCTGTCGGCGGTGCAAACCATCCAATCGCCCGCCGATGATTAGCCATTTACCTTCATATTGGCCATGCGCAAACGACTGCAAACCGCCCAAACCGCTGATCTGGAAAGGCACAATTTGAATCCCAAAGGGCGGATTTTGTGCCTGCACACCGAAGTGAAACAATAGTAAAACAACGAATGCAGCTAATTTTTTAGTCATGGTAATGGCCTTAGAATAAACTAAGGTAGCTGCTTGAAATCCCTCGTTCTGCTACTTAGGTTACATAGATTTAGTATCTAGTATTTAGTATAGAGAAATAGGAAGTAGTTGAAAAAAATGGGGAGTTTGTACTTAAGCAGCAAGAGCCAATTAGCACTTAACTTATTTATTCTTGTGCTCCTGTAAATTAAAAACAGTTCCTGCAGGATCCTGAATCCAGTGCATGTTTTTCGGCAGGGCTTCAAGTTCATCGCAGGTCTCCACCCCTTCCGCCAACAAATAGGCTGTAGCTTCTTCCACATTATTCACGGTGAGCTGCAGCCAGGTTTCGGCATGGGTGTAGTTATCTACACAGTCAAGCCAAAGATGAGTAGGACCAAACTTCACCACACAGGTCCGGGAAATGGTTGGGTTATTGATGGGTTTTTCTTCAACCTCCAACTTCAATATATCGCGGTAAAAAATAATGGTTTTATCATATTTACTTTTGGGAATTTTGATGGCGATGTTGATACCAGCTTCAAATTTTACATCCATAAGATTTCATTTACTTCAGTTCAGATTTAATTTCGACAGATTAATGGGCATAAGGAATTCGGATTACCTGACCTTGATTTACCAGTAAAAGAATTGTAGGGTCGTTCCCCCAATTTTCTTTGGCACTTGGAATTTGTGGTGTTGCTAAATGATATAAGACAATCTTGGTGGCGTCTATTTTAATGTTGTTTCTTTTGGCATCTTTTAATACCCAATACGGAATAAAAGCCCAATCGATGCCTTTTACGCCACCTATGATATTCGCGTGTTCTGTATCGCCCGACAGGTATATCTTTTTGCCATGCCAGGTGATCAAATAAGAATTGTGCTTTAATGTAAAACGGTGTTTGGTTTTTAATGCCTGAATGTCAAAATCGGGTATAGTTTGACTGTATTTTTCCAACTTACCAGACCGCCAGGGTGTAAACTTCTTACTATGCTCTCCTTTACGCACCTTTCTGACCAATTTCCCGGAATAATGATCGGCATGTTTATGGGTGAATATAAATATAGCATTGGGCGTTATGCTGTCCAGCACCGACTTATCATAAGTCATATAACCATAAGCGCCCGATTTATAGGGAAAATCAACATAGACATTTAAGTCGCCATCGGTCATGTGGATGCCACAGTTGCCGAGGAATTTGATTTCGATCGCCTTGGTTTGGGCATATCCTACTTTAGATAGGATAAGCAGGAATAGGACGATGCGGCTTAATTGAAGATTCATAGTAGGGTTAATTGGAATGTTTGGCTACTAAGCGCATAACCAATCAACGCTAATATAAACGCTAATTCAAAAACGGCTTAAATTAATTTTTAGACTTAACCCTTTTAAAATCCTGATTACAATCAAAACAATGATAACTATTGCGCATAAAGGGTAATGGGAAGCCTAAAAGTAACACCGAAATTACGAAGGCACGTGGCGAGGGTTTAGGGTTTGAAACTTCCTCGGATCCACAAAAAGGACATAAAATAATTTGTTTCTCTTTTTTCAATGAATCAACTTACTAAAATAAAATTGAATAAACACTCATTAAAGCATCCTAAATAAAGTAAGCAACCCCATAGCAGCTGTTACAAAACCAATGGCAAAAAGCAACCGAATAATCAACAAACGAAACTCCAGTCGCAATTTACTAAAAATAGGTATACGCATACTTAGTCGGTCTAGCTTAGCCAAAGGTCTAGGTATTTCTGCTTCCTTTTCCATTTCATACCCTCCCTCTCTCAAAACTTCCTTGGCTGATTCTATATCAGTCGTTTTTACCTGAAGCTTCACGCCACCAATAGCGTTTGAATAAAATGGGTTCACTTGAACTGTTAACTCATCCAGCACCCGGCATTCAATACCTTCAGCTTCCAGACGAGCCCGTAATACTGCCATTTCGGCTGGGTAGGTAAAGGTGATCAGGGTGATGAAATTGTCCAAAGTTTTTATTGAATATAATAAAAAATAGTCTAGCCTTTCTAATGAAGCTAAAAATGACCAGTGCGCTAAAAAATTCGAAATAAAAGCCCCTGCTTTCAGCTCAACCTAAACATTGAGTAGAAAGCAGGGGCCTGAACTTGGTAGTTAACCGGCCGCTAGCCGCTCTTCCTTTATTTTTTGAGGCTGATAAATACCAACTCGCTCTCTTTGGCCTTTTTTGAAAGTTTGTTACCCAACAGCAATATGGTATTGTCGTTGTCCATCAAAATCGGGTTTTTGTAATTGACGGCCCAGTCGTCGTTGGTTAAATCCTGGAATTTAACTATTTCGTTGGCCTGCAAATCGTAAGTTAAAACGGCCAAGGCAGAAACAGCTTCTCTTGCTTTTTTAGGATCTAAGACAAAACTTCCACCAACATCTACGAGCTTATTGTATTCTCCCAATTCCTCCATTAGCCAAAACAGTTTTTTGCCATCTTTTGAAAAGGAAACATGGGAACGGGCGAGAATTTTCCCTTCTCTCGATAAGATAGATTCTACTTTACCATTTTCATCAAAAATGATGGTTTGTAAGGCCCCTTTGATCGCCCCAAATTCCTGCTGACCGGAATATATCAGCTTGCCGTTTGACAAACTCAATGTGGCATTGGGCATACTAAAGTTAATACTGGAATTAGTTTTCAGGCCGGAAACAGATTTAAAGGCCGACTTCAAACTTTTGTTTAAAGCACTTGTAACATAGGTCAACTTGCCCTTTTCAATTTTGGCAATTTGTACATTTTCAAAATCTTCCACTTTAGGCACCGAAAAAATATCGGCATAAACATTGTTTTTCGGGCCGCAGCTGCCTACCAAATAAGTAGCACCGTCTTTGTGAAATACATGATTCACCAGCCATTGTGAGTTGGGCGCGGTGATTGTCAGTTTTTCTTTAATCTCATAGGTGTCGCCATCTACATAAAAATACTCGTAAACGTTGGCGGCTGCCACAGCCATTTTCGATTTTTTGTAGTTGATTGGTGTGCCTATAAACACATAATCATATTTACCCGGCGCTTTTTCAATTTCTTTGCCGTTCAGGAGGTATTGTTTATCGAAAGTGAAGGTTACTTCCTTGATGATGTTGGTATTTTCATCATATTTTCTGAAAACGTAATGGTTTTTTTCTTCTTTGATAACACCTACGGTATTAAACAAAACATTACCACCGTTTGGAACAGGATTGTTGTACATAGGGATCCACCTTTGACCCTTTTCTTCCTTGGCATCTTCGCTGGTTTTTTTGAAAACCGCCGGATTTTCAGAACAAACGACCCCTTTGGTTTTTGAATCTTGTCCGTTAACTTTTAAACCTATGAACGACGATGCCAATTTAAAGCCCGTCATACCCGAGGTACCGGTAACGATGGTGGTAAACATAAACGAATTGTCGATGGCGCTTTTAGGCATGGCAATGCCGCTTAAGGCCGAACCGGCGATACCGCTACCGAGTATGGCGCTATATCTTTTGCCATAGACATTCTCATTTTTCGCCAAGGCCTCTTCGGTGGAACCATATCTGGCAGACCTGGTTTCAACATAATTAAAAGCGTTGTCGAAAACCAATTTGTCGATGTTCCAACCTAATCCGCGAAAGGTAATTTCATTATATCCAGCCGTCGCATCGCAATACGACTGCAGCATATTAACATAAACATTTCCAGTGTTGGGATCTAGGCCAGCGTCGCCTACACGCCAGTTTTTGTGCTTTTTAAGGGGTTCGAGATCCAGCGATTTGGAACTGACTTCCACTTGAGCTGTTGCGAGCAGCGCATTAGCTATAATAGCCAATGAGAATACAATCTTTTTCATTTTAGGTTAGTTAAATTCAGATAGGTTTAGTCGTGGCGAAATTTAATTTCGCTTGATTTGATGTAGTATAGCTGGTTTTTTTGTGTAAATCGGACAGGAAGAGCCCATCGTGAGCTAATTAATTGTTTAATAATATCCGTATTTTTACGTAGTGTTTGGGAAAGTGTGTACTCATTTTTTATGTTACAAAATGACATCACTACACTACTGCGCATAAAACAATATTTGTTCTTACCCCCAAGGTATAAAAAGTATGTTATCTCCACAATAATATTCATGGTAGCCAGTGTAATAATTCACAACGAAGCCAACTGACAAAAGACGCCCGGGAGGAAATTCAACGAAACCTATATTAAAAAACCACAGCTAATTCCCTCAACTGTCTCAACTCCCTCAACTTCTTTTGCGTCCCTGTTGGTAAAACAAAAATCAGCGCCCTTGCGAGAAACCTTTTGGAGTATTTAGTATAGAGTATTTAGTATTTAGAAGGGAAGCTGTCTGGGGAAAAAGATGTGCGTTCTGTTTTCCGTTTAACCTAAAACCCCGTTTTACCGTCCGCCGCACAAACGCCCTTTTTTTGCTCCCCCCACGCCGAGCAAAAGCATCGCGCCCTTTGCGAGAAATAGGAGTGCTGACCCGCATTGCCCTCTGCTTCGCTTCCCGAATAACTCGGGACTACACAGCAGCAGGCACCGTAAAGTGATTATTTTTTCCGCGCTATGACTATCGTATGCACGTCATTTTTGGATTCCGATACCTGATAAGGCACCTTAAAAGTGACTATATCCTCAAAGTTGTTCTCTTTAAGTGTGTTAATTAAAGCCGCCAAAGGATGGTAATAAAAATACACCCGGCCGCCGCTGCCGACTTTAAAATCAGACTGTTCCGGCTCTCCTTCCACAAAACTCAGATAAAGCAAACCCTGATTATTTAACAGCTGATAAGCGTTGCTGATGAATTCACCGGCTTCCTCGGGCGACCAATAAGGCAAACAAAAACCCGCAACAACCCCATCGTATTTATCCTCCTGTGTGTGTATGTGCCGACTGTCCATGACTGCAAAACGGGCGCCTGGATTGTTCACCCGGGCAAGCTCAATCATATTTTCGGCGATGTCGATGCCGAAGATGTTGAAGTCGTGCCGTTTCGTGAGCAGGTATTTGGTAATATTCCCCGGACCGCAACCTACATCCAGGATTTTGGCATTGCGTTGGGATAAAGCCTCGCAAATAAAATCATAGCTGTCGTTGTACAAGGGCAAGTCCATAAACTTTTCATTGTAGAGCTCGGCTATATTGTTCCAGGTGTTGAGTGTTTCTTGGTTTTTGTCCATGGGGGTGCAAATTGTAGCTATATACCTTGGCTTTCGGCTGTTTTATCCAAAGACAAAAACCACATATACAGTTCATTTATATATACCGCATTTTAATATGCACCTTGTTTTCGCCCGGTTTAACCACAAAATCGAAATCGCTATATTCAGGCTTGCTTAAACCGCTGGACACATAATTCGAAAACCCAAAACCTTCGAGCGGCACCCCTATCCAATTGTAATTCATCTTGGCATCCTTGTTTTCGTCGTCCAGCAAAGCAAAACCATAGTTGCCCGGTTCGAGCTTCAACTCCACCACCAGCAACCCGGCCTTCATAGTAGTTTTAGGAAAAAGCTGTTTTTTCACCGGCTTTTCTTTGGCAAATTGTTCCTGGTTTTTAAAAATGCCCACCGAAACTATACCTTGGCTGTTGCGGAGGCCTTCGATGGTGAGGGTTATTGTTTGTGCTTGGGAATTGAGAGATAGAAGGGATAATAAAGCAGCGATAAATAAGGATAATTTCATGGAAATGATCAGTCTAATGAATAAATGATATGATATGGGATTGATAAATATTAACTCATTTTATTTACGCTTTCTTTTTATCTTTTTGTCAGGGTTTCGCTTTGTATGGAAAACAGCAGATATTATAATCGTTTTCCCAAAAAGCTCATAAGTGACTACAAATGGAAACCGCGTCAAAACAGCTTCGTGTAAGTGCGCAAATTTTATTGGAAAGATTAACGGATTGTCTTTGATTTTTTCAAAAAGCTGAAAAACTTCTTCTTCAAACACTAATCCAAGACCGGGAGAGTTTTCATCATAATACAAACATGATTCCCTAATCTCAGCAATCGCTTCTTCAAGAATAATGATTTTGTATGTTGGCAAGTTATGTAGATGGTTATTGTTTCAGTTGCTGGCGTGCTTCAGCCATTGAATACCCTTTTGTTTTGCCAGCTTTGTATAATTCGGATCTTTGTAGTACTTCCTTTTGCTGTTCGTCGGTGAGTTGACTAGAATTACTTTGACGATATCCCTCTAAAAGTTGATAAACAACATCAAGAACTTCGTCGTCCGCCTCATCAATGTATTTATGCACCTTAGTGCGTATGGCTGAAGTAGTCATGTAAATGCGTTTATAGCAATAAAGATATTCATTTTTTGTCAGAAGATAGCCGTAGGTGATGTTGGTCTTACATGAATCAAAGGAGGCAAATAATAGACAAGTTTTTGCCTATTAAAGGCTGTTCTACTATTGGTATTAACTCATTTAACCACTAATTCGAACCCCATATCCATCCAGTTTATAATCGCCATAAATCATCTCTAATCACCAAGCTGAACAATTCCTTTTTGGCACGCAAGGATCGCGAGGGAGCAAAGGGGCACGCAAGGGTCGCGAGGAGGCAAGGGACGCAAGAAAATAGGTTAACGTTCCTTTGGGTAGTGCTAAGGTTAGCGCCCTTGCGAGAAAGTTATTAAAATGCCCTCAGTGTTCTGATTTAGGATTCGTCTTTCTGTGCATCTCGGCTGCACAACTCGACAGGCTCCTTGTGCGCTCGATGACCGGCGGCTTTTAGTAAAACCCTGAATTTCGACGGAGCTCAATCCAGGGTTTTCAATAAAGTTGAATACTGCAGTCGAGATCTGACAAAGGTGTTAAAACCGGTAACGCTAGCGCCCCAGTAGGCAACAAAAAAGCTCGCGCCCTTGCGAGAAATTGCCCCCTCAATTGGTAGAGTGTAGCCCCAATTTATTGCCTTCAGTATCCATAATCAACGCGAAATAACCCATTTCAGGACTAATTTGGGTCTTTTCCAGCAGTACTTGCCCGCCATTTTGGGCTACTTTGTCGAGCATGGGCTGGAGGTCGTGGCCTGCGTTGAGGTAAAGAACGGCACCGGCTGATGTTGGCTGGTAGTCGCTGCCTTTCACCAATACTACATTTACTTCGCCGGGCTGGTTGGGCAGTATTCCCATCTGGTTGCCATCCATCTCCATTTTTTCGATGGTCAGCCCCAAAATGGTTTGGTAAAATTGGATGGCCCTGGAAAAATCGCTGACAGGAATTTCTACAATCGAGATTAAATTTTGCATTGTTTTTGAATTTTGGGTGGGGGGATTGGTGGTTTGTGCTTTCGGATTATTTTGGTCGGTGCAGGCCGATAAAACGATTACACTGCACACTAAACTGCTAAAAAGTAGACTTCTCATAAATGGGGTTTTGACGCAAACTTAGCTTGCACCCCCTGCCCGAAATAGTAAAAATGCGACAGCCTAGTCCTGGCTGTAAAAAAGTGAGCTCAACTCCATTTGTTCGGCCGACAAAAACGCCTTGGGTGTAATACCCGTAAACTCCTTAAAATCTTTGATGAAGTGATTCTGGTCGTAATATTCACTTTCGTAGGCAATTTCGGTGAAACTGCTGCCTTTTTGGTTGATCATGAGGTGCAAGGCCGTTTGTAAACGCACCAATTTTGCCAGCTGTTTCGGACTCAGCCCGATTTCTTTCAAAAACTTCCGCTCCAATTGCCGGCGTTTCGACAAATCGTCTTGTAAAATAACTTTAATGGGTGAGCTTCCACTGGTGCTGAGCAAGGCAGCCACCGTTAATTTTACTATGGTATCGCGGGTGGACTTTTCCTGTAGTTTGTTCAGCAAAAAGGCCTCTATATGTGTTATTCTTTCCAGGGTATCCCTGGCGTGTATGATTTTTTGTTCCAGTTCATCCGCTGCTTTTTGCCCGAAAAGTTCGGCCAGGGGTGTTTCTTTGTTCTCTAAACTTTTGAGTGGTTTTTGGATGAAGTTGGCCACACTATAAGGATAAAAACGCGCCGCAAAACAATGCACATAACCCGTAGGCGCAATGGTAAAAGGTGCCGTGATTTGCCCCACCACCATGGCACGGGGTTGAATAATGGAAGTGTTTTCTCCCGTAAATCGCCGGATATCATCCCCCAGTATAAAAATAAGCTCCATACAACCATCCGGCACAATACGCTGCTTTTCACCCCGCCGCTCGGCCGGCACTTCCAGCGTCCAGTAACACTTGATCAGTGCACTGAGGTCGGTGTTCGGGGGGTAGGTTTGGTAGTGCATGGGAGGTTAGCGTTATGGCGCTTGACGAAGTGGGGGATAAGGGATTGAATTTCTCGACTATTAGGCAATATTAATATAAGAATTGAGATTCAATTAACTACTAAACCCCAATTGCAGCCAAACGCGTGTTAGCGACTGGTTCATTATCTTAGTGTTGTTCTAACAAAATTAGGTTCGGAATATTGAAATTTCCCTGTCTCAAAAAACCAATTAGCCATATCAAGTACATCTCCGTTCGAATGTTTGTCTGCACCTAATGTATACAATAAAGTGTCAAACGCTGAACGATATAAAATTTTCGTATTTGTCAGGCTAGCTAAACTATCTAAGTCTTGTTTTGTGGTAATAGGTTTTAATTTCACCAGAAACTGTCCAACTAAACCTTGGAGTGATTGATCATTTTTGTAAACTAACATGAGGCTGGCAGAGCTAACGAGTGTGTTATTCTGAATTTCAATAATTCGATTTTTTGCCTCTTGACAACTTCTTGAACCCTTGAAGGATGTTAAAACAAAATTATTCTTAGGCCCTTCAACAGAAGTTTCAATCGCACCTAAAAATGAAAATTGACTTATTAAATCCCGTTTTTCTTGAGCAGTAGTATTTAAAGGAAAAGATATAGTCAATTTATCATTTAATTCAGTCAAGAATATTTTGTCGTTTGAATAATAATAAAAACGTTGGTCGCAAGCATCTATACGTGACTCTTTTTTACAAGAGAATATTAAAAAAGTCATAAGAATTATTAATAGTCGTATCATGGTATTGTATTTAAAACTCGATGTTTTGGAGCGTTCGGCATTCTATTCTGTTAACTATGTTGTTGGTCATGGCAAGGTTTACAGACTGAAACAGGCCAACCAATTGGTTCTTTACCGATGTTATATTTGCATATGTTTTATGATGTAACTGAATTTGGGAGTCTTTTTTTAGATTTTCTCTCTTGATAGTATACATGTTAACGTTTTGGCGCTTGGTGCAGTGGGGGATAAGGAGCATTATTTTTACCAATACCAAGCAACACTAATATAAGAGTTGAGATTCAATTAACTACAATGCCCCCATTGCGATAAGCGCGTGTTATAAGCCGTTTTTCTTTCAGACGTCATTTTGTTGCGAAACTTTCATAGTTAAAAATGTAGTTGTCATTCCAGATTTCAGGTTTGTCTGAGGATTTATTTATTGAGTATTTTTTGTAATAATATTGTCTAAGTTCATATTTAAAATTGTCAATTGATTGAAAGCAATTTATCCAAATATTACCTTTTGGCGCCCATAATTGCCAATTGCTCATAACAAGTTGGCCAACTCTGTAGTTTGCACAATATTTTACTTTGCCATTATTATTTGCTACAGAAGTAATAATTGCAAAGAATTTGGTCTTGTCAAGAGAATAAAATATAGTGTCAATAAAGGCAGTTTGTATTGTATCTTGATAAATGTTGATTTTATTACTGTCAATATCTGTCTGCAAATAGTTGTCAATGATCATTCTACTGTCTTCATTGTATTTTTCAATTGAAACAGGTAATGGGCCCGCTTTAGGAATTTCTACTGGTTTATTAGAATACGAATTGTATCCGAAATAGATAGGAATAATTGAAGTAAATAGGAATACAGGTAGTAATATTATCCAAGTTGATGCTAAGTGTTTGTAAAAGAGTATTGAAAAAAAAATGCTTTCAATAAATAAAACAAGTCCTGATAGAACGATAAAGCCAAATGGAATTCCAAGTGTCGAGCTTTCAGGATTAGTTTTGAATTTATAAACTGTATAAAGAATTACAACAATTAAAGTCAGAGCAAATGTCCATAATATGATTGAAATTGGTCTTTTCATTGCTAGTTTGAATGTATTACAAAAATGGCCTATAACTTGTTTATAAGAACTAAATCCAGCCTTTATACACCAAAGTATATTAGCTGAAAATTGTATTTATGCAGCAATGTAAACATTGTACACAAGCTTAACAATTCCTTTTATGGAGACGCAAGGTTCGCTAAGGGAGCAAAGGGCGCAAGAATGCATGCAAGGGGTCTCGCGAGGGAGCAAGGGGCGCAAATAAGGAAGGCGTTAACGTCCCTGTGGGTAGTGGTAAGATTAGCACCCTGGCGAGAAAGTGAAGTTGCTGTCAAGCGTTGCGTTCGGCTCCGCTCACGCACCGCAAGGTGAGCTGGCACCGGTTCGGCAGAACTCCCAAAACTCCGCGAAATCTGCGTTAAAAAAACCACGCTCTCAACTCGCTCAACTGTCTCAACTCCCTCAACTCAATTTCGTATCTTTGCCTATGCTCTTCTCGTTTTTTAAAACACGTAAAAACCGACAATTCGACTTCCAGCCGAGGTATTATAACCCCGAGCAGGAAGAGCGGAATGCCCGTATAAAAGCGCTGCGTGGTGAAACCGAGGTAGGCGAAAGCCGGAAAAACATCAGTTTCAGGCGACCTACCCAGTTGCGGTCGGCGAATATGCGGAGCAACCGGAATGTGTTGGTGCTGGTGGTTTTATTGGGCGGCATGTTTTATTTGCTGATTCAGGGTTATCTCGATCTCACCACGACTTTACTCCTCATGGGTGGCTATTTAGGCTGGCGTTTGGGCGTTTTTCAGCGTTTATTCGGACGTAAATCCGGACAAAACGAAGCATGAGCGACATTATTCGGCTCTTACCCGATGCGCTCGCCAATCAGATTGCCGCGGGTGAAGTGGTACAACGCCCGGCCTCAGCGGTAAAAGAACTGATTGAAAATGCGGTGGATGCCGGCGCGACCGATATTCAGGTAGTCGTTAAAGACGCCGGAAAAACCTTAATTCAGGTCATCGACAATGGTTGTGGCATGTCGCCCACCGATGCGCGTATGGCTTTTGAGCGCCACGCCACGTCCAAAATCCGCGATATCAACGATTTATTTGCCATTCGTACCTTCGGTTTCCGGGGTGAAGCTTTGGCATCAATAGCGGCGATTGCCCAGGTAGAGTTGCGGAGCAGGCGCCACGACGATGAATTGGGAACGAGTATCCAAATTGAAGCAAGTACGATTCAGTCGCAGGAACCGGTACAATGCCCGGCGGGAACACAGTTGTTGGTTAAAAACCTGTTTTACAATGTACCGGCGCGCCGGAGTTTCCTGAAAAAAAATGAAACCGAATTCCGCAATATCAGTGAGGAGTTTGTGCGGGTGGCACTCGCACAACCCCAGCTGAGTTTGCGGTTGAGTCACAATAGCGCCGATTTATACCGTTTGCGGCCCGGCAATCTGCGACAGCGTATTGTCGCCATCATGGGCGAGCA
>Ga0172380_10005272_pt1 | contig 15798 bp, 17 predicted proteins | sample Leawe162metaG_FD_119747 | JGI IMG/M metagenome (GOLD analysis project Ga0172380, IMG submission 119747) | Leachate microbial communities from a municipal landfill in Southern Ontario, Canada - Leachate well 162 metaG | ecosystem: Engineered > Solid waste > Landfill > Unclassified | place...
ATTCGATTACGATTCGGGGTCGTATTAATATCTTCGGATCTCGGTTAAACACATCTCTCCGAATATCTATATAAATTAACTCGGTCTTTGCCTTAACACTCAATTCTATTGTATAATCCAAAGCCGTGGAGAGGTGTCCGAGTGGTTAATGGTGCCGCTCTCGAAAAGCGGTCTCGCTGTTTCAGCGAGCGCGGGTTCGAATCCCGCCCTCTCCGCCAGATAATCTGTCTCAGATATATTATCGATTATCAGGTGTTGTTCTACAGTCTCCCTCTCGACGAATCGCTGATATTGTGGTACATTACTCAAACTGATTACTTATAGAAAATGAAATATACTTAATTAGAACTAATGTAATAAGTAATCCAGCCTGTTACGAGGTGTACCATGGATAGAGAACTAAGAATATTGATCCTGGAGCATATACCTGAAGACGCGGAACGTATACAACACGCGCTGGAGAAAAGCGGCATTAACTTCAAATCGCGTCTGGTAAAGACGAAGACGGAATACTTGGATTACCTTGAGAAAGCGCTAGATGTCATCATTGTCGATTACGATTTGCCTAACCGCAGCGCAATAAGAGCCTTACAGATATTAAATGAACACAATCAGGCTGTTCCCTTAATTTTTATCGCAAGCGCTGCCAACGAAGACCAGGCTGAGCACTGTATAGAACTTGGCGCAGCCGATTTCATTCTTAAGAATAAATTGGCACACCTGGGGCCCGCGGTAATACATGCGCTAGAGGATAAGACCCCACCCCCTCCTGTTCAAAAAGACGAAGTAAAAGCTGAGTTCACGAATGCACACCTGAGGCTGCAGAAGATATTCGAGGATACGATACATGCACTGGCCTCGGTCACTGAGAGCAGAGACCCCTTCACCGATGGTCATCAGAAACGAGTTGCCTCTTTATCTTATGGCATCGCTTACAGCATCTTCTTGAAAAGTCATGAGTCGGCGGAAGCGCTCTACTTGGCTGGACTGGTCCATGATATAGGAAAGATAGCAGTCCCAATCGAAATCCTCAGCAAACCGACAGAAGTCACCGACCTGGAGATGAATATCATCAAGACGCATCCTCAAGTCGGTTATAACATATTAAAGAATATAGATTTCCCATGGCCTATCGCCCAAATGGTGCTGCAACATCATGAAAGGCTGGATGGATCCGGATATCCTAAAGGGCTTAAAGGTAGAGACATCATGATGGAAGCAAGGATACTCGGTGTAGCTGATATCATAGAGGCTATATGCTATCCCCGCTCATACAGGTCTGCGCTGACTATCGAACAGGCCATGGAAGAGCTAACGAAAAAGAAAGAGATACTGTACGATCCTGCTGTTGTGGATGTCTGTATGTGGCTCTTCAAAAAGACCGAGTTTTCTTTCGTACGCACTTTAGAGCTGTGTGATTCGCTGCGCGATTCCAATATTTAGAAAAATGTTTACCGATAGGATATGAAATAGTATGAGCATAATCTCTGAAACTTTGAAATTCGAAATGCCTCCAAAGGAAAAGGTGCTGCTCCTGGTAAAACAGATAAAGGACCGCAGTGAGTTTCTCACAGAGATGGCCGATTACTGCCGGAGCGCGGCAGATGCCGATAAAGCCGTCTGCCTTGCGGCTGTTAATCATATTGTCAAAGATGACCCGAAGTTCGTTCAGAACCATCTGGATTTCATCATAAGCCAGCTCGACAGCAAGTCTGCGCAGGTCAAACTGGAGGCCGGAGAAATCGTCGCCAGCGCCGCCAAAGCCTTCCCCGACCAGGTCGCAAAGGCGATCCCCTCATTAATGGAAATGGCTAAAGACCAGGGATCAATCGTTAGATGGGGCGCCGCTTATGGCCTGACCGAGATTGCGAAAAACAACCCAAAAACTCAGAAAGAGTTGATCCGCTTTTTCAAGGCAGAGGCCAAGAAAGAAAAACTGAGCTCAGTGCGTAATCTCTACCTTGAGGCATTAACAGCGCTGGGAAAAGGCAAATAGCAAATATCCACTGTGAATCATAAACATCTTTATACGTAGCCTTCCGACTCAAATCTCTGATATAATTCATAAAGTCATATTCCTTCACAATCGATAAAATATCAAATAGAAGCCTTACGCGGAGAGGTCGCATAGAGGCCGAGTGCGCTCGCTTGGAAAGCGAGTATACTGAAAGGTATCGCGGGTTCGAATCCCGCCCTCTCCGCCATTTTGTATCAATCAACAACAGCTAGATGTACATGTAATAATAAGCTACACTTGGAGGTTCCATTATGAAGACCACATTTAGAATTGGAATATTCATACTTGCTTTATTTGTTACCGCACTGTCAACAATAGCTTGTGAAGGAACGACATCGTCAGGAGTAAAAAAAATAACGCTGGCTGACGATTCCACCGTGTTGAATATGTCTACAGAACTGCCAGCAAGTTTTGAGCGCCTAGATGCAGACAGTGAAGGAATGTCGAATAATGACTTGGGATTGGGTTCCGACTTCACTGAAGTGACGTTATTCCTCTCTGAAGACCCTTACCAGATGGTCTTTGCCTATTATTGTATTATTGAAAGCCGGACAGAGCAAGCTGGCTCTGACGCCGTAATGCAAGACGAAGAACAAATCAAGTCTATAGTTATTAGTGGCTTGCAGGCAGGAGCTGCTGAAGGGGGAGGAGAATTTGATGAAGTAACGGTAGATGTCATCTATCCTAGCGTAGGAGAGCTAGCAGTTCTAGGTTCAGGAACGATGAGTACCTATGGCATGAATATCGGATACGATATACTCATGTTCAAAGTCAATAAGGTCTATGTGTTTATATGCTCAGTATATCTACCTGGTGAAAAAACATCACTAGTTCCTTTGGGAACGGGGATAGAACAGCGAATCGGGACATTCTCACAATAAGAAGTCTACACAAATAGTACAAGTGAGACTAAGCAGACGATCAGGCACGCCGGGAGAGCATGTGTACTTTCGGGTATCACGGGTTCGAATCCCGCCCTCTCCGCCATTCTTATAAATTCCATGCTTTCTTAATAGCCACTGGATCAATTCTACAATGAAGCCGAGATCAAAGGTTCATTCGAATAATTTAACGACTTGTAGGTAGAGAGATGTCTGAAATTAAGGAAATACTTCAATCGCAACTGAAACCGAAAGAAAAACTCACCAGTCTGGTTGAAGCCGTAACGAAAAAGAAAATAACGGCCAAGGAATTCATCCAATACTTCAAATCCGCTTCCGATACGGAAAAGGGCACCTGTGCCGATGCAATGAAACACATCTCCAAAGACAAGCCAGAAATTTTAGCTCCTTATATAAATGAGCTTATAGACTATATAAACTACGATGTCCCTAGGGTGAAATGGGGAGTGCCCGAAGCTATTGGCAATATGTCAAAGAGATATCCTAAAGAGGTGGAAAAAGCTATACCCAACCTTTTGACAAATACTAACGATAAAAGCACAGTTATAAGATGGTGCGCTGCCTATGGCCTTACTGAGATTGCCAAGAATAACGATAAAACCCGCAAGAAACTAGTGCCTTTATTCGAATCAATGGTCAAAAAGGAAAACAACAATGGCGTTAGGAATGTCTACGTAAAAGCCATTAGGTTCATCGAAAAAGGCGAGAAATAGCAGTATTGAATTTCGCACAATTTTGCAAAAACCTCGGGTTACTATTGCATTTGATGACATAATGTGATACTTTTAAGAACTCCAAAATCTGCATAAGCCATACAAGTTAAGGAATCGTACATATGAAAGTAACCCTTATCGAACCCATGACCCCGTTTATCAACATCTATTCCGCGTTCATCAAGCAGCTTCCGCTGCTGGGCCCCATCTATCTGGGCACCATACTGAAAAACGCAGGTCACGACGTGGTAATCAACAACGAAAACGTGAAAGACCTCGACTGGAACCGCATCAAGGATTCGGACGTAGTCGGAATATCCATCATGACATCCACAGCACCCAGAGGGTATGAGATATCTCAAAAAGTCAGGGAACTTAATCCCAATGCCAGGGTTCTCCTCGGCGGAAGCCATGCCACGTTCCTTCCGGAAGAAGCAACTGAATATGCGGACAATGTGGTCACCGGCGAAGCTGAGTCAGTAATTATCGACCTCGTAGAACATGGTAGTAGCGAGAAGATCATCGTCGGCAAACCGGTGGAGAACCTCGATGAACTGCCTTTCCCTGATTTCTCTCTGATCGACGGCCTTGAAAAACAGAAGGTCACGCCGGTATCCACATCGAGAGGATGCCCATTCGACTGCACGTTCTGCTCCGTGACCGCGATGTTCGGCAGGAAGTACCGCTACCGCTCCACCGACAGCGTAATAAAAGAATTGTCCCGGATGAAGCACCGCAAAATTTTCTTCTACGACGACAACTTCGACGCCAACAAATCGCGCACATCGGAGCTTCTGCATAAAATGATCCGGCACAAAATAACACCTCCATGGATCGCCCAGACGAGGGCCAGCGTCACCAGGGACGAGGATTTCGTAAAATTAATGTCGAAGTCCAACTGCTGGCAGCTATGTATCGGATTCGAATCGCTGAATCCGGATTCGCTGAAGAAATATAACAAAAAGCAGACGCCGGAGGACATCAAGAATTGCATTCGAGTGCTGCACAAATACAAGATCAGGGTACACGGTATGTTCATATCCGATGGCTATACCGATATCTATAATAAAATAGGGGTGGACAGCCTGCAATTATGTGTGCTAGTGCCGCTCATCGGCAGCAAACTCTACACCGCCATAAAGGGAAGCGGACGTCTGATCGCCGACAGGTTCCCCAATGACTGGAAACTATTCGACGGCGGCCATGTGGTACACTGGCCCGATTCTCTCTCACCAGCGGAGATGCAGCGTCAGACCATCAAGGCACTGGGTACCTACTACTCCAGAGCAAACATAACTAAACTCTTTCTACAGGGCAAATTCCAGAGCTTCGGCATCAGGCTTATGGGACATAAGGTACTCAAAAAATGGAAGGCGCAGAACAAAGATTACGATACACAGCTGAGCAAGGTAAAATATGTGAATCAGACCCCCGGGTTCCTGCAAGGAAAGCTGTAGATTTGAACATACCCTTAATACCCCCGCGCAAAAGGCGGGGGTATTTTTTTACCTTGACTCATATGCTAGAATAACCTAGTTTATGAACGAAACAAAGTACTGGGTAGGATTTTCACTGATACCGGGTATCGGACGTGCCCGCATCTCCAAGCTGGCAAGCTATTTCCCAAGCATGGAGCAGGCATGGCACGCCAACGCTGCCGAACTGGAAGCGGCAGGACTCGATGTCAAATCCGTACAATCGGTCTTATCTAATCGCTCCAAGCTATCGCTCGATGACGAGATGAACAAGCTGGAGCGATACAAGGTAAAAGCTATCACTATTGACGATGCAGCATACCCTTCGATGCTTAAAGAGATATACGACCCCCCGCCGCTGCTCTACCTCAGGGGCAGCTTGGCCCCGCAGGACGAATGGTCACTGTCCGTTGTCGGCACACGCTACCCCACCTATTACGGCAGGGAAGTGACAGAACAGATAGCAGGCGCGCTTGCCAGCAACCGCATCACCATCGTCAGCGGATTGGCTAAAGGCATCGACTCCATAGCCCACAAAGCAGCGCTCGATGCCGGGGGGCGCACCATCGCCGTACTCGGCTGCGGGCTGGATATCGTCTATCCCAGCCAGCACGCAAACCTGGCACGGGATATAATGGAACGCGGCGCCCTTGTCAGCGAGTACCCGCTCGGCACGCCCCCCAAGAGGGAGAACTTCCCTCTCCGCAACAGGATAATGAGCGGATTGAGCCTCGGCGTGCTGATAGTGGAAGGAAAGAAGGAAAGCGGCGCCAGGATAACCGTGGAACGAGCGCTGGAGCAAAATCGCGAGGTTTTCGCCGTGCCCGGAAGCGTGCTCTCTCCCACGAGCTGGCTCCCGAACCAGCTGATACAGGACGGAGCCAAACTGGTACGAAACGCCGAGGACATCATGGAGGAGCTCAACCTGACAATGGCGGTGCAGCATGCTGAAGCCCAGGCGCTCATCCCGGCAACGGATTTAGAGTCTGTTATACTGCACTACATAACAGCAGAGCCGACTCACATAGATGAAGTGCGTAGGCAGTGCGCCCTGCCTATCGCCACCATATCCAGCACGCTGGCAATGATGGAGCTTAAAGGCATGGTCAGGCAAGTAGGCGGTATGAACTATATTACTGCGAGAGAATCACGTGAAGAATATAGAATGAAGATTGGATAATGACTGAAAAAATTAAGAAAACCAAAACATCGACCAGGGCAAAGGCCAAATCTACGAAGAAGAAAACGGCGACTAAAGCTAAGTCCGGTGCGCGCAGCGGCAGTCTAGTCATCGTAGAATCGCCGGCCAAGGCCAGGACGATCAATAAAATATTGGGCAGCGACTTCAAGGTCAAGGCCTCTATAGGCCATGTCCGCGATCTTCCCCAGAAGCGACTGGGCGTAGATATTAAAGAAAAAACGTTTACGCCCAAGTATGAAGTACCGAAAGAGAAACGCGAGGTGGTCGCAGAGCTTAAAGAGGCCGCGGAACACGCCTCGGCGGTATACCTGGCTACAGACCCCGACCGCGAGGGCGAGGCCATCTCCTGGCACCTGGTGGAGGCGGCTAAGCTCGACGAATCATCCATCAAACGAGTGGTGTTCCATGAGATCACCAAAGACGCGGTTCAGGAGGCCTTCAAGCACCCGCGCGATATCGATATGAACCTGGTGAACGCTCAGCAGGCGCGGCGCATCCTCGACAGGCTGGTGGGATACAAGCTCAGCCCGCTGTTATGCCAGAAGATACGGCGCGGGCTCTCAGCGGGAAGGGTGCAATCCGTAGCATTGAAGCTGGTGGTCAACCGCGAACGCGAGATCGAAAGCTTCATCCCCAAAGAATACTGGTCTATCGACGCAAACCTGGAGAAGATAGCTTCGGGCGAGGGTTTCACCGCATCCTTCGTCGGACATATGAACGGCAGCAAGATTGACATAAAGAGCGAGGGCGAGTCGTCGAAGATCGTCGCTCATCTCAATGACGCCGATTATAAGGTGGCGGACGTGCGCAAGAAAGAAACGCCGCGGCAGCCGGCCCCGCCGTTCACCACCAGCACCCTGCAGCAGGAATCGTGGCGCAAGTTGCGCTTCAGCGCCCAGCGCACCATGTCCATCGCCCAGCAGCTCTACGAGGGACTGGCGCTCGGCAAGGAAGGTGCGACGGGCCTAATCACTTATATGCGTACCGATTCCACCAAGGTGGCCCAGGTCGCCATAGAGGAAACACGAACGTATATTAAAGAGAAACTCGGCGAAGAGTTCCTGCCCAAAACCCCGCGTGTTTTCCAGAAAAAAGCAAAGGGGGCGCAGGAGGCGCACGAGGCCATCAGGCCGACATCGATAATGCGCGAGCCGTCAGCGATTGAAGGCTATCTCAACAAAGATCAGGCTAGCTTGTACGAGCTGATCTGGAAGCGCATGGTCTCCAGCCAGATGTCGCCAGCTATAATCGATACTATAACCGCCGATATCGAGGCCACGGTGCGGCAGGAGAATCTTTCGTACCTTTTAAGAGCGACGAACACAGCCACAAAATTCAAGGGCTTTACCATACTTTACAGCGAAGGCAAGGACGAGTCCGAGGAAAACGGCGACAAGTCGCCACTGCCTGTATTGATTGCAAACGATCCGCTCAAGCTCCTCGGCCTCCAGCCGGAGCAGCATTTCACCCAGCCGCCGGCGCGCTACACACAGGCAACCTTGATAAAAGCGCTGGAGGAACGGGGTATCGGGCGACCGTCGACCTATGCACCGATCCTGGGCGTGATCCAGGTGAGGGATTACATCGTGCAGGAAAGCGGGCGTTTCAAACCCACTGATCTGGGCAAGACGGTATGCGACATGCTCAGCGAGCACTTCCCGAACATCGTCGACTTTGGATTCACGGCGCAGATGGAGGAAGGGCTGGACCTCATCGCACAGGGGAAGAAAGAATGGGTCCCGTTCCTCAGTGACTTCTACGGCCCGTTCGAGAGTACGCTTCAAGCGGCCAAAACTAAAGTGGACAAGGTGCCGGATGAGCCGACTGACGAGCTTTGTGAAAAATGCGGCAAACCGATGGTCATAAAGAACGGCCGCTACGGCAAATTCATGGCCTGCTCTGGCTATCCAGAATGTAAGAACGCCAAACCGGTTAACAAGGGAGAGCAGGCAGAGGAGCAGACTGGAGAGGCCTGTCCCACCTGCGGCAAGCCGATGGTCATCAAATCGGGGCGCTTCGGCAAATTCATCGCATGTACCGACTATCCTAAATGCAAGACAACCAAACAAATCCTTAAGAAAATCGGGGTCGCATGTCCCAAATGCGGGCGCGACATCGTGCAGCGCAGGAGCAAGAAGAAGCGAAACTTCTACGGCTGTTCGGGATACCCCGACTGTGATTTCACTTCCAACGTCAGACCGCTCTCTAATCCCTGCCCTCAATGCCGCAGCCTTATGGTAATGAGCGGCAAGGAAATGGCTAAATGCACACAATGCGCGTTCAGCAGCCCGCTGGACAAGCTGGAAAAAGAGGCCGTTAAAGCATGATCCCCTTCATCCAGGATGAAAAAAATGTGGCGGTATTGCTTAACGATTTTAAGCGTTACTTAGAGATAGAGCGCCACGCTTCGCAATATACGCTGCGTAACTACCTGCATGATTTACGGCATTTTATAGATTACGCAGTCAAAGAAAATATTGCGACGCTGGAGGATGTCGATATCCAGTTGCTGCGCCGCTATATAGCTTCACTGCTGGAAGAGGGATACGAGAAGTCCAGCATCGCGCGTAAACTGAGCGCGCTGCGCTCGTTCTATTCCTATCTCACCCAGGTGAATATAATTACGAAAAACCCGCTGCTTACCATATCTTCGCCAAAGCTTACCAAGAGACTGCCAATGTTCCTGTCAAACGACGAGGTAACCAAGCTCATAACGGCACCTGACAGCAGCACGCCGCTGGGTATGCGGGATAAGGCCATGCTGGAGCTGCTTTACGCCTCAGGGCTCCGGGTCAGCGAGATTGCCGGCCTCGATATTATTAGTGTAAATCTTGAGGAACGGGAGGTCCGCGTGTTAGGCAAGGGTTCCAAGGAGCGAATCACACTCATGGGCAAGCCCGCAGTAAGTGCTATCGAGTTCTACCTCAAGGAAGGCCGCCCGAAGCTCACAGGGAAACGATCCACCGATGCGCTGTTTCTTAATCGATATGGCAGCAGACTGTCGAAGCGTTCCATAGAGCAGACATTATCTCGCTACGCCACCGCCGCAGGTTTAACTAAGAGGGTATTCCCGCACATGATACGTCACAGCTTTGCCACACACCTGCTCGACGGAGGAGCGGATTTAAGGGTGGTTCAAGAGCTGCTCGGTCATGCAAGCCTTTCCACTACCCAGATATATACACATGTAACCCAGACACAGGCAAGAAAGGTATATCTGGCTTCTCACCCCAGAGCCAAGAAGCAGGAGGGACCAGCATGAAAATACTGCTGATACACGGCCCTAATTTGAATCTGCTGGGCAGAAGAAACCGCGACCTCTACGGCGATAAGACGCTTGCCGAACTAGAGACCATTGTAACCAAGAGAGCCCGGGAATTGGGCGCCTCGGTCAAGGTTTACCAGTCAAATCATGAAGGCACGTTGATCGATTTCATTCAGGAAGAGACGCCTAAAGCTGACGGGATAATAATAAACCCCGGAGCACTCACACATTACGGCCTGTCTTTACGGGATGCGCTGGAGGACAGCAACCTCCCAATTATCGAAGTGCACCTCTCCAATATACACGCTCGCGAGGAATGGCGCAGCAAATCCGTCATCGAGGACCTGGCCAAAACACAGATATGCGGACTGGGCTGGCAGGGCTACATCGATGCGGTTGATTTTTTAATAGCACTCCTCAAGAAGAAGAAATGATACAACGCCTTAACAAGATACGACAGCATATCGCAGACAACGGCCTGGATGCCCTTTTTGTCTCACAAGCAGAGAACCGCCGCTACCTCAGCGGATTCACCGGCTCATCGGGATATCTTTTCATCACCCAGACTGAGGCCGTACTGGCAACTGATTTCCGCTATATCGAGCAGGCCCGGGGCCAGGCGCCCGATTTTAAAATCTTTCAGACACAGGGAGCTATTTCAAAATGGTTTAATGAACTGACTTCATCCCTCAGCGCTAAGAAAATAGGCTTCGATGCTAACGATATCTCATTTTCAACATACCGCTCCGTCACAGCAGACATCCGGGGGAAAGAGCTGATACCAACCGAAGGCCTTGTGGAATCACTGCGCGCCGTAAAAGACGCTGACGAATTAGCGCTTATGATAAAAGCTATCAAAGTGTGCGACGCCGCTTTCGAGCAGGTAGCTTCAAAAATGCGGACAGGGATGACCGAGTCTGAAGTGGCGTGGGAGGTGGAAAAGACCATGCGCGAGAACGGAAGCGGCGTTCTCCCATTTAATATCATCGTCGCATCAGGCCCTAACGCAGCTAAACCGCACCACCAGCCTACCAGTCGTCCTATTGCTGCCGGTGAGCCCGTAATAATAGATATGGGAGCAAGTATAGAAGGATATACCAGCGACCTGTCCCGAACGATCTGTTTAGGGAAACAAGATGAGAAATTTGGTAAAATATATGACTTGGTACTGGGAGCTCAGCTCACCGCTATCGCTACTGTAGCGTCAGGGATGACCGGCGACATCGCGGACAGCCTGGCGCGTACGGTTATCGAGCAGGGTGGCTATGGCGATAACTTCGGGCACGGCCTGGGCCACGGCGTTGGGCTGGCTACCCATGAAGCGCCCCGCGTGGGCAAGGAATCGAAGGATATTTTAACGGACGGCATGGTATTCACCATCGAGCCCGGCATATACATCAGCGGATGGGGAGGCGTACGCATAGAAGATATAATAGTTCTAAAAGACGGCAGGGCAAAAGTGCTCAGTAAGGCTAAGAAGATAGATTAATCACGTAGGAATATTTAAATTCCAGTTTATATACGACAGGGTATATTGAGAGGATAAGAAACATGATAGGCACCGGTGATATTAAGAAGGGCCTCAATATCGTAATCGACGGGAAGCTATACCTGATAAAGGATTGGCAGCACACCAAGGTTGCACAAGGTTTGGGTAAAATAACGATGAAACTTCGTGACCTTCGTGAAGGACGTACAATTGAGTACCACTGCGTGGCAGGTGCAAAATTTGAGAAGGCAAGCCTGGAACGGAACACGGCGCAGTACTTATACAACGACGGCGACTTCTACTATGTCATGGACGCGAAAACCTTCGAGCAGATGCCGCTCACCAAAGATCAGCTCGGCGACGCCGTGAACTACCTCAAAGAGAACATGAACTTGGACCTGCTGACTTACAAAGACGAGGTGGTCAGCGTGGAACTCCCCAACTCTGTCGAGCTTGTGGTCGTAGAGACGGACCCCGGCTTCAGGGGAGACACCGCCGCCAACGTCACAAAGCCGGGCAAGCTGGAGACAGGCCTCACCATACCGATTCCACTATTTGTAAACCAGGGAGATGTCATCCGCGTCGATACGCGCACCGGCCAATACCTGGAAAGGGTAAGCTAGATGCAGGTATACAGCGTAGCCCGGATAACAGGCTACCTACTAAACCGAATAATGCGACCATCAATATAGATACTGTGATCACTGCGAAGGGGGAGAATACATGATAGGAACCGGTGATATTAAAAAGGGACTAACAATCGCGCTTAACGGTACGCTGTACACGATTGTAGACTGGCAACATATCAAATCCGGACGCGGCTCCGCTCAGATAAAGTTGAAACTCAGAGACCTTCGCGGAGGACATACGATCGAGTACACCTGCCAGTCGGGAGAAAAATTTGAGCGGGCGACCCTGGATCGACATACGGTCCAATATTTATATAATGACGCCGACTTTTATTACTTTATGGACGCTAAAACTTTCGAGCAGACACCGCTCACCAAAGATCAGCTCGGAAACGCTGTAGACTACCTCAAGGAAAATCTCACCCTTGACACATTAAATTACAATGACGAAGTCGTCAGCGTGGAGCTTCCTAATTCAATCGAGCTTAAGGTGATACAGACGGACCCGGGCTTCAAAGGGGACACAGCGACCAACGCCAACAAGCCCGGCAAGCTGGAGACGGGTCTCACCATACCGATACCCCTGTTTGTAAACCAGGGAGATGTCATCCGCGTCGATACGCGCACCGGCCAATACCTGGAAAGGGTAAGCTAGATGCAGGTATACAGCGTAGCCCAGATTACGGGCTACCTCAGGGACATCCTCGAATCCGATGCCTTGCTTGCCGACGTCTGGATAAGCAGCGAGATATCTAACATGTCGGGGTCCTCCGCCGGACATTTATATTTCACACTGAAGGACGAGGCCAGCCAGATGAGATGCGTCCTGTTCAACCGCAAACGACTGAGCGTTGACATAGAGAACGGCTTGGCAGTGGTAGCCCACGGTCGTATCTCGATATACGAGGTCAGCGGAGCCGTTCAGCTGTATGTAGATATGATCCAGCCCACAGGGTTAGGCGTACTCAACATGGAATTCGAGAGGCTCAAAGCCAAGCTGGCGGAGGAAGGCCTTTTCGAGCCCTCACGCAAACGCCCCCTGCCGGCATTCCCTGAAAAGATCGGCATCGTGACATCGCCGGGCGGCGCTGTGCTCCACGATATAACGAACATCATAAGCAGGCGTTATCCCGTAGTCGAGCTGGTGCTGGCGCCGACGACAGTGCAGGGTGAGAGCGCAGTCCCCGGGATCATAAACGCACTGAATGCCCTTAACGACAGGGGAGATATAGATGTGATTATTATCGCGCGCGGCGGTGGTTCCATCGAGGACCTATGGGCCTTCAACGATGAAAAGGTAGCCCGCGCTATATATTCCAGCAAGGCTCCTGTTATCAGCGGCGTGGGCCATGACACCGATTTCACCATAGCCGATTTCGTCGCCGATAAGCGGGCGCCGACGCCGTCCGCCGCCGCCGAGCTCGCGGTGCCCCACCGCGACGAGATCGAGACGCACATAGGAAGCTATATCGCAACGATGGCGGCATCGCTCTCCAACAGCATCGAGCGCGGACGCCAGCATGCGGATGAACTCTACGCGACGGCATCGAATCAGGTCAATAACGAAATATCCGTAAATATCGAAAGGCTCCGCGGTCAGGAGCTTAAACTGGATTCGCTGAGCCCGATGGCAACGCTGGAGCGCGGCTACGCGCTGGTGCAGAGCCATGCGAATGGCGAAGTTATCTCCAATATCTCACAGGTGGAACGCGGCGATATGATAACGGTACAGGTCAGCGACGGCCAGTTCAACAGCCGCGTCACCGGATCCAAGAAGGGATTGCAGGCATGGATGAAGGACTTTCCTTCGAACAGTCACTGAAGCGCCTCGAAAAGATAACCGAGACCTTGCAGGAGGGCGGCATGCCGCTGGAAGAGATGATTGCTCTTTTCGAGGAGGGAGCCGCTCTGGCAAAGACATGTCATGAGAGGCTGAATAAAGCCGAGCTCAAGCTGAGCGAGGTGCAGACCATGTTTGAAAAGGATGAGAAAAGCGAGGAGTCCGCTTAAATGAGGTGCGACCTCCATATCCATACAATGTATTCGCCCGATTCAAAGACGACGCCGGACCAGATAATCTCACGCTGTAAGAAAGCCGGAATAGACTGTATTGCTATAACCGATCATAACACCATAAAAGGAGCCGTCGAGTTGAAACGCGTCGCCCCCTTCAAAGGGATCGTAAGCAGCGAGATTCGCACCAGGGGTGGTGAGGTCATCGGTTATTTTTTGAGCGAAGAGATACATGGAAGACTCCCCGCGCTGGAGACAGTAAGACTCATCAAGCAGCAGGGGGGTCTAGTTTGTGTTCCGCATCCGTTCGATATACTGCGCGGCTCAGCTATAGAACGGCACGCCCTGGATGAGATACTATCTGAAGTTGACATAATAGAAATATTCAACGCGCGTTCCATCAACCATCGCCATAACACCATGGCCCGGCAGTTCGCGGCGCAGCACAAGCTTCTGGCAAGCGCCGGCAGCGACGCCCACACACCAAACGAGATCGGCAGAACGTATGTAGAAATGCCGGATTTCGATGGGAAGGACGGCTTCCGCGACGCGCTGGCGCAGGGTAATATCGTAGGACATTACTCTTCAATTTTAGTGCATGTTAGCAGCCGCTGGGCCCAAATAAGGAAGGTTTGATATGCAGCAGCAGCCATACAGAATCGGTTGGTTTTCTACCGGCAGGGGAGAAGGCTCTCGCAATCTCCTGAGATCAACTTTGAACAGCATAATCAGAGGGGATATAAAGGCCGAGATATCCTTCGTCTTTTGCAACCGCGTGCAGGGGGAGCACGAGGGCAGCGACGAATTCATGAAGCTGGCAAACAGCTACAGCATACCCATCGTCTGCGTGTCATCCAATAAGTATAAACAGGAAAATACCGGCGACTGGCGGTCAAGATTCGAAACAGAGGTCATCGAGAAGCTAGAGCCTTATCCGTTCGATCTGGGCGTACTGGCCGGGTATATGCTTGTTTTAGGCAAAGACATGTGCAGCAAATACCCGATGATCAACCTGCATCCGGCGGCGCCCGGCGGCCCGGTAGGCACATGGCAGGAAGTTATCTGGAATTTAATAGAAACAAAAGCTAAAGAAACAGGTGCCATGATGCATCTGGTCACACCGATACTCGACGGCGGACCGACCGTCAGCTACTGTAAATTTTCAATCAGGGGCAAACCGTTTGACAGATACTGGAATGAAATAAAAAAGCTCCCCCTCTATGAGATACAGAAACACGAGGGAGAGAGGAATCCGCTGTTCGCTGAGATAAGAAAGCATGGAGCTGCCAGGGAAATACCGCTGATCATATCGACGATAAAGACGTTCGCCGAAGGTAAAATTAAAATAGATAACGACAGAGTGGTAGACAGCAAGGGCAAACCCATCAAGGGATACGATTTAACGAAGGAAATCGATAAGAAAGTAAAAGAGCCTCTTTCTTCATGAACCTTATATTCTTCGATATGGAAGGCCCGCTGTCGATACACGACAACATGCGGGCACTGATGAAGCTCATCCCCAACGGCAACGCGATATTTGAAGTTGTTCGACGCTACGACCGCCAGCGGACATACGAGGAAGAAGATGCTTACGACCCGGGCGACGACCTCTCCGTACTCGCTCCGTTTATCATTCATAACGGAATCACCTCCAACGACATAGCAAAACTGGCCGATGAAGCCACAATCGTCGACGGAGCGAAAGAGCTGATCGAGAGCTTGTCCGGCTGGCAGGTCTTCTGCATCAGCACCGCCTACGAGCAATACGCCGCCCGCATCATGCAGCGCGTAGGAATCACCCGAGAAAACCTTGAATGCACCTTGTTCCCCCTGGAACGGATAAAAAGCCTTGCGACCAAAGAAGACTACTCACGCATCGCTGCCTTCGAGAACGAGATGCTCAACATGCAAAACATCGATGATAAACACGTCAAGCTGCGTTTCGAAGGCTTCTTCCGCAAAGAGCTCGCGCAGACAGCCTTCGGCAAGGCCGTGCGTGAGATTAAACCGATGGGAGGACGCAAGAAGGCCGCGGCACTAAGAAACGTCGCCCGCCTGCGCGGCGTCTTCCCCGAGCAATGCGTCGTCATCGGA
>Ga0172380_10005273_pt1 | contig 15793 bp, 12 predicted proteins | sample Leawe162metaG_FD_119747 | JGI IMG/M metagenome (GOLD analysis project Ga0172380, IMG submission 119747) | Leachate microbial communities from a municipal landfill in Southern Ontario, Canada - Leachate well 162 metaG | ecosystem: Engineered > Solid waste > Landfill > Unclassified | place...
ACCCGGGGGTTTCCATCTCAGTAGCTATGGGTAACAATAAGAACACAAGGCGTCACGTTCCCCCACGTGTTCGTCGAAGGGTTTCCCTTCATCAGGCCAGCGCTTCCCCCCAAGCGTGCTGGCGAAGTCGAAATGGCCCGGTGCGCGAGACGCACCGGGCCTTTCGCTTGCTTATGTGCGGTTAGCCCGCGGGTTAGCCCGCAGGTTAGTTGGTGAATTCGGCCGCGAGGAGTTCGGCAATCTGGGCTGTATTGAGAGCCGCGCCCTTGCGGAGGTTGTCGCCGCAGACAAAGAGGTCGAGCGCGTTCGGGTCGTCGATCGACTTGCGGATCCGGCCGACGTAGGTGGGGTCCGTACCTACGACATCGATCGGCGTGGGGAACTCCAGGTTCGCCGGGTTGTCGAGCAGAACCACGGACTCGGCCTGCCGTAGTAGCTCCTGCGCCTCAGTCTGATCCACCTCATGCTCGAACACCGCGTGGACAGCGAGGGAGTGAGTCGTGATCACGGGCACCCGGACACAGGTAGCTGCGACCTTGAGGTCTGGAAGTTCAAGGATCTTGCGGGACTCGTTGCGAACCTTGAGCTCCTCAGAGGTGTAGCCGCCCTGCTTCAGGGAACCTGCCCACGGGACCACGTTAAGCGCGAGGGGCGCGGGGAACGAGCCCCCTGCCTCGATGACACGGCGGACGTCTCCGGGACGTTCGCCGACAGTTCCATCTGCTGCGACAGCTGCGATCTGGTCGCGCAGTTCGTCGATTCCCGCTTGGCCCGCGCCAGAGGCGGCCTGGTACGACGCGACGACGATTTCCTTAAGTCCGTAGCGCCGGTGTAGAGCACCAAGCACGACGATCATCGACAACGTCGTGCAGTTTGGGTTGCTGATGATGCCGCGCGGACGGTTGGCTGCCGCGGCCGGGTTTACCTCGGGCACGACCAGCGGAATGTCGGGCTCCATGCGGAACGCACCTGAGTTGTCGACGGCGACTGCGCCGCGGGCAGCCGCGATTGGCGCCCACTGGGCAGACACCTCGTCCGGCACATCGAACATCGCGACGTCGACGCCGTCAAAGACCTCGGGTGCGAGGGCCTGCACCTCGACTTCTTCACCTCGAACGATCAGCTTCTTGCCCGCTGAACGAGCGGAGGCAACAAGCCGAATCTCACCCCACACGTCTACGCGAGTGGACAGCAACTCCAACATGACGGTGCCCACCGCTCCGGTGGCTCCGACGACTGCCAGTGTGGGCTTGCCTGAGCGTGCTTCGGCGTTCATCGACCTGTCCCTGCGTAGACGACGGCTTCACCATCGGCATCAAGACCGAAGGCGGTGTGGATTGCTTGCACGGCGCGAGTTGCGTCCTCGGCGCGCGTGACGACGGAGATGCGGATCTCCGACGTCGAGATCATTTCAACGTTGATGCCAGCATCAGCGAGCGCGCGGAACGTCGTCGCCGAGACCCCCGGATGTGACCGCATCGCGGCGCCAACCAACGAGACCTTCGCGACCTTGTCGTCGTAGGCGAGCGTCTCGAACCCGATGTTGTCTTTGTTCTCGCGCAGGACAGCCAGCGCGATGTCGCCGTGAGACATCGGCAGGGTGAAGGTGATGTCGGTGAGGCCGGCCGCGGACACGTTCTGGACGATCATGTCGAGATTGACCTCGGCAGCGGCGAGCAACTCGAAGACCGCCGCCGCGCGCCCCGGTTCATCGCGGACGCCGCCAATGGTGATCTTGGCCTCAGCCAGATCGTGGGCGACTCCGGAGATAATTGGCGCTTCCACGGCAACTCCTTCAAGCTCATACGACGAGGTAACAAGGGTCCCCAGCGAGTCGCTGAAGGACGAACGCACGCGCAGCGGCATGCCGTACCGGCGGGCGTACTCCACGCAGCGCAGGTGCAGCACCTTGGCACCGTTGGCGGCGAGTTCGAGCATTTCTTCGTACGTGATGACCGGGACTTTCCGGGCCTTCGGCGCGATCCGCGGATCTGCCGAGAAGATGCCGTCGACGTCGGTGTAGATCTCGCAGCGGTCTGCGTTCAATGCTGCCGCGAGCGCGACGGCGGTGGTGTCGGAACCGCCGCGGCCGAGGGTAGTGACGTCCTTGGTGTCCTGTGAGACGCCCTGGAAGCCCGCGACGATGGGGATCGCGCCGTCAGCGATGGCCTCGGTGATGCGGCCGGGCGTGACGTCGATGATCTTCGCCGAACCGTGTGCGGCGGTGGTGATGAAGCCAGCCTGCGAGCCGGTGTACGAGCGAGCTTGATAGCCAAGGTCAGCAATGGCCATCGCGAGGACGGCCATTGAGATCCGTTCGCCGGCGGTCAACAGCATGTCGAGTTCGCGGGCGGGGGGATTCGGCGAGACCTGCTCGGCGAGATCGATCAGCTCGTCGGTGGTGTCACCCATTGCAGAGACCACGACCGCGACGTCGTCACCATTCTTGACGGTGTCAACGATGCGTTGAGCCACCCGCCGCACGCTTGCTGCGTCGGCAACGGAAGATCCGCCGTACTTGTGGACGACCAGGCCCATTCACAGCTCCACATTGCGACGACGGTCCGGGCGCACCTACTGCGCCTCACTGTTGGTGGTCTTGACTGATTCGTTGCGTACCGATGCGTTGAGTGTGGGGTTGTTGGGGTCCAAACGGCCGTCTAGGCCCCAACAACCCCACACTCAACGTCAAAACCTGGGGCGAGTCTACCTGTTGGGAGAGGAAGGGCGGCGGGGGATTCTGGGAGGAGGTGTGGGAAGCGCGCGGCTAGGGCTCGATCCGGCGGCGGCCGGCGAACGCGCGACCTAGGGTTACTTCGTCGGCGTACTCAAGGTCACCACCGACCGGCAATCCGCTGGCCAGGCGAGAGACAGCGATGTCCATCGAACCCAACAGGCGTGCGAGGTAGGTTGCGGTCGCTTCGCCCTCAAGGTTCGGATCAGTGGCAATCACAACTTCCGCCACTCGACCATCTGCCAGTCGAGTCATGAGCTCGCGGATTCGCAGGTCGTCCGGGCCGACGCCGTCGATCGGGCTGATGGCACCGCCGAGCACGTGGTAGAGCCCACGGTATTCACGGGTCTTTTCCACCGCGACGATGTCTTTGGGCTCCTCGACGACACAGATCATGGACCGATCCCGGCGGTCGTCGACGCACACTCGGCAGCGTTCTTCCTCGCTGACGTTGCCGCATTCGGAGCAGAAGCGAACCTTCTCCTTCACGGTAATCATTGAGGCAGCGAGACGGCGAACGTCTTCCTCCTCCGACTGCAAGATAAAGAACGCAATGCGCTGCGCACTCTTGGGACCGATCCCAGGGAGTCTCCCTAGCTCAGTCACGAGGTCTGCAATTGCGCCGTCGAACATCGCTGTCAGCCCTCGTCGTATTCAGTGATCTTGACGCCGCCAAGTTCGCGCGCAAGGAGGTCGATCCCCGCGACTTCGTCAAGGTCGACGCTCTCGGTGACATCCTCAACGTGGGGTTCGGGCACGGATCCGCCTACCACTGGCGCAGTTCCTGAGCGCGATGAAGAACTGGCAGCGCGGGGCGCCGCAGCGGCACCATCTCCGATCACCAACTCGACTCGCAGGGGTGTGCCGATAACGGCAGTCGTCGCCTCTGTGATCGTCTCGTCGTGGCCGGAACTCTGTGAGAACCGTTTGACGGTGCCGACGTTCTCGTGGGAGGCAACGACGATGCCATCTTCAACGGAGAGTGGGTGTGCCTCTACGAGCAACATCCAGATGACCCGAGACTTGAGTTTCACTTCATCGAGCACAGACGGCCACAGGGCTCGGACTTGCTCGATCGAGACGCTGCCGCCGGGTGCGGGAGTAGGCGGCTTCGTCGGAGCGGCCGCGGCTGGTGCTTCGGGGACTTCTCGCGCGAGTTGATCTGCTGCCGTCGGTTCCCGCTTTTCGGTAGGTGCTGTCGACGTTGAGGGTGCGACTTGCGAAAGGCGCGGTGGCACCGGTGGAGCGTCAATGCGCGACGGCTTACTCGCGGCCTTTGCTGGTGGCCGGGTCACCTGCGGCGCGGGGTCCGGCGCGTCTGCCTGTTGCCGGCTTTCCTGCGGTGCGGGGTCCGCTGGTTGAGGTCGCGAAGTGGCTGGGGCTGGGGCTGGGGCTGGCCCGACGGTTCCAGCAACCACGCCCGGCGAGCGTTCGAGCTTCTCGACGCGCGCAACAAGCGTGTCCTGACCCGCATCGGCTGCAGGCAGGACCAACCGGGCCGCAAGGAGTTCTAGTTGAAGGCGAGGTGCGGTCGCACCCTTGAGTTCCGAAAGGCCCTTGCTCACGAGTTCCGCATTGCGGGTCAGCGCGCCGGGGCCAAATTGCGATGCCTGAGCGCGGAGTTCTTCGACCCGCTCGTTGGGGCCATCGATGAGTCCCGCCTCAGCGGCGTCCGGCACGCCCGCGACGATCAGCAGGTCGCGTAGTCGCTCCAACAGGTCGGTGACGAACCGGCGCGGATCGTGGCCCGTTTCGACCACGGTGTCCACCAACTTGAACATGGCGGCTCCGTCGTATTCGGCCATGGCGGCCACGACCTCGTCGATCAGTGCGGAGTCGGTAACCCCGAGTTGATCTGCGGCCTCGTCGTAGGTAAGTCCCTCCGGGCCTGATCCCGCCAGTAGTTGGCCCAGGATCGACAACGAGTCCCGCACCGAGCCGCCCGCGGCGCGGCTTACTAGGGCAAGCGCAGCGGGATCAGCGGTGAACTCTTCCTGGGCGCAAATGCTGGCGAGGTGAGTCTGCAAGGTGCGTGCAGGCACCAGTCGGAAGCCGTAGTGGTGCGTGCGGGAACGGATGGTTCCAATGATCTTGTCAGGTTCGGTCGTGGCGAACACGAAGCGCAAATGCGGCGGCGGTTCTTCGACCAGTTTGAGCAGCGCATTCGCCGCACCAGGCCCAAGCTGGTGGGCCTCATCAATGATGTAGATCTTGTACCGGCTGCTTGCGGGTGCGTAGACGGCTTTCTCGCGCAGGTCGCGGGCATCGTCGACCAGGCCATGCGTTGCTGCGTCGAGTTCAATCACATCGATGGAACCGGGGCCGTTCGGCGCAAGGTCGACGCAGCTATTGCAGACACCGCACGGTGTCGACGTTGGGCCTTGCTCGCAGTTCAACGAGCGGGCAAGGATGCGCGCGCTCGACGTCTTGCCGCACCCACGCGGACCGGAAAACAGGTACGCGTGATGCACCCGGTCGTTGTCTAGCGCCCGTCCGAGCGGCTCGACGACATGATCTTGACCGATGACGTCAGCCAGCGATGCTGGGCGGTATTTGCGGTACAGGGCGAGGCTCACGCGGTCACCTTACGTGCCGTCAGCACCGGGCGTTCGGCCGTTTGCCACATTGCCGATCGCTTGAGGGGTCACTGCGAACAGCGTGCGTGATTTATGCGCTATATCCACACTTATCACGCACGCTGTTGCGAACATGCTCCGAATTAGTGGGTGCTCGTGGGGTTGGGGGCGTCTGTGGCGGGCGCTGAAGGGCCCGCGGAGCCGCGCGCGCCGTCCGTCACGTCGGCAACCGGGCCGTGAGCGGGCCTCACCGAAATACGATCAATGAAGGCAAGCGCAACCGCCGAGAACACAAACGTCAGGTGAATGATCACTTGCCACATGATTGTTTCGGACGGTAATTCAGTGGCGTTGATGAAGGTCGCAAGCAGGTGGATCGATGAGATGCCCACGATCGCCATTGCGAGTTTGACCTTGAGCACGTTCGCGTTGACATGGTTGAGCCATTCCGGCTGGTCGGGGTGGTTACCGATTCGCAGCCGCGCGACGAAGGTCTCGTACCCGCCAATAATCACCATGATCAACAAGTTCGCGATCATGACGACGTCAACGAGAGCAAGCACCGCGAGCAGGACACCGTTGTCGGAAAGCTCCACGCTGTCCGACGTCACCAGGTGCCAGAGTTCCAGCATGAAGCGCCAGACGTAGTAAGCCTGCGCGACGATCAGCCCGAAGTAGAGCGGGGCCTGCAGCCATCGACTCAGGAAGACCAGGTAGCCGAGGTTGACCCTCGACAACTGGTGATCTGCGGCTGACTGATTCGGCGAATTGTTCGCCACGATGACCCTCCCCCAGGGCTATGCGTACCCACCTTCGACCCCCGTTTGGTAGACACGCCCGGCGGGCCGGGCGTGTCTACCAAACGGGGAAGGCGCTGGCGGAGGATAGGGGATTCGAACCCCTGAGGGCGTTAACCCAACCCGCTTTCCAAGCGAGCGCCATAGGCCACTAGGCGAATCCTCCGTCGAGCAGATTACCTGTTGTCGCTGGTCGATCTGCAGCGAAGTCCGAATCTGGCTGCATTCGCCAAAGATCTGCAGCCGAGTTCGCGCCCGGGTTGCCCGAGTCGAACGCCACACTCAGGCGAGCCGACCTGCGAAATCCCGGGCCGAGCGCGCGATTCGCGGACGCACCGACCACGTACCGGTTGCAAGAGCATCGCGGGCACCTGCCTGCGTAAGCAGAGAAGTGGCGCCACCAGCTTGACCTCACGAGGGCGGCCCGGCGTAAGGTTCTCCTTGACCCCTCGTGCGGCGTCATCTTGTGAATCCCCCAGGGCCGGAAGGCAGCAAGGGTAAGCGGGCTCTGACGGGTGTGCGGGGGGTCCCTTCTTTCCATCAGGATGCGGGCTCATGCACCGCACGGGTTCCACTAGTCGCCCCGCCCGGACTCCCAGGGCGCCGATTGCCGAAGTCGCGTGAACGGGCCAACGGCAATATGCTTAGGGAGTGATCTTCAAGGCAGTTGGCGACAAGCGCCCATACCCCGACCATGGCCTCGGCGTGACGGAATGGGCGGGACTGCCGCCCAGCCAGGTTCGACTCGCTGAGCTGATCACCACGAAGAGCACCCTTGACCTTGAGGCACTGCTTTCCGAGGACTCCACTTTCTTTGGCGACCTGTTTGCGCACGTCGTCAAGTTTGAAGGCGATCTGTATCTCGAGGATGGTCTGCACCGAGCCGTACGGGCAGCACTCCAACAGCGGCCGACGCTCCACGCCCGAATCCTCGACCTCGACACCACGAATCCTGCCGACCTCCACCACCGTCCGGCGGGTTAGCAACGAAAGTTGAACCACTTGGTTCACCGGCATGCCCGACCTTGAAGGCCGGATTGCGGCATTCTTGGACAGCCCGCACGATCTTCGTTTCCTACACGTCGGAGTCCAAGTGATACATCTATTCAGATCAGCTAGCGCTGTCGCGTGCACTGGCGCATTGTTTGCGGCAGCTGTTGTGGCTGCACCGTCCGCAACGGCAGCAGCGGGCTGTGACACGACCACCCCCGCGCTCGGCAGTAGCGCAACCTGCACCACTCCAGGCACTGACCAACTCACAGTTCCGGCCGGTGCCGCGCAGGTGGAACTCACCGTTGTCGGTGGTGGCGGCGGCGGTTCACATATGGGCACCGCATTTTCCTCAGGTGGTGGAGGCGCGATCATCACCGGAACTGCGACGTTGCCAACCGGAACAAGCTACATCGCGGTAGTGGTGGGTGCCGGCGGAGCGGGCGGCGCCGGCGGAACCAGCAATCAAACCAACGGTTCGGGCGGCGAAGGCAGTGGGGCGTTTGCCTACGACGTCGGGAACAACCTCCTCGGAGAACTTGCGATCGCTGGCGCGGGCGGCGGCGCCGGCGGATCAAGCACCGCCGCCGGAACTGGCCTCAACGGAGCTGGCGGATCGGCGGGCATCAATTCGTCAGCCGACGCAGCTGCTGGAACGACGGGCGGGTATAACGAATTCTACCTAGGCGTTGGCGGTAGCCCTGGGACGTCAAGTGGCGGCGGCGCCGGAGGTACCGGAAACCTTGCATCGATTGGCGCTGCAGTAGACGGGGGCGCCGGTGGAGACCATGTCGTTGGCCAAATAGCGGCTGGCGGAGCGGGTGCGATTTCAAGTCCACGCAGCGCCGCGTCCGGCGGTGGAGGTTACACCGGCGGCGGCGGCGGAGGTCTTGGCTCAATCAGCCAAACTGCCGGCACGACGAACCAATTCGCAGGCGGCGGTGGCGGCGGTGGAATGTCATACGTGGATCCGACGCTATTCCCTGATCCGAGCTTCGCCACTGCAACAACCGGCTCGGGCAGCCCTGGTGCTGGCACACCGTCGGGCAACCCCTCCGCTGCGGGCTCGGGAGGTGACGGATCGGTGGTGTTGACCTTCGAACCCGAAGCACTTGCAGTCACCACGATCGCCCCCACGTCTGGTCCGGAAGCAGGCGGAACAGTCGTCACCATAAGCGGATCTGGATTCGTCGCTGAGACCACGGTGACAATCGGTGGCGTTGCTTGTGCTCCCGTGGTCTTCACCTCCGCGACAAGCATCAGCTGCACGACCGGCGCTGGCACAGTCGGCGTGGTTGATGTCGTGACTGCCAACCCTGACGACCAAACGGCAACGCTGGCTGGAGCATTCACGTACGTTGCAACGCCACCCGCTGACCTGACCTGCCCACTGACGGTCACTGGCGCACGCTCGTCGAGCAAGGCCTTGCCGCTCAACAAGCGCGTGGTCTTGGTCAAGCGTATGGAAACGGTGCCGCAATGCAAGCTCGCCATCAAACGCACGTTGAAGGCGCGTGGCGATATCGGCGGCATTTCGGTGCGGATCAACAAGACCACTGGCCGTGTCACGGCGCTCTCAAACACTCGCACTGGTCGTGTGTCACTGCGCGCGCAAGCCATCAAGGTCGAGTCCCCGTACACGGTGAACTCCGCTGTTTGGACACGTAGCTGGAAGGCAAAGCGCTAGCGCGATTGGTCGCAGAGTCAAGGCCACTTGCACGACAGTTCGTGTGAGCGGGTACCTTTTCCCGCGGTGGCGTGTCCGAGCGGCCGAAGGTGCAACACTCGAAATGTTGTGTGGGGTCAAACCCACCGTGGGTTCAAATCCCACCGCCACCGCCAAACAACCAACCGTCAGGGCTTGTCCCTGGCGGTTGGTTGTTTAACAGCTGACTGCGGGATTTGGGAGCGCTGTCTTGTGAGCGTTAGCGAACAGCGCGGTTCCCACCGCCACCGCCAAACAACCAACCGTCAGGGCTTGTCCCTGGCGGTTGGTTGTTTAACAGCTGACTGCGGGATTTGGGAGGCGCGTCAAACGAGCGTGAGCAAGTGCGCCGGTTCCCACCGCCACCGCCCGTTCACCCGAAAGTCCCTCACCACGCGCTTTCGACTCCAACTTCCGGTCTACTTCTTCCTATGAAACTGCGCTCCGCACTAGCGACGGTCACGGCAACAGCACTCGCAGCTACTGCTGTGGTAGCAACTGCTACACCTGCATTGGCGGGATCCGAGAGTTTCACGACGGCAGGTAGTGCCACGTTCACGATTCCCTCCGGCGTCACCACGTTTACAGTGGTCGTCACCGGTGGCGGTGGCGCAGGGGCAAGTGCGAGCGGCGGCGGTGGTTGTCGCATCACCAAGACCTTCACCGGCCAAACCCCTGGAACGAGTATCCCGCTCGTCGTCGGTGCTGGCGGATCGGCACCGATTGGATTTGGTGGTTCGGGCGGCGGCGGTGGCGGTTCAACGTTCGGAAGCTCAGGTGCCGAACAAGTCATCGCTGGCGGCGGAGGCGGTGGCGGCGACAACGGCGATACCAGCAACGGCGACGGCGGAACAGGCTGCATTGGTAACACCCAGGCCGGTGGGGCGGGTACGAACGCAAACGGTGACGACGGCAATCCGTACAACGCTCCAGGCGGTGGCGGTGGTACCGGCACAACCAGCGGTAGTGGCGGCGGCGACGGAAGCAGCGGGACAACAGGCGGCGCTAACGGCGACGGTGGCGATGGCCAGGCTGGTACCAGCGGTGCGGGCGGCGCCGGCAGTGGCGGCGGCGCAGGCGGCAACGGTGGCACCAACGGCGGTGGCGGCGGAGGCGGCGGATACGCCGGCGGCGGTGGCGGCGGCAGCGACAACTTCTATTCCGGCGGTGGAGGCGCAGGTAGCTCCTACGGCGGTGAGACGGGCAGCGCGACGTTTGCACCGTGGTCAAACGGCGGCAGCGGCGGAGGCAACGGTGCGCCTGGTTCCGTCACGATCTCGTGGCCCTCACCCGGGCCCTTGACCTTTAGCCCAAGCCCAGTTGCATTCGGCAATGTGGTCGTCGGTGAAGCAACCACAACCACGGTTACAGTGACGAACACGGGCACAGCAACAGCGTCGCCTTCGGCAATCACGCCCGCAGGTTCTGGTGTGACGGTGACCGGTGGGACATGTTCGACTTCGGCTTCAATCGCCGCCAGCGGCACCTGCACTGTGACTCTCCAGTGGATTCCGGCTGCTCTCGGTGCACTGGCGAGCGGTTCATTGACCGTCGCATATCCAGACGGGACCGCGGCGTCGAACGACGTTTCGATCACCGGAACCGGTGTACAACCCGGACCGCTGACCTTCGGCCCAGATCCGGTCGATTTTGGGTCCGCCACGGTTGGGCAACCAACCTCCGCGACAGTCACGGTGACGAACACGGGCGCAAGTGATGCAACGCCGTCTGCGATCACGCCGAGCGGCCCGGGAGTCACCGTCACGGGTGGTACTTGTGCCACTGCGACTCCCCTCGCCTCGGGCGGAACCTGCACAGTGGTGTTGACGTGGACGCCAATAACTGATGGCGCCTTGGCCTCGGCAAGCCTCGCGATCTCCTACCCCGACGGCGCGAGCTCATCGAGTTCCGTGAGCCTCATCGGGACGGCGTCCTCAGGTTCGACACCGGTCGTCACGACCACGTCGAAGCCGCGCAAGGTCGACGTGAAGGGTGGACCGAACGCACGAAAGTACGTAGTGACGTGGAAAGCGCCAACGAGCGGCACGGTGGACAGCTACCGCCTCCTCGTGAATAAGAAGCGCCTCGGCAAGGTCATCATCCGTAAGGACCTTTCGAAGCTGGCTCGCACGTACACGATCCCTCGGGCCCAGTTGCTGCAGTCTCAGTCGCGGGCTCTCGCGCCTCGAGGCGACATGGCAGTGTTGCTGTTCCGCGTGCGCGTCCAGGCGATCAACGCGGCAGGAACCAGTCCCGCTGGGATCGCGTACATCCGCGTCATCCCCTAACCCTCGTACCCGCTGGCCGCGATACGCAGTTCGAACTGTTTGTTGCCATCGCGGTCACCATGACGTTTGATGAAGAACGTGTGCTTGCCTGAATTCCACCGTTCTTCTTCGCCGACGCTGAAGTAGTTCATCAGGCCGTCGACGGACGCGTTCGGCGAGCCGATAGTCGGGTTCGAGAAGTCGACTTCGTGCTTGCCACCGTTGCTGAAGGTCTCCAACTCAACATCGTCGATGCCGCTTCGGTTGCCTTTGAAGTAGGTCGACTGTCCCGGTTGAAGCCGCTCGGTCCAGTCAGCGTTTCGATCGGTGACGTTGACCTGCCAGCGCTTGAGGTCGCTGTAGACCTTGACCTCCACACCCATCGCCCCCCTCGGGACTGCGCTGTCGGGCTGGGGTGAAGCGACCGTAGTCGTGGAGGTTAGGGGCGTCGGCGCGTTCCCTGCCAACGCCGGCACTGCCGGGGCGATGACCGCAACCGAGGCGATCGAGATGCTTGCGAATGAATATGCGAACCGACGGTTCATGGAGTTCTCCTAGTTACGCGGTGGCTGACGGTGCGTCGGCCGCTTGCCAGCAGCCTGCTCAGAACTGGCGCTCGACAAACGCCGGACAACTGCCGGAACGGTCCTGCACATCAATCGCGGTTCAACGGAATGCAGCCTGGGCAAATCTTCGTCAGCAAGCTCCACCAGCTTCAACACCACCATTCGAAGGTAGGCACCATGAGCAACCACATCAGCGCACGTAGGACCGGGTACATCGCAGGCGTTGGACTCGCCGCAGTCCTGCTCGGCACTCCAATCGCAAGTGCTTCGGCAACACCAACCGAAGCCGACAACCTCCAGGGCCGGCTCGGCGTCAGCATGGAACTACGCAACATGAGCACGGTCGACACCATCAAGGTCAAGGACCGCGACACCGGCCGCGAAGTTTCACTCGCACCCGGCGAGAAGGCGACCTTCGCTGAGCACTTCCACGCAGCAGTCGACGAGCTCGAACTGAAGGCGTGGAAGTCCGGCGACGGGGACGAGATCGACGCAGCCAACCCGACGTTCAGCTGGCCGAACGTGACCATCGACGGTGACAACGAGAACTTCTCAACCGGCGAGACGAAGACCTTCCTCAGCGACTCCGGCACCCGCTACAAGGTGACCCGCAACAACGACTCGGGCGAATACAAGACGTTCTACACCGAGATCACGCCAGGTCATTCGTTCTAGTCGCGCATCTTGAATCCACCCAACCCCCTAATCCACCCAACCAACAACCTCCCCAAGGAATCGACATGAACCTCACTGCAAAGCTCTTGACAGTCGGCACGGCGGCCATCGCCATCGGAACCCTCGCCGCTGCACCCGCCGCCGCGGCCCCGGCACCAGCGTCCGCGACGACAGCCGTCGAATCAGGCCCGGCGTTCTTTAGCAAGAAGGGCGTGGAAATGAACGTCGTCAATGACAGCAACACCACACAAAGCCCTCAGTCTTTCTGGATTCGCGAGTGGCAGTCAGGCAACTTCACCTGGATCACCCGGGGCGAGGTCAAGCCCGGTGAGTCGCGAACGTTCTCGGGCAACGAAGATGCGATTGATGACAAGGAACTACGGATCTTCTACAACTTCGAGGACTACCGCCAAAACGTCGGTTCGTACACGGAGATCGACGCCTCAAACCCACGCACCAGTTCGCCGAACATCTCCGTCGGGGGCATCAACAAGTGGTTCCTTGAAGGCACCCGTCACCAATGGGAAGAACAAGGCGTTCGCTACGTCGCCGAGCGCCACGGAGATTCGAGCAAATTCAAGGTCTTCACCATGAAGATCACGCGTTAGCCTGATCAACGTGTCCACCACTAAGGCAACGTTGGCGAAGGTTGCATCGCTGGCTGGCGTCTCCAAGAGCCAAGCCAGCGATGCACTTCGTGGTAGCGGACGGGTATCCGAGGAAAGCCGTCGCAAAGTGCTCGCTGCAGCCAAGGAGTTGGGATACCGCACGGATTCCAGCGCTCGGTCCTTGCGCAGCGGATCAAGTCGCCTGATCGCGATCCACCTTGACCCAGCTTCAACACAAGACGGCGAGGGCGGGCTCTTGCCGTTCTGGTCGCGATTCTTAACAAACTTCGCCAACACCGTCGAGTCGTACGGGTATCGCACGGTACTTGACGTTGGCAGCACCCACGACGAGATGTTCGATCTACCCGCAAGCGCAGTGATCTTCGTGTCGACGACGGAGTTAGCCGTTGAGGTCCCGTCCACCAGTGGGTTCGGGCGGATCGTTTCATTCTTTGGTTCGCGTCAGTTCGCATCACCGGATCACGCGACCTTAATCGACTGCAGCCATGACTACGTGCAGATCGGCGACGACGTCGCGGCTCACTTCGCGAAAGCTGGTGCCGACGTTGTGTTGATCCTGCGCCGACCAGGGCAGCACGCGTATCAAGATGCAATAGAAACGCAGCTGAGCACGCAACTCGCCGCCGTCGGGATTGACGTCGTCTCGCGACAATCCGACGGCTCAGCTAGCGGTCAAGCGGAGATGGTGAAACATACGATGGCCGAGCTCGAGATCGACGGCGTCTTCAACCTCGGTGGAAGCCTCTCCAGCGTCGTTGACGCGCTCCGTTCACAGGGATTGGAACCATCTGAGTCTGCCGCGCGAGGCGGCGCGGTCGTCGTAAATCAATCTGACACTCTCGGAGACCAGATTGGGCTCGGCATGATCACCCTCCTCAAACTTGAGGGGGGCAAAATGGGCATCGACATCGGTGACCACATCGTCGCCGCCATTTCTGGGCGACCCACCGAGCTTGTGACCTTCGAACACTCACTTACAGTGATGGATCAACGTTAGTTGGCTCACTTTGAGCGAAGTTGAACCAGTTGGTTCACCCTCTAGGTGAGCAAAAGCGCCCGCCTGCCTTCAGACTCAGGGACGAGGATCTCGCCATGTCCAAGCTGTCGTGATCCCACTCCCTAAGCCGGACTCGAGGCCTCCATCAGCCTCAATTCAGGCAGTGGGCACCGGTCACAACAACGCGGATCCACCCTCCGCACAACCGAAGGACTTGAAGATGAATCCGAGATCGCTCGCATGTGGCGCAGTCACGACATCGCTAGTTGCTGGCGCCTTCGTCTTCGGCGCCCCCACCGTCGCAAATGCTGCTGGCAATCCGATCACCTTCGCCGCGGCAACAGCCGTGTCCTCTGGTGGGAATCCGATCGCTGTCGCCAACGGGGACATGGACGGCGATGGTGACCAGGACGTGGTTGTTGCGTCAGTCGATGACGATCAACTTGAGATCTACCTCAACGATGGCACCGGCGCACTCACCGCGGGTCCAACCCAAGACGCGCTTGGACTCGACGACAAGCTCTACGTGCAACGCCTGTCGACCGCCGACTTCAATGGTGACGGCTTCGATGATGTGGTCCTCGGCTACTACGACAGCGACGGCGAAATCAACGTGTTCATGAATGACGGGGCCGGCAACCTGCTTCCTGGCACAGCATTCACCGTCGCCGAAGCTGGCTACCCCGACCTGGTTGCGACGGCGGACTTCAACAACGACGGCAATATGGATATCACCACCGGCAACTGGTACCGGAGCGTGAGCGTGCTGTTAGGCAACGGCACCGGTGGTTTCCCCAGCATCGATGAATATGCGATGGATGGAGTCAATTTCAATTCCGGAACTAGTTCAATCGCTACTGGCGACTTCAGCGGCGACGGCCTCCCCGATATCGCAATATCCGCATATCCGCTCCAGGCAGCGTTCCTGACGAACAACGGTGACGGCACGTTCACGATTTCGCAGCGGTCGCCCAGCAGTCCTCCTGGGATGGGCACGATCGCACGTGGTGCGGTTCTGCGCGACATCGACAGCGACGGCTCCCTCGACTTCGTCACCGCGACTGCGGAAAACCAGATCGTTGCGTGGATGAACGACGGCACCGGAACGTTTGCTGATCCGTCGGTGGCTGCAGCGACTTCCGCTGGCAGCAACCGTGGCCTGGCGTCAACGGACTTCAACGGCGACGGGATTGCCGACTTGGTTGCGGGCAATAGCTCCGCCTCGGCGGTCGATGTCCTCGCAGGAAACGGCGACGGCAGCTTCGAGACACCGACTACCCCATCAACCGGAGCAATGGAAGCACCCGGCAGCGTGCAAACCGCAGACATGAACGGCGACTGCCGACCCGACGTTGTGACCGGTGGAGTCAATTCAAGCAACGCTGGAGTCCTGCTCAATACCTCCGAATGGCCCGCCGTTGCAGCCATCACCAACTCCCCCAATGCTGGCCCGAAGGCGGGTGGCAACACCGTCGAAATCCTCGGTACCGGGTTGGACTCCAGCTGCGAAGTCACGGTGAACGGCACGAAGGTTCCCTTCACCGTGATTGACGGCGGCAAGCTCCGAATCGTGATGCCAGCCGGAACCGGAACAGTCAACATCCGGGTCAAGAACGGTCGCGGCGACGCCGAGCAGAGCTACCGCTACGAGGGCGCCGAGCCGCCACCCCCCACTCCAACTCGCGAGATCGTGACCATCAGCGCGGGCAACGTCAAGGGAAGCGGTAAGAAGAAGACCGTCAAGCTGACCGGTGAGACTCGCGGCAAGAAGAAGAAGGTCTACATCTACCGTGCCGCTACCCGCAAGGGCTCCGCGCAACTCATCGCGGTTCGCACCAGCAAGAACCACATGTACCA
>Ga0172380_10005274_pt1 | contig 15791 bp, 17 predicted proteins | sample Leawe162metaG_FD_119747 | JGI IMG/M metagenome (GOLD analysis project Ga0172380, IMG submission 119747) | Leachate microbial communities from a municipal landfill in Southern Ontario, Canada - Leachate well 162 metaG | ecosystem: Engineered > Solid waste > Landfill > Unclassified | place...
CAAAGCCCTGTTCCAGCGCGGGCAGGGTGAATTCGGGTTGGATCGGGTAGTCCGCGCGCGCCGCCAGTATGGGTTTTGGCTCTGGCGGGTGCGGGAGGATATGCCGCCCCCAGTCCAGTTCCAGTCCGATCACGCCAGCCAGGGCAAGATAAGGTAGCCCCCAGATGATCGCCATCCAGGCGCCCGGATTCATCTTCGCGCCTGCCATTATTTGGCTCCCAGCACGGCGTAACCGGCCGCGTCAAACTGCACGATGAATTCGGGCTCCGGCGCATTCGCATCACGCTGCGGCTGCCAGGCTGTGGCACGGATGCTGATGTTGTCCAGCATTAAATAAGGGCGCTGGGTTTCAAGGATGTAAAAAATTTTCTGTGCGGTGCTGATTTTGGCGCTCATCTGAATATTGACCGTCACCTTGCGATAATTGCCCTCATCCTTGGGTTCTGCAATTTGCATGGAGGAGACTTTCCCGCCGTTGCTTTCGGCTATACCTTTGACAATTTCCTGCATTTCGGACGCGGCCAAAGCGGGAACCGGGCTTTTCAGGAAAAAACCGCGCGTGCCCCTAGCTTTCAGCGTCTCGAGTTGTTGTGCCAGGCTGGGTGCGGTGGCGCTTATCCGTGAATAGCGCGTCAACAAGTCGAGTTGTTGCTCGATGGCCTGGTCATAATGGCGATTCATTAAAAACACCGGCACGGCAATGAGGGCGCCGAGCAGCACAACTGATCCCAGCAACAGGGAGAGCGCCAGTGTTCTGCTTTGTTGCGGGGGCAAGGCGCGCACTTTCATGGTCGCTTCTCCGCGTGGGCGGTCGGGGCGGCGCCTGGTTCGATCCCGGTTTTTGCGGCAGCGGGCTGTGGGGCGGGTTTTATCGCTTTGGGTTTTATCGCTTCGAGCAGCGCAGACGGCTTGTCATCCTTGGCTTTTTTCTGCGCTGCCGAAGCGCCGGCGCTATCCGGAGCTGTCGCCTGATTCGGCGTTGGTGGTGCAGCTGGCTGTGGCGGTTGTGGCAGTTGTTGCGGTTGCGCTGCGGGAGACGCCGGGGGGATGGGGTGTGATTCGGTTTCGGCGCGCGGCAAGGGGCGGGTTTCGGCCGCAAGCTGGAAGCGCTCGCTGTTCGCCCCCTGGCCTTTGGTCAGCGGCGCGCGGAAGCTGGCGTCATGCAGGGTTTTCGCCTGCTCGAACAAACCGGCCAGTTTGGAGGATGACGCAGTCTCCCCGTGAATGCGCATTTCCTTGCCCTTCAGATCGAACTGCTGCACCCAGGTATCATCCGGCAGGAGGCGCGTGACATCTTCCAGCACCGCCACAACCGGCGGGGACTCGCGTTTTTTATCGAGCAGGTAGTTGTATTCGGCCAGCAGCGCCTCAAGCTGGCGGCGCAAATTCTCCGCCGCTTCCGCCTGTTCATGAGCCTTGCTCACCTGGGGGTACAGCGCCAGAACGGTCTCCCGTTTTTGCCAGACGGGCAATGCCAGCGCGGCGCAGAGCAAAGCCGCCAAGCCGATCGCAAGTGCGCTGTTGAGGCGCGGCAGGCGCGCACCCCTGCTGTTTTGCCGCAGTTCGCCGGGGAGCAGATTCCACGGGGTGTCATTCTCCGCATCGCCGGCTACCCGCACCGCAACCGTCTGCGCACCCCAGGCAGCAAGCTGGCGCAACGGCTCGTTTATCGTATCGCGTGGCGCAACGGCCAGCGCTATGTCAAGCTGCTTGTCGCGCTGCACAATCCGGTAGTCGAAATACACCTGCCCGGGATTGAAGGGGGTATGGCGATCCATTTCAAAAGTGATCACCTGGCGCAGGTTTTCCTCGGCAGCCAGCGGCAAAGATAATTTTTTGCACAGCACCTGTTCCTGCGCCAGATATAGCGCGATCTCGCTTTTCTGCGGGGCGACCCGATTGAGTTCGGATTGAAAGGCGTATTTTTGCCCGGTTGCTTCCAGTGATGCCATGTCCAGCCGCCCCACTTCGGCCGCTTTCCCGTGTACCACGCGGAAGAAAATGACCAGAGAGCCGCTGATTTTAACCAGCACCTGGCGCTCCAGTGCAGGTCGGGATGTGCCGGGCAGGAGCTGTCTGAGCAGGGCGGACAATTCGCCAAACCACCAGTCGAGAAAATCGTTCAACCCGAGCCGTTGCCCAAAGTGCTGCAAATTTTTTCGGTAATTGATTCCGGCCATTTGATTTATCGGACCTCGGCGGCAGGCGCGGGACGCCCTTCTTTCCATGCCAGAAACGCGACCGGGCGTTTCGCTTCTCCGCTCCGGCGTACTACCGCCTCGCGCACGAAGACGGCTCCGTCCGCCATGCGCGCCTCGGCGCGGACGTTGATTACGGAACTTATCGCGGCAGAGGTAAAGGCAGCGCCGACCGGAAAGGGCGGCGGTATCTGGCCATCGGCCAAACTTTGCTTGCGCTGTTCAATGTAGGCGTCCACCTGAGCGGGATCAGCGCCGGGAATAGCCATCAGCACGGCTCTCGGCGCAACCAGCGTGTTGATGCCGGGCTCTCTGGAGTGGACAGTGAGGAGGGGGGCGACGCGTAAATAAATATCATGGGACATTCCCAGCACTTGTTGCAATTGTTCCACCGCATCGAAGGGGGCGTTGGCGGGTCCATATTTCAGGCCACTCGCCCGGTAGGTCTCGCTTTCCGCGCCCTTGGGGCGCGGTAGCGTATCCGCGTCGCGCCAGTCGAGGATGGCATCGAGCAATTGTTCGGACTTTTCAGCATCCACGCCGACGGACAGGAGCAAACCTCTGAGCAGATCATCTGAACCTGCATTGATATCAATTTTACCGGATTCATCCATCATCACGACTCTAATTTTCGCGCCATTTCGTTCCCATTGTCGCTCTCTTCCGTCCGTCTTCCATGTGTCGGCATTCGCTGCCGGCTTGTAGGTTTCATACAGCGCCCGGTGCACCGCGCCGTTGGCCACGGCTTCCGCCTGTGCCGCCGATACCGCATTGCGCGCCACCAGGGTTTCGGTGCGCATGGCAAAAACGAAATTTCCCGCGATCACGGTCAGCAGCAGCACCGACCACAGCACGATCACCAGGGCGATGCCCCGCTCATTTTCTGGCCGCATCTTTAACGCGAAACTCGCGCGGCGATTCGTTTGCCCCTTCCCTCGCTGGCGGGGGAAGGTTGGGATGGGGGGAAACGGGCATAGTGGATTCATTATCAAGTGCGGCATTTGCCATGCCCGTTAGTTCACGCAGCGCTTGTGAAAGGAATCCCAAGTACACCCTTTTTCCATTATCACGGGTACCACCAGATCGGGCCAGCCACGCCCAACGCTTGATTCTACCTGAATGCGCACCAGCAAGGGCAGGCGTTGCGGGTCATCCCATTTGTCCTGCCACTCCGGTGTGCCTTGCGCCGTTGCCGAACCAAAGTAGGAAATAGTCATATTTTCGACATGGTCGACCAGCACCGATTTCTCACCCTGCTCAAGGCTGGAAAAATCCTGGGTCGCAGCCTCGGTCAGCGCGCGCTTCATGATCAGGCGTTGTCCATCATCAGCATTTTCCAGTTCCAGCCCGAGCAAATAAAGCCCGCCCACGCTGACCTGTGCCGGCAGAGGAGCGACAAATTTCAGGGTGCCAGATGTCCCTTCAAAGGCCAGCCGGGTATCGACCTCTTTCTTCCAGCGCAAGGGCAGTGCCTGGCCGAGTTCGCGCCGTATAAAACCCTGAATGGCGCGCAGCTGGGCTGCCTCATCGGCACGCTGCTCGCCGCTGTCCCAGCTTCTCGATCCGAGGCGCAAACCGCCAAACAGCAGCGTGAGCATCATGCCAAGCAACACCATGCCGATCAGCAACTCCAGCAGGGTGAAGCCATTTTGACGTGCGATCCCCATGCTCATGGCGCGGGTGCGGAAGCCAGTTGCAGCGTGCTCAGGCCGACTTCCCGCGACTTGCCGCCTTGCTCACCCCACGCAACCTTGACTTCGATTTCCATCAGCCTGACTGGCAGGGGTTGCGCTTCCATTGGTTGTGCTTCTGGGCCCTGCGCATCGGCATCATCGGCCCATGGGCGTATGGTGCTGTGCCAACGGAATTTCTGATCGAATTCGCCTTCCGCCTCACCCTCGACAGGCTGCACACCCAGTTCGGCCAGCCGGGATTCTGCCAGCAATGTCGCGCGGCTATAATCATCCGCCAAGCCGACGTTGCGCAGGCCGCCGGAAAAAATCCGCATCATGACGCTCAGGGTTAACGCCAGAATCACAAAAGCCACCAGTAATTCAAGCAAGGAAAAACCTGCGGATGCGCGTTTCATCATCAGTCCAGTATTTTTACCCGACCGGTCATCCAGTCCACATCCACCAAGTATTTGCGCTCGCCCAGGGAAAGCGTTACTCGGCCGCCGGTAGAGCTGCCGTCGGGGTAAAAACGGATAGCGCCGATTTTGGTGTCCTTCAACTCGGACTGAGCCGTGAACAGGCTGATTTCAATTTTTTCCGGTAAACGGTAAACCCGCGTGTCGCCGCTCAGGTCGAACCGGCGTTGCTCGACATCCACGGTCAAGGCAACTTCATTTTTGTGCGCGACCGCTTCGCTGCGCGCCTTGCGCAGCCCGGCGGCAACCTGACGCGCGGCGGCTTTGAGTTCCGCGCCGGACACACCGGCGGAGATCATCGGTGCCGTCATCGCATAGGCGAGCACCATGATGGCCATCACCACCAGCATTTCTATCAGGGTAAAGCCCCGCTGCGTATTGGCCAAAGGCATTACCAGCTGGTCAGATCCTTGTTTTCGCCGTCACCGCCGTCCCGGTTATCCGCGCCGAGAGAGCTCAGGTCATAGGGGCCATGCTGGCCCGGCGAAACATAGCGGTACTCGTTGCCCCAGGGATCCTTGGGCACGGCTTTTTTCTTCAGATAGGGGCCGTTCCAGCCGGTTAATCCAGAAGGTGCCTGCACCAGCGCCTGCAGGCCTTCCTGCGAAGTGGGATAACGTCCGGTTTCGAGTTTGAACAGGTCGAGGCTGGCACCGAATTCTTCGACCTGCAATTTGGCGGAATCGGATTTCGCGCCGCCGAGATAATTCATCACCTTGGGCCCCGCGATGCTCGCCAGCAGCCCCAGAATTACCAGCACCACCAGCAGTTCGATCAAAGTAAAGCCCTGTTGTGGCTTGCCCGAATAGTTACGTTTCATAATTCAACCTTCTCCACAAAAAATCAACAAAATTACATCGCCAGATCATTCACGCTCAGTATCGCCACCAGCACCGACATGATGATGCCGCCGATCACCAGCCCCAAGCCCAAGATCAGCGCCGGTTCCATGAGTGCCAGCATGCGTTTGACGGCGTTCTGCACCTCGCGGTCATAAACGTCGGCGATGCGGATCAGCATTTCCTGCAGCTTGCCGGTTTCTTCGCCCACCATCACCATATGCACTGCCAGTTTGGGGAACAGGCCGGTTTCCATGAGCGGTTTGCCCAGGCCCTGCCCCTCCTTGAGCTGGGTGGAAACGGTGTCCAGCCCCTCTGCCATCACCGCGTTGTTCAAGGTTTCCCGGGTGATGGAAAGTGCGGTCAGCAGGGTCACGCCGTTGCCGATCAGGGTGCCGAGGGTGCGGGCAAAGCGCGCCACTTCCAGCTTCGCCACCAGATCACCCACCAGCGGCAGCGCGAGAAAACGCTTATCCCACTTGTAGCGTGTTTCCGGTTGCTGCAGTTGACGCGAAAACCAGGAATAAATTCCAATCCCACCCAGAATCAAGGCCCACCAATAATGCTGCACCGTATCGCCGGCGGCAATGACAATCTGGGTGGGCAGCGGCAACGCCTTGCCGGATTCCTCGAACATCTGGGTGAATTGCGGCACCACCCAGACCAGCAGAACCGCAACCGAAAGCACCGCCACGCCGACCAGAATCGTCGGGTAAATGAGGGCAGACTTGACGGTTTCCCTGAGTTCCTTCGAGCGTTCCATGAATTCGCTGAGGCGCTGCAGCACCACGTCCAGCGCGCCGCCTGCCTCGCCGGCGCGGATCATGTTGAGGTAAAAGCGCGAAAACACGCCGGTCTGCGCCTCCATCGCCGCCGATAACGCCGCGCCGCCGCGCACATCCTCGCGCACCTGGGTCAATAGTTGCAGCACCTGCGGGTTGGCGGACATGCCGATCAGGATGCCCAGCGAGCGGTCCAGCGGCAGGCCGGCGCGCAGCAGGGTGGCGATTTCCTGGGTGAAAATGGCGATGTCCGCCTGGGAGATTCCTTTCTTGCGGAACAGGCTTTTTCCGGCGCTGCCGTCGCCGCTGCTTGGGGCCGCTTCCTCGACCCGGATCGGGATTAGCCCCATGCCCTGGAGGCGTTCCACCACGACCGACTGGGCGATGCCTTCCATCTCGCCTTCCTGCGCATCTCCGGTCGGCGCAACCGCCTTGTAGCGATATAGTGGCAAGCCTATTCCTCCCGCGTCACGCGCAGGACTTCCTCGATGGTGGTGACGCCCATCACGGCCTTGCGCAGACCGTTTTCGTACAGGGTTTGCATACCTTCCGCAATCGCCTGCTGGCGGATTTCGCCCGCAGTGACGTGGCGCATCACCAGGCTGCGGATGGCATCGGACATCACCAGCAGTTCCACGATACTGAGCCTGCCCTTGTAGCCGGTGCCGCCGCATTGCTCGCAACCCACAGGGCGGTAAAGCATGATGGGGCTATCATGGGTAAATCGCCCGAGCTGCATTTCTTCCACCACCTCGGGCAGCGCCGCATGCGCCTCGCGGCAGTGCAGGCACAGGGTGCGCACCAGGCGCTGCGCCAGGATGCCGTTCACGGTGGAAGTCAGCAGATAGTCGTCCATGCCCATGTCGAGCAGGCGGTTGATGGTGCTCGCGGCATCGTTGGTGTGCAGGGTGGACAGCACCATGTGGCCGGTCAGCGCGGATTGCACGGCGATTTGCGCCGTCTCCAGATCGCGGATTTCGCCGATCATGATGACATCCGGATCCTGGCGAACGATGGAGCGCAGGGCGTTGGCGAAGGTCAGGCCGATTTGCGGTTTGACCTGAATCTGGTTGATGCCTTCCATCTGGTATTCCACCGGGTCTTCCACGGTGAGTATTTTGAGGTCGGGATTGTTAAGCCTGTCCAGCGCGGTGTACAGTGTGGTGGTCTTGCCCGAGCCGGTGGGCCCGGTGACCAGCAGAATGCCATGAGGCTGCATCAGCACGTCCAGAAAGCGTTGCAGCACATCCGCATCGAAGCCCAGCGTCGCGAAATCCAGCGCCGTGCCGCTCTTGTCGAGTATCCGCATTACCACGCTCTCGCCGTGCATGGTGGGCACGGTCGATACGCGCAGATCGATTTCTTTGCCCTGGATGCGCAGCTTGATGCGCCCGTCTTGGGGTAGGCGGCGCTCGGCGATATCCAGGCTGGCCATGATCTTGATGCGCGAGATCACGGCGGCGGAAAAGCGGCGCGGCGGGGATTCCACCTCATGCATCACACCGTCTACGCGGTAGCGCACGATCAGGCGATTCTCGAACGGCTCGATGTGAATGTCGGAAGCGCGCGCCTCCAGCGCGTGGCCGATGATCAGGCTGACCAGGCGGATGATGGGTGCCTCGGAAGCCATGTCCTTGAGCTGCTGCAAATCCTCGCTGCCGACCTCTTCCTCGCGGGTGACGGCTTCATCCACGATCTGATCCATGGACGACTTACCGCTGCCATACAGGCGCTCGAAGGCAGACTCCAGCTCCGACGGTGCGGCCAGGCGAACCGCGATGGCGCGATGGGTCAGCAGGCCGAAGGCCTTGATGGCAAATTCATCCTGCGGCTCCGCCATGGCCAGCACCAGTTGGCCTTCATCCTCGCGCAGCGGCAGCACTCTCGATTGTTTGAGAAATCTGACCGATATCTGTTCTTCGAGCAACGGGAATTCCGGATAATCGGCGGCGCTTGCCAAGGGCAAGCCGAGCTGGGCCGATAACGCCTCCATCACATCCCGCTCCGCAGCCATTCCCGTTCTGGTCAGAATGGTGCCGATGCGCTCACCATGATCGGCTTCCTGAACACGCAGCGCACGTTCCAAGCTGGCAGCATCCAGCTTGCCGCGCTCGATCAAGATTTCCCCCAGGCGTTTGGTCAATTGCTTGAGCCCCATTAAATTCGCGAAATATTACCACAATTGGCGGGCTATCCTACTTGGGCAATTTATCGCCAAATGTGGGGAAACACTCCACTTTGAAAAATGGAGGAGCGAAGCCTGTCCTGTCGAAGCGGCGGAGGGGGTGTTTCATCATTTCAGGGTGGCTAACGTCATGCACGTTATGGTTGATTTTCAGACGGTTTTCGCCCTGATATCCGCGCCATACCCAAAACGCCGCAACGCACGGAACAACTGAAACACCTGCTCCCTATCGTTCAGCCTGAAGTTTGAACACACGAGAACACCGCTGGAGTGGCTTTCCAAGCGTTTGCCGAAACGTGCCGCAAACCTATTGGCGGCGTGCTTCCAGGATTCATCGAAGCGTCCGAGCGAGCGATGCTCAATCAGGATGTCGTTGCAGACCCCGACCCGGTGTCCGGCCAGATAGCACCGGAAGCTCAAATCGACATCATAGAGGTGGAAGCCGTCATAGCCTTCGTCGAATGGGTTATTGACCCAGAAATCACGGCGCATAGCCAGGAAAAGGCCGTCTAACACCTGAATTCCGCCCGACATGGCCCCATCTACGCCATACGCGGAGTAGGTAAATCCAGAACGGTCAGCCAGCGCATGAACAACCTGCCCACGCAGATAGGGGAATCCGGCTAAAGTCCATTTTGCATCGCGCAACCAGATTGAGCCGGCCACGCCCAAGAGGTCGTATTCATCCAGCTGAGCGGCTAACCTGTAGCCGAAATCCGGTGTTAACAGCTCTATATCATCGTGGCAGAAGATCAGGATATCGCCGACAGCTTGCCGGGCGCCCCGGTTATAACCTTCCCCCATGTTGCGCGCATCGGGAATGCGGATAATTTCCAGATGTTTTTTCGGGATCAGGGATTCGATGTTTTGCTTCAGGCGCAGGAATTTCTGTGTGTTGATGCTGCACACCACCACGGAAAAAAATGGTAGCGACGTGCGCTCCGACGCCTGAGATACCGGTATTTCAGGCTGCAAGCGTGCCCAGGCGAGCATCGCGCTGAATAGCCACTGGTGTGACTCCACAACCTGTGGCGCCAAGCGAATCGCCTCCTTGAAGTGGCCGATCCCCGTTTCGAATTGGCCCTGCCGACAGGCTTCAACACCGGCATGGTGCAGTTCGCGTGCCGAAGGGTTCACGGCAGGTTTCCCGATGCCGGATGCCCCATGGTACTGTTTGGCGTTTGGGCCAAGGCGTTGCCGCGCACCCTTGAAAACGCTACTCGCAAAACGCTTTCCAGCGCACGGGTAAAACCCTTTGCATCCATCAGCGGGGAAGAGCGCATTTTATCGCGCAGCGATTTGCGCAAATCGGCCAAGGCCGGAAGATCGCTGGTCAGCGTATGCACTATATTGATAAAGGCATCGGGCGAGTCGGCTATCAAGCGTTGCAAACCGAGGCAGGACAGAATGCTTGCCGTGCTGCGCGAGGCCGATGAAGAAGTATCCATACTGCCGGGCAAGGTCACAACCGGCACTCCCATCCACAGGACATCGCAGGTTGTCGTTGCGCCGCTGAACAGCAAAGTGTCGAGCGCCACGTCGACATCGTGGCACGCCGCCAAAAATTCCAGATAAGATAATTTAGACAGCATTTCCACGCGATCTGCCTGCCCGTGGCTGAAAAAATGGTGGCGCAGGGTTTCACGTACCTCATCGGAGCTGATGCCGATGCAGCGTAACCGCGCATTTGGCATCGCTTCGAGCACGCGGCTCCACAAATTGAGCGTTGCCGGGGTGATCTTGATCGGATTATTGAACGATCCCAGGGTGATAAACCCATTGCGCGTGGCTGGCAAATCGCCAACCGGCGGAGCCTCGGCGGGTCCCGGATAGCACCATTGGCAAAAGCCGTCTGGCATGTGCAGCAGCACTTCGCTATGGTAGCGTTCGGTGTCCGCCGGATCCGCCCAGCGGTCGCTCAGGCGGAAGTCCATCGCCCGCAAGCCGGTGGTTCCCAGATAATCCAGCCAGGTAATCTGCACCGGCGCCGGCTTCCGCGCAAAGACGAGGATGCGGCTCCTGCCGGCGTGCCCGGCAATATCGATCAATATGTCGATCCGGTCGGCGCGAACCATCGCCGTCACCTCTGCGTCCGGCAATCCTGCCAGCACCCGGCAATGTATTCCGGCCAGGATATCGGATGGAAATGCCGCTTCCGGCACCGCATCGAAATAGGCGAAAATCTCAAACTGCTCGCGATCATGCTGCGCCCAGACCGGCTTCAGGAAAAAGCTTGCGGCCGGATGGCAATCGGGAGAGACATAACCAATGCGCAGTTTTCCGGAAGGGGCAGCGCTACTGAATGGCGCTACCCATTCAGATACGAGAGGCGTTTCAAAACGCTCCGCAAATTGCCGGTGCAAGGCGAATATATTGTCTTGCGACAGGGTATCCGTCAGCCGGGTCAGCGCCAGCAGATTACTGAAGGCTTCGCGAAAATCCGGGCGCAGCGCCAGCGCCTGCCGATAATGGCGCAAAGCTTCGTCAACGTTTCCCTGTTCCTTGCGGATGTTGGCCAGGTTGTTGTGCGCCTCGGGCAGATCGGGTTTCAAGGCCAACGCGGCCTCGTAATGCTGGCCGGCGGCATCAATCTGTCCCAGGCTGCGCAAGGCATTGGCCAGATTGTTGTGCGCGCTCGGCAAGCTGGGTTGCACCGCCAGGGCGCGCTGCAAATGGCTCAGCGCAGCACTTGGTTTGCCCAGCGAGGTCAGCAGAGCGCCGAGATTGACCAGGAAGGTCGTGCTGTCCGGTTGCGCATCGAGTGCCTGCTCCATCAACAGCAGCGCTTCGCCGGTCTTGCCTTGTTTCCAGCGGACAAACCCCAGCCAGTGCCAGATCTCTGGTTGTTTTGTTGCTTGTGGCAGCAAACTCTCCAGCATCTCCGCCGCCTCTGCAAACCGCTGTTTGCGCAGCAAATCAAAGGCCATGCCGAATTCTGGCTGAACCAGTTCATTTGAGTCGTGCTTGGACAGTTACGCCTCCTATCGATCCGCCGTGACGGCTTCGCCGGGCGATCCCAAAGGGTGTTGCGATTTCCAATCAACAGCGCCAGCCTTGTCGGCGAGAAGAATTCTCATGGCGGGGAAGCTACAGAGTCGAGCGGTAATTTTTTTGCAGCTTCAGCACCTTGGGCACATAGCCCAGCGTTTCGCGATAAGGTGGGATGCTATAGCCGTGGCGGATGACGGCATTTTCTCCGGCGTTGTAGGCGGCCAGGGCCAGTTCGGTGTTATTGCCGAACAGTTGCAGCAAATAGCCGAGGTATTGCGCGCCACCGCGAATATTCTGCGCCGGGTCAAAACTGTTTTCGACACCGTAGCGCCGTGCGGTTTCGGGCATGAGCTGCATGAGCCCTGCCGCGCCCTTGCGCGAAACGGCGGCGGGGTTATAGCCGGACTCTGCCGAAATCACCGCGTGCAGCAGCGCCGCATCGACGCGATAGGTTTGAGCGGCTTCTTCCACGAGCGGCGCGTAGCGGTCAGCCTGGCCGACCTGAACCCGTTCGAATGCTTGCATGGATCTGCTTTCATCCCGTTGCGCCGAAACGGCAACCTTGTCGTTTTTACTCACCCGAATATTGCTGAAGTGAACGACCCCGCTGGCATCGGTATGGGTATAGATATCCCCCTTGGCGTTGGGGACAAGGGCGAACAGCAGTAGGGTCGATAACAGAAATTTCATGGTAACTATTGGGTTGCTTACAAGTTAATTTTCTCACACAACAGCCGCAGCGTCAGCAGCTTCCGCACGGAATGTTTGACCAAATCGAACGATTCGGTTAAATTGAGCGTATCTTGTTGATGAATAACGGAGGTATGCCATGCAAACCTATACAGCAAACGAAGCCAAGACCCGTTTTGGGGAGTTTCTCGACAAGGTTCAACGTGAACCGGTTCGGGTGATGCGTCATGATCGGGTGGTGGGGGTGATGGTGAGTGCGCAGGATTATGAGGCGATGCGCGCTTTCTATGCGGATCGCTTGCGCAAAACGATGCGTGATAGCGCGGAGTACGCAACCGCCGCAGGCTTGACCGAAGAGAAGCTGGCAGCGTTGTTGGTAGACGAGAGTTGATCGGCTGTGCAGACTGATTTTGCACGAGTCGTTGTCGATACTAATGTGCTGTTGAGCGCGGCGCTTTCTCCGCGTGGCGCGCCGGCTGAATTAGTGGATAAACTGCTGGCAGAGGGGCGGCTGGTATTTTCGCGGGTGACCTTTGCTGAGTTGGAATCACGCATCTGGAAGCCCAAGTTCGATCGCTACTTGCCCATCGAGCGCAGAAATCAGATTCTGCATGAACTGAATGCCAGCGCGTTGTGGGTGGATGTCTCTTCCACCATTTCAATTCTATCTTATTCGCGCGATGTGAAAGACGATGCTTTTGTGCATGCCGCCCTTGCAGCGGGTGCGACTCGGCTGGTCAGTGGCGATGATGATTTGCTTTGCCTGCACCCGCTCGGTACGCTGCATATTCTTACGCCCCGTGCCGCGTTAGACGAAATCAGCAAACTCATTCGAGGCGTTTGATGAACGAAGCCGAAACACGTACCGAACACATCGACCCCGCGCTCAAAGCCGCTGGCTGGGGCGTGACGGAGGGCAGCCGGGTGCGCGCGACTACCCGCGCGCCTTTTGGCAAGTACAAAGGCAACTTGATCGCCGACAACAGAAGGGGCAAATAGCTGCCGAAAATCGTCAGTCAAGTGACGAATTTTGAACTTTAATCGATTGGTTTTGTTGCGTCCCATACGCCGTGCAAGCAATGAAGAATCACGGGACACGCGGCGCAAATCCCCGTCAGCACGTCTGTCCGGTGTTCCTTGGTCTTTAACTTTACGATATCTGGCATGACTCTTGCGGCGTAAACCGGCAACACACATTGTGTGTGTTAACCAATGACTTGCGTTGGCGTGGTTTGCCAACTTGGTCGGATGGCTATACAGAGTTAACTCAAAGGAGCATTAGCATGAAAAATATACAAAAAGGTTTTACCCTGATTGAACTGATGATCGTTATCGCGATTATCGGCATTCTGGCTGCGGTCGCCTTGCCGGCATATCAGGATTACACGGTGCGCGCGAAACTCTCCGAAGCAGTTTTGGCCGCTTCCTCGGCACGTACGGCGGCATCCGAGGCCTATGCTTCGCTGGGCGAAATGAAGGATAGTGCGGACTCGATGGGTATTCAGTCTCAGGCATCTAAATTTGTCGCTTCCGTTGGATGGACCAAAACTTCAGCCACTGTGGGTGTGATTACTGTGACGACGGTAGCCACCAACGTTCTGCCGACCGATGCACAGGGCAAGACAGTCACATTGACTGGCACGGGTGTTGCAACGACCGGACAAGTGGATTGGGTTTGCGCACCGGGAACTATGCCTGCTAAATATCTGCCAGGCTCCTGCAAGGGCTAATAGCTGATCAGATCGGCATCAACAAGCCCCCGGAGCTGCTGGCTCCGGGGGCTTTCTTATTTTTGGGTCAGTAATGAGATATCCGCGCAAAATCCTGGAAGCAACCGCACCCTGGATCGCCATTCTGGTGCTGGTGCTGGCCGTCATGACCCCCGGGCTGCAAGGGGGGTTTTTTTTCGACGATAACCCGAATATTGTCGAGAACAGCGCCATCCATCTGCAAACTTTAAGCTTCGATGCGCTGCGCGCCGGCCTTGACGGCCCGTCTGCTGGCCCGCTGGGTCGTCCTGTCAGCGTTTTGAGCTTCGCGCTTACCCATTATTTCTTCGGTCTTGACCCGTTTGCGTTCAAGGCCGTTAATCTCGCTATTCACCTCCTCAATGGCTTGCTCGTAGCCTGGCTCGTGGCGCTGCTGCTCGACGCCTTGCCGGAGAACCGGCTTTCCGCAAAAAACCGTGCTTGGCTGCCGCTCTGGGTGGCGGCAATCTGGCTGGTGCATCCGATCAACTTTATGGCGGTGATGCTGGCCGTGCAGCGCATGACCCTGTTGTCGGGGATGTTCATGTTGCTGGCGCTCATCAGCCATTTGCAAGCCGTGTCGTCACCCGACCGCCACGCCAAATACTGGGCATGGCTGTGCGCCGGTTGGCTGCTGTTCTGGCCGCTATCCGTATTGAGCAAAGAAACCGGGCTGCTTTTCCCGCTTTACATCCTCGCGGTCACGCTCTTGACACGGCCTACATCGCTTGCGCTTGCGCGCAAGGAATGGCAGCGCGGAGAATTGTGGGTGGTTTCTGCCGCGCTTTTCTCGTTGTTGGTCATTGCTGCGGCTATGCTGATCTACCTTGGCGGGAGCTGGCTGGAAACCGCCTACGCGATGCGCCCGTTTACGTTAACTGAGCGCCTGCTGACCGAAGCCCGGGTGCTGTGGTTTTATGCGGCACAGATTGTTCTGCCTGACTACGCCGCTTTCGGGCTATATCTCGATGACTTTACTTTGTCTGCGGGGCCGCTTCAGCCACTCTCCACGCTGTTTGCGGTCTTCGGCTGGGGGGCGGTTCTTGCGGGTATCTGGCGGTTTCGGCAGCGTCAGCCGCTGCTGTGCTTTGCCGCGATATGGTTCCTCGTCGGCCACGCTCTCGAATCCACCTTTCTGCCGCTCGAAATAGCGCACGAATACCGCAACTATTTGCCCTCGATCGGCCTGATTGCAGGTGCGGGTTACGCGGCACTGATGGTCTTGCAGAAGCTGAGGATGGACCATCGTTCGCAGACCACCGGCCTGCTGGCAATTGCTGCTGTGCTGATAGTTTCATTATTTACCTGGCTGCGCGCGGAGCAGATGAGAGATCCCCTGCTAAGCTCCCAAATCGAAGCCACGCGCCACCCGCAATCCGCCCGAGCCAATCATGCCGCAGCGCTCGCGTTGATCAAGGCGGGTTATGGGGATGCCGGCGACCCCATGGGGGCGCTAAATATCCGGTTTTATTTGCAGCAATCGGGAAACGCAGATCCATCGTTCAAGCTTGGCTATCAAAGCTTGATTTTTTGGGCATGCGCATCCGCAAGGCCGGTCGAGCGGCAATGGGTCGACGAATTTGCGCACCGCCTGGAACATACCCCGTATGCGCCCAAAGACCATGAACTTCCGGGTCTTCTTTACGAGCATTTGCTCAACTTGCCGAAATGCTTGAACAGGCAAGATGCCCTCGGCCTGTTCATGGCAGGCGCCAGCAACGCCCGGATCAGCAACTCGCTGCGGGCAAGGTTTTTTGATGCGGCTGCGGACTATGAATTGCTGGTGTCACTTGATCCCCGCTCGGCGCAAAATTACCTGACAAGATCATTCACCCTTACCCCGCATGACCCAGAGTTGAAGAAGAAACTTGAAAGCTTTGATTTTCTCGATTCAAAAAATCCAGGCAACGTAAAATGAAGGAATCAAGGTGGTTGAGTAGCCAGCGTAGAGGATTATAGGAGCGGATTCACACGGCATTCGGTTAAGCAATCGTTGATCGTAAATGATTCGTTGGGCGGAGCCGCTGTTTCTGGTGTCTTGCTATGAGCTATTGAGAAGCTGCACCGCGCAAAAGTAACTTATTGATTGGTAGTGTCTCAGTTTGAAATTCTCGCCCGTTGACTACAGGGCATGAGCAGCTATACTACCGCCACTATGCCTAAACGCTCAAGCAGACTAGATATGAACCAACTCGCTAAGCGCATCGTG
>Ga0172380_10005276_pt1 | contig 15790 bp, 17 predicted proteins | sample Leawe162metaG_FD_119747 | JGI IMG/M metagenome (GOLD analysis project Ga0172380, IMG submission 119747) | Leachate microbial communities from a municipal landfill in Southern Ontario, Canada - Leachate well 162 metaG | ecosystem: Engineered > Solid waste > Landfill > Unclassified | place...
AGAAGGGTGACCCCTACTGGGGTGAAAAGCCCCATGACCAGACTGCTGTGGCTGATCGGAAAGGCCGTCGCAGGCGCAAGCCATGTTGCGCCGGCAGCGAGACTGGCGACATACCCGGTGCCGGCGATCTTCATCGGAGATCGATCGCTGTCGAATATCAGCTTATCTCCCGTATGCGCTGTCGTGTAGCCGGGCCGTGCCATTTTCGCGGTAGTCTTGTTGAACACCAGGACTTTCTGACCCGCAACGGGCGTTCCGGGCGTCAGATAGGCAGTGCCATCTCCAGGCAGATCGGAGATGAACAATTGCGCGCGACAGGCCACGTTACCAGTTCCAAATCCGGGCGGGTCTCCCGCGAACCACGTCACGGTTGACTCCGCGTCGGCTATCCAGAACTCAGGTGCGTATAGTAGAGGTTTCCCGTTCACTCCCGTCTGGCTGTATTCAAGCATGGATGTCCACGCCTCGGCCGCGTCAACATTTGCCTTTCTCTGTGTAAGATTGGCCCCAGGCAACACTCCTGTTGGCATCACAAACAATCTCACCCACGATATTTTCTTGGAGAGTGTCGAGTAATCTGAATAGCCGGGGTTTAGCGTAGCCTCCAAATACTTGGAGGCCCCGGCAGTGACAAGGCCAACTCTCAAGGGGCTGGTGGTGCTTGCACCTGTAGGGTAATACCTGTAACCCAGCGCCAGTTCAGTCCACGTTATATCGGCCGAATAGACTTCGGAAATATAGGCATATGCTCCGGTCTCGGAATTGAAGTTGAATTTGCCGTAAGCTGTGTTCGCCGTCGTCAGCGGATTGTCGGAATCATCGGCCATGATCTTCATCACAGGACCGAAGCCAGCCTTCTTGCCGAAGAACACCCGCGTCACACGAATATCTCCAGGCTGCCGTCGTCGAGGTCGATGATGAACTTGTTGTCGGCGGACTTTATGACGCCCGCCGTCACCGTGCCGATATGAGCGACATTCATCCGCACCACCCCGCCGACCACTGCGAAGGGCACCACGGTCGCGGTTCGGGCCGCGTTGGTGATGATGATCTGGTCAGCGACCATGGCGATGCGGCTCACCCCGGACGACAGTGCGTCGAGGAACAGCGCCGCCGTCTTGGTCGCCCCGCCACCCGTCGCCGCGACGGATATCCCGATCGTCGCCTGCGCGCCGCTCGCCGTCGCTTCCGTCGTAACCCGGAACTTGCCCGACGCCGAGAACCCGTCGACTTCCGAGTTGAGCGCCGTCAGCGCGTCGGCGACCGCGATGATATCGCCTTCCGCGGTAGTCACCCGCGTCGTCAGCGCCGTTACGGCCGAGGCCGCCGCCTTGTTGGGAAGCTCGGTCTCGATCGCGGTAACGGCCGCGGCGATCGCATCGATCTCACCTTCCGCCGTCGTGACCCGTGCCGTCAGTTCGCTCACGCCCGTCGCCGACGCCTTCCCCGTCAGCTCGGCGGCTACGCTGGCGACCGATGCTGACAGGACATCGATGCTGCTCTCGGTAACCGTCACCCGCGACGTCAGAGCCGACACGGCAGATGCGGCCGCGAGGCCGGGTATGGCGGCTTGCACGGCGGTCAGCGCGGTCGCAACGATGCTGAGTTCATCATCCACGGCGCGGATCGACGTGTCGAGCTGCTGGTAGGCGTCCGCGACGAGCTTGCGCGACGCCTGATTTCCCTGCTCGTCGGCGAACATGCCTTCCGCGATCAGCGCGCCAAGATATTCAAGCTCGGTGCGGATCGATGCGACGATCTGGCCGGTGGCGACGACGCCGCCGCCGCCAAGCGCCGACACTTCTGCCTCGATCGCTTCCAGCGCAGTGACTGACGCCTTGCCCGGCAGCGACACGTTGATGATCGTGTCGACCAGCGCTTCGACGGCCGTCAAGTCGTCATCGAGCGTCTCGACCGTCACCTGCAGAGTCGACAGGATCGTGGCTTGTCCCGCCAGGTCCCCCTCGAGATCGGTCAGCGACGCCGTCAGCGTCGTGATCAGTGCCGCGAGCGCATCGTCGCCATCGGCGCGTGCGGTCTCCTCTGCCAGCAACGCGGCAAGCGAGGCGCCGGGCGATGGATTGCCGATCGCGACCCAGTCGATCTCGAAATAATCCGTCGCGTCCTGGTCGGACGACAGGTCGATGCGGATGCGGTCGATATCGCCGGTCCATTCCGGATTGACCGTCACATTGGCATAGCCGCCGGAATAGGACGGTTCGCTGAACGAGACGCGCCGTCCCGCATCCCATGTCGCGTCAGCCAGCCCTCGCCACCACAGATAGCCTTCCCAGGTCGGTGTCCCTGTCTTCTTGACGCGCATCCGCACCTGGCGATGTTCCACGCCCGATGCGCCGATGCCCGTCGGCGAGGCGATATAGGGGTCGCTCGCATCATTCGCCGGCCGGATGTACCCGGCAGTCACTCCCGGCGTGCCGTTGCCAGTCCAGGACTCGGCGTCGCTGTTGAAGGTCCAGATCTTCAGCGTGTCGAACTGATCGCCAGATCCAGCCGACAGAAGCGTGATCTGCGTCGCCAATGCCAGGTCGCTGGTCACGCGCGCCGCCGTCTCGGTCGAGACGGCCGCCGCGACATCGTCGACCTGCGCTTCCAGTGTTTCGAGTTGGACGACGATCGCAGAATCGCCCGTCAGAGCCGCGCTAATCGCCTCGTTGTAACTGGCGGTGATGTTCTCCTTCTCGACCTGGATTTCCCGGCGCAGCTCCTGCCGGTCGTTCCAATTGCGGAAATCCTGCTCGGCGATGACCAGCGCCACGTCGTGCAGGCTGTCCTCGGTCTGCCGGAACCGGTCGGCCAGGTTCGCGGCATCGAAGATGCGGGCCGCCGCTTCCGCCTGTATCTGTTCGTTGCGTGCCGCCGCTTCCGCCGCGAGCTCGCTGCCGATCAGTCCCGGCAGCGTGATCGTCAGTTCGTCATTGATCCAGTCGAACAGGTCGTTCAGGTCGTCGTCGAGATCGTCCGTGCCCAGCCGCACATTCGGCGTCGTGACCGGAATCCAGCCCGACCATGCGGCGGTGCGGCGCGACCGCGGCACCAGGAGCCCTCGCACCTCATAGTCTTCGTTCGGCAGGAACGTGCCGTTCAGGATCACGTCGCGGCTGGTGTCGTCGGCGCCGACCTCGCCATAGGGGATGTCGTAGTCGTAGATGATCTCGGTCGCGCCATCGAGGCGCACCTGTATCTCGACCGCCCGCACGTCGTCCAGATCGCCCGCATAGGTGACCTTGATCGACGGCCGGCGGTTGGTGCCGACCGCGTCCTTGATGATGTGACCGACTGCCGTGAACGTCGGGTCGACCTGCTCCGGCGGCGTGTAATCGCCGGGCGGGATCGGGTTGATGGCAACATAGTCGCCGCCGCCGGCATAGTCGGCCGGGTCGATCTCGCGCAGCACGACTAACTGGTTCATGCCCGGCTCGCCATCGGCGCGCACGATCAGGAATTTCTTGTTCGAATAGCCGTTGCGGGTGCTTGACCACGACACCACGTCGAGAGGTTCGAGCGGATAGGCATCCGGCGGCAGGTAGAGCGTGTGCAGACGGAACCGCCGTTCCTCGGCGATCATCGTCTCCATCAGGCGCTGCACCTGGATTCCGAAGGGAACCGCGGCGAACTGAAGCCCGGCGGCGAGCCGGAACCCGGCGTCCTCCGCCTCAAGATCGTCCGAATAGCGCGACGGGGCGTCCTTCGGCGCCCACATCTCTCCGGGTTCGGGATAGGTCGCCTCGATCGCGTTGATCGTCTCGTCGAGACGCGGGAACGGCCGAAACCCCTGCTCGCGCGTCACGACGATATCGCCGTCGGTGAAGGAATAGACCGCCGCGCCCGGGCCGCCGACGAGGATCTTGAACCGCCCGCCGACTTCGGCCAGGCGGCCGGAACAGGCCTTGAGCAGTTCCTCTATGACCGCCAACGGCTCCATATCGCCGCGGATCTCGTATCCGGCACGGAACTGCGGCTCCTCGGCTTCGCCGGAAGCGATCGCCGAGACGTCGCATTCGTTCGCCGCCGCCATCCAGTTCGACGCCGGCAGGCGATAGGCGGAAAGGTTCTGACCGCCGAACACCCACTCGTCGCCGTAGTAGACGCCGCGAATGATATTGTAGATCTGCACGACGACGTTGAGCGTCGGCTCCCATGTCGCCGGATCGTCCCAGCGGTGCGCGCCGGACCCGCCCACTGTCGTATCCTTGCGCAGGTCATACCACTTCTGCGCCGGCGGCTCGATCAGCAGCTGCGGCGGGCCACCCTTGTGCAGCGTCGTGTTGAAGCGCGACGTGACGATCAGGTGCGGGCAGCCGCGCCCGATCATGTCGGGCAACCAGGGCAAGGTGGCATGGCTTCCAAACGTCGCCGACAGGTAGGCGTCGACGGTCGTGGCCGTCCCGTCCTTCACCCGCACCCAGCAATGGTCGACGCCCTTGTCGTCGCGGAACTCCTGCACCGGGTAGCCGAGATCCGCATGCGCCTGGTCGGTGAGCAGGGTCGCCCGCTTGCCGTTCATCCATAGGCCAGGCACGCCGTAGCTCGGCAGGTCGCCATACTGGATCACGTCGACGACATAGGCGTTCGGCGTCTTGCCGACCCGGCCCCATGTGTTGATGTATTTGCGGGTTCCGGCCGTGGCATAGGTGCCGGTGCAGAAGCCGATGGGCGAGTCGTCGCCGATCTCGACCTCGAAATTGACACCCTGCACCTTCGGCTTGTTCAGCGCCGCCTTGAGCAGCGACAGGCCGACGTTGAGCGCTATGGCGAAAAGCGCCTTGAGAAGCAGCGCGCCGAGGCCGCCGGCCTTCAGGATGCCGGCGATGGCCAGAAACGCGGGCATCAAAGGCCCGGCGTCGGCAACCGTCGTCATCACCAGCAGCCAGGAGGCCGCCTCTATGAAGACCCGAACAAGGCGCATCATCAGACCTTGAACGCCCGGTCGGCTTCGAGAATGTCCATCGTCGCAATTCCCTCCGGGCGCAGCACGAAGGCGCGCTCACCATTGACGACGCCGAGCGCATGCCCGAACGGGGTGTCGACCTTGAAGGCTACCAGGTCGCCGATCGCCGCCTGGCTCGGATGGATCTCGTCGAGGATGGACGCGACCAGGTCTGCGATGTCGCTGAAGCCCGCCTTGCGCATCACCCGCAGCGCGCCCGTCTCGCTGGCATAGCGACCGCGATAGGCCGCGCCATGGTCGACGCCCGTCACGGCCTCCACGAGCCGCACGACGAGGCCCATGACGCAATCGTGCTGCGTCTCCCAGTCGAATTGTGTCCACTTGATCTCGTCGACCACCGCCTCGAAGCGGGGACGCCAGTCGCGCAGGCGACGGGTCATTTGTCACCTCCGCCGTTCTTTGGCGGATTGGTCGTGTCCTTCGGCGCGTCCTCGCCCCAGTAGACCCGCGTATAGCCAGCCGTGTTTGAATAGCGCCCGAACCGGTCTCCGCTGCGCCGCTTCTGTCCTTCGTCCGACCGCTTGCGCGGATTCTTGCGGGTCAGCATCAACATGGCCTCGGAGACGATCGTCATGCTGGCCTTGCCGTCGCCGCCGGCCGCCGGCGTGGTGATGCCGGCCTCGTCGACGATGCCGATGAATTCGGGCTCGGGCGCCGACACCGGCGCCCCGCTTGCGCCGAGCACCCAGACATGCACCTCAATCGGCGCCAGGCGCGCGTCATAGCCGCGCAACACGGTCTGCACCGCGTCGGCGATCTGCGACAGCGAGATCTCGAAGCTTTGCACGGTCAGGTCCGACGTGCGCGGAATCGGCGGGACCGACAGGTTCACCCCGCCGTAATAGCTGCGCGTCTCGCTGTTGCCGGTCGAGCCCGAGATGACGCTCGTCGTGATCGGATCATCACCGGTCCAGAACCCGAACGCCGTGCGCACGCCGGTCTCCCGATCCTTGGGCCAGATCGTGACCGACCAGCGGATCGCGAGCCCGGAGTCCCGCGCCGCGTTGATCGCGCTCAGGATGGCAGACGCCGGCGATCTCATCGACGTTCCATGAAGGTGAAGCCGGCGCCGCGGGTGAACATGTCGGCGGCGGTGCCGGGCTTGAACGTCCCGGGCATGATGAAGCCCTTGCAGGCGGGCTTCTTCAGGATCACGGCAGCGGCCACAGCCACCAGCAAGGGCACGGTCGGGTAGACTTCGAACGTGACCTCCCCGCCTGAATTGGCGGTCACGGTCTCCGACACCTCGAAGAACCAGGTGCGCGACGGGCTCGACGAATAGTTCACCTGCCCCTTGTCGCCGCGCGTGAGCGCGAAGTTGGCCGGCAGGCCACCGAGCGAGATCGCCTGCCTATCGCTTGCGATGGCATCGATGACGACGGTAGACGAACCGAGGATGGACCCGATGGGATCGGACTTCGGGTATCGCGACAAAGGGTCGACGAGAAAAAAAGAGTTGCGCGGCCCCTGCAGCTTGCGAATGACGGCCGCGATCTCCTTCATGTCGGCGTGATAGCCGGGCGGCAGCCCGACCTCTGCCGTCCAGAGCGGATCGGCGAGGTTCGCCGCCCAGGTGCGAGCGTCGCCCGAACCCGACAGTTCATCGTTGCGCTGATCGCCCCACACGACGCTTTCAATCGGCAGGATGTCCGACAGGGCGGCAACGGCAAGCGGGAAGGAAAAGGCCATCAATTGCGTCCTGGTTCCAAGCGTTTAACAGCCAATGGACTTCTCTAGTTGTTTCGTTAGGCTCCCCCATTAGGAAGCGGGGGTTCTCGTGCGGATTATTGTTCCGGTAAAGTTCGTGGACGGTCGCGGCGAGCTAGCCAAAAGTCCCTATGCACGACCCACCGTCACGCTTCATTTCCGGTGGAGAAGCGCTGCATCGGGTAAATCCGCCCAAGCTCTACCGGCATTTATCGATACGGGCGCCGGAAGAACACATATCGATGAGGCTTGCTTGCCGCCGTCTATAGTTCCAAGCGAATTCGACATCCCCTCACATGGCGCTCACGGCGAACAGCGGCTCTTGAGTGGCTATGCGGCGGACGTAGGTTTCGGTGATGGTCAGCCAATCCTAACCGCCCATATTGTTGCTATGCCCGGCATCCGCGAGAAGTATTGTGTCGACGTTATCCTCGGCCTGGACGTGCTTCAGTTCGGCACGCTCACGCTGGATTATCCGCGCATGGAAGGCACCTTCGTCATCAACACGGGGTGAAACGATCGCCCTCGCGATGGCTTCGTCAGGCGCGCTGGCGTGCAGAAGATTCATCAGGCACTCCGCCGGCGCGGCGCCGACTGATAGGCCGCGATGCGGCCGGGCGTGCCCTTGTCGTATTGCGCCAGCCGCTCCTCTGCGCGCTGGTCGACCTTGGCGACATAGGCCTGGATCTTGCCATCATCGTCGACCGTAACACCGACCGAGACGTGCACGCTCTGCGAACTGCCGGATCCTCCGTTCGCCGATACGCCCAGCCGTCCGTCGGGACCGCGCCGCAGCGGCATGATCGCTTCCGGCCCGGCCTCGCCCATCAGCCCAGCACCCTTCGCCATCGGGAAGATGGTCGGTTGCGAGACGACGCCGCCATTGGCGAAGGGGATGACGCTGCCATGGCTGAAGGCGTTGCCATTGGCGTTGAACAGCCAGCTAAACAGACCGCTCAGGAATCCGCCACCGCCACTTTTACTGCTGAACAGGTTCTCGAACAGAGCATCGAGCGTCCCGTCCATAAGCTTTGATGCGATACGGTCGAGCGCGTTGAGCGCCGCGTTGGCCAGCGAATCCCAGAAGCCCTCGCCGCTTTCCAACCCAGAGCGCAGATCGTCGATGAAGCTGCGCGTGAGATCCTGCGCGAAATCCATTGCCTCACGAAGAGCGTTCGTTTCGGCTTCGGCCTTGGCCATCTGCTCGGCATAGGCCTTGATTTCCGCCGTCATCTCCGGAGTGAGCTTGATGTTGTCGTTCGCCGCCTGGTTGAGCATTTCCTGCTCGTAACGAAGCGCGGCCGCAGCTTCCTCTGTCATGAACAGCGCTTCGGCTTCGAGCTTCTGCGCGGCGATGAACTGCTGCGAGTCACGGATCATGTCCGCGTAGTTCTCGCGCGCGCGCTCTTCGTCGCTCTTCCTGGTCTTGCGTCCTTTGCGCTCCTTCGGGAAGTCGAAGACCTCGCCCCATCCGAAGCGCGAGTTAAACTCGTTGTCGCCTATGGGGTTTGCACCGCCGCCCAGCCGTTGGCCGGTCTTGTCAATTCGGCCAAGGTTGGCAGCCTGAGCCGCCGCTGTGGCAAGCGCATTCGCCGACGCCTGTCCAAGCCGCACAGCCTCGTCGGCCGCTGCTCCATAGGCTTCGCGGAGATCATCAATGGAGTCGGTGAGCGCCTTCGACCCTTTGACAGCATCATTTCCCAATAAGGTGGCCAACGCATTGGTGACGCGCTCGAAGTCATCGGCTTCGGCATTGTTGTCTGCGATGGCCTTACGCAAGTCCTGCGCGGCCCTGTCAGCCTCGTTGAACGCATCGCGCAGTTCGTCGGCGCCCGCGCTACTCGGACCCACGCGAAGCATCTCAGCGACGACGCTACCGAGCTGCGTCTTGAGGTCTGGCAGCACCGCGCGCGCCTGTTCCCATGCCCGGTTCGCAAGTTCCTGCACGCCCTTCGCCAGATCAGCGGAATCCGCGGCGCGGTCCATCTCATCGGCGTATTCGCGCAGAGCTGGGATAGCCTCGCCCCACTTGTCCGCGACACGCTGGATCAGGTCGGCCTGCTCTTCCAGCGCCTTGGCGGCATCATCTGCCTCGTCGTCGGCCTCGCTGAAGTAACCAATGGCGGCACTCGCGGCGAGCACGAAGCCGGTGGTCAGGAGTCCGAGAGGCGAGAACAGGCTGCTGATGGTGTTCTTCAGGGCGCCCATCACGCCGTCGAGCTTCCCGCCGTTCTGTGTGATCTGGGGCAGTTGCTGCGCCAGAAGCATGAACGGGTTCTGGCCCATCGCCAGCATCGTTCCGATGTCCTGGATCTGGTAGCCGAGATTGGCAGTCTGCGCGCGCGCCATGCCGGCGCTGGCGTTCATCGCCATGAGTGCTTGCGACTCACGGTTAATGGCCGCCGTTGCAAGCCCATGACGCTCCGCCGCCATCGACAGGAGTTCCATCCGGCGCTGCATGCCGATCAGGCCTTGCGCCTGAATCGCCATCAGATCGCGCTCGACCCGGACCTGATCCATCTGCGCCCGATACCCAGCGTCGTATCTGCGCTGGATAGAGGCCAGGCGGCCCTCCATCGACTGCGTAGCCCTCTCTGACCGCGAACTGGAGACCGCAACGCCATCGACCGCAGTTGCCAGGCCGCGCGCAGCCTGAGTGGCTTCTTTTACGCCTACGGTGCGCGCCTCAACGGTCAGCCTACGAACCGCCTCTTGCACAGTCGCCATGGTTGCTCCGATAACGATGCTGGATTAGCCTGCGCGCGAGAGGGGCGCACATGCGAGCTTTGATTGCCGTAACCTGTGTCGTATTGATCGCGGCCGTGGGTCACTATTTCTGGCGCGAATTCCGTGCGGCTTCTGAGAGGGCCGCAGTCGCCGAAACGATCGAGGACGCCCGTCTTGCGATTTACCGCATGTCCGGGGCAACACCCGGAGATCGCATTGCAGCGGGACGATGGTGCGACCAGATGCGAAAGCTTGTCCGTGGCGAGTTGAAGGACAATTACGTAGCCGTGATGCGAGTGCAGCAGTGCCGTCTACTTGGCCTTTAGGCGCCTAGTTCGACTTCACCGTGATCGTCGGGTAGCGGATCTTGCTCTTGTTCCCAGCCCGGCCACCGACATACCCGCCAGCGACCATGCCGCGATACGTGAAGCCGATGTTGGCGACATTGCCGAACCGCGCACGAGCATCCTTCGCGGTTCTTTCGTATATCCGGTTCGGCACCGAGATCAGGAAGTCACGTCCTGACTGCGTTTTCCCGATTTCCAACTTTCGAGCATACGGAACCATGTTTGAGATGCTGTATTCGGCCGCTATCGGAGCCTCACCGACCGGCGTTATCTCCCGCCCATCGGCGAACAGCCGGTGACCGCGAATATAGTTACCGGATCGATGCGGGGACCGCTCGATCAAAGCCGCCATGATCCACTGCAGGACATCGTTGACCAGTTCGAACTCGAAGACGATTTTGCCTCGATCCGGGTTGACGCCGTCGAGCGCCGCTCCCCGGCGGCCGTCGACGAACTGTTCGTAGGGCGCATCCGACCCGAGAGCACGCCGGTTGACCGACTGAGCCTCGCCAAGTGCACCGCGCGCGAATTGCGCCACGGCTTTTGACCTAGCTTCAGGCGAAAGAGCATCAGACACGACCACCGACACCCAACTGTCGAGAGGTTCAACCTTCACCCTCATCTGCCGCCCTTTGGTTTTGCCGCCTTATTCTGTTCGTCGATCTCGATGTTGGCGCGAAGCACGGACAGCCGCATCAGTAGCTTTGTTTCCCAAAGTTCTGGACGTTCGCCCGTCATCTCGCACCATGCTTGCAGATCGCGCCAGCCGATGGTGACGGGCCCCATGCCGGTTGAGGGGCACCCGTTGAGCACCTCAAAGAACCATCGCCAAATGTGTTGAAACTGCCAGGGGCATTCCGGCCGCTCATGCGCTTCAGGACGGGACTTCTTCTTCGCCCCACCCATATTCGCTCTGATGCGCTCGGCTGCCTCGTTATGCTCCGCCTGCGTTGCGCCATCACTTAGCTTGCGGCCGTCTTGGAACTCGCGCTCCGCCCATTCGAGGAAGTCGGCCGCTTCATAAAATTTCCAGCGTTCGCGGCTCCGGAATAAACCTGCACGAACAACCAGTTCATGCCCGGCTCACGATAGAGTTCAAGCGCATCCTTGGCGGAAAACGGAACGTCAATCTTCTCGCGCGTGTTCGGATCGACCAGATACCAGCCGCGCGTCAGATTTGCGAGTTTTCTCTGGTTCTCCTCGAGATGATCGATGTCGTCGGGCATGCCGGTTCGGCTCTTGCGCGCGGCACGGAATGCGCGCTGGCGGGCCTCAGCATCGAATATGCGCCCGGTCTCACTGTCGGTCGACAGCACGTCGATATAGGCGGCATTGCCATCAATGTCGCGAAGGATGTCATCGCTGATCGGGTCGATAAGTTCGACGCGATAGGTGTCAGCGACATTGGCCGCAAGGGCGGAGAACTTGCTCATGTGGATGTTCCTTGTCGGAGGATGGCTGGCGGCACCGACATGCCGCCAGCCTGTTCGCGAACAACCCAGCTTACGCCGGATAGAAACCGCCTGTCGGGGCGGATTAATTTCAGGATACCTGCGTGTCGACAATCTGTATCGTAGACGCCGCGATCCCGGTTGTTGCCTCCACGCCCTGATACTTGAGTGCCTGGAACGGCAAGGTGATGCTCTGCCCGCCTTCGCCCTGAGTCTGTAGGTCGGCCCCACCGAGCTTGATGCGCGGCAAATAGAACGTCATAGCCGGCGAGTTCGCATCGTTGGTGGTGGTCAGATAGATCAGCAGCTCAATCTCAGTTTCATTGATGAAGTCGTTGATCAGGTCTGGGCTGTCGAAGAAAGCCGTCATCTGGCCGGTCACGTTCGCGCGGCCGAGGAAGATTTCCGGCACCAAGTTAGACCCGACAACGGGATCAGCCGAGGCAGCCAGATCAAGCTGGATGTTGGCGGCAGTGACCACGGCAACGGTCGAGCCGCCGACCCGCAGCAAGCCATTTACAGCGGCGAGAATACCGGTCGTCGTTTCGGCAGTCGGAGACGTGAAAAACGGTGCCGAGCTGTCCTCGTAGATCGTCATGTTGCGACCCATCACGTTGAACGTGACGGTCGACATGCCGGTGGCCGGAAGCTGGACGTTGAAGCCGGAGACGCGATTTTCCGTGAACAGCCGTGCGATATCGACGTCTTCGTTGTAGATTTCCACAGCAACCTTGCGGCTGACATGGCCGGTCGAAGGAACCACCACGGACTGACCGACGGTCGTCACATCAAACTCGGTGTCAGCGGTCTGTGTCGTCGGCGCCGGATAAACTGTCACCTCGCGATTGTTTGCGCCGGCGAATGCCAGGATCACAAAACTCTTGGCATTGTTTGCCGCTTCCGAGAGCCCGGTAAACTGCAAGATCATGCCAACGCGCCAGCCTTCCGTGACCGGATTGCCACCGCCGAGAGTGAACTTGCTCGTCGCATTGTCCGCAGCAACGCTGGTAAAGGTGCTTTCATCGTCGGCAATCGCCGCGCCCCAGGTTCCGCGCAGGGCGGCCTCAAACCAGTCGGCATAGGTCAGCGGCGACAGTTCGCCGTCAATCGGCCCCTGCACCCGCTTCGTGCCGTGCCGGAAGTCGGCGATCTGGCGATCATTGCGGATTTCGCTGGACTGGAACGTGTCCTTCGACAGCGTAAGGCCCGTCGAAACACGGCGCAGGATCTGAGCGCCGGAAGCGCCCGGATCGGTGCCGGCGGCTGGCTCGGTGCCGGGCGCGATCGCTGCATCGGAGTAGAATTTATAGGACACGCGGGCGGAAGTGCCTTCAGCCAATGGCATGGTCATGCTCCTTCTAAGGATGGCGTCTCACGCCGGTGATGGTTGTCTATCCGACCTGGTCGAAGTGAAGCCGGATCTCTGTCGCGGCGTAAAAATAGTTCCCGACATCCGATGAGAGCCCCGGCGGAGTAAGCTTCGCGCCGTCGCCACCGGGGATAACCGTAGCCTCGAAGCACGAAATATGCGCGTCGCGATGCGAGCGGAGCAGCGCTGCGATCTGCTCTGCTATGTTTTCCGCTGCGTCCAATCCCCAGCCTTTCGGCACGAAGACGAAAGACTCCACGACAGCCATGTTGCGATAGATATTTAATCCGCGACCGCCGCCATATCCGGCGATGCTTGCGCCCTCGTTCAGGAACTCGGTATAGACAAACGGCGTTGGCCCATCCGGCAACGGCCCGCCATCCTCGTTTTGCCAGCGCAGCGGGACCGCATTACCATCAAAGGCGATGTTCCCCGCTTCCATGCGCGAGCGCACGGCATGCCGGGCTTCGGTGGCCGTGGTCATTTGGCCTTCGGCTTCCGGACGCGCTTAGCTTTGAGAGCAGCGGCGGCGGGGAGCGCGGCCGGTGTCAGCCGTTCGATCTTACCCTCAGCCTCGAACCGCGCGACGTGTTCGTCCCGGATCTCGTAGGACTTGCCTGGCTTGAGCCGGTTCGGATGGACACCATCATAGGCATAGTCGAAGGCTTCGATCACCATGCTCTTCATATCATCCCCGCACCCTGATCTCGTAGGCGATCAGCTGTCCCTGCACGCGGCGGGTATTGTCGTCGACCGCCTCGATGTTCAATTCCTTGCCGCGCACGATGGCTTTGTCGCCCTTGCGGACGCCCATCTGCACCTGTGCGTCGATCAGGTCTTGCGCGATGACAATCAGGTTCCGGTCGCCCTGAATGATCTCGCCGACCAGATCGGCCGGCTTGAAATCGACGACGCGGGCCATGACCGTCGCGTCAAAATAGGGCCGGTTGGCGCCCGATCCTGTGTAGCGACGGATGGCGACTTCCTCGCCGACCTCATCCATCATACGCCGATATGACGACTTGATTTCGCTCACGTTCATCGAACGGCGGCTCGCACCGAAATGCTCGTGCTGCCGGCATACGTCCCGGTCGTCGTGATCTTGCAGCGCAGCCGGTCGCCCAGAACGCCGTCGACTTTGCCTTCCGCCGATAGGGCCGCGACCGCCGCGACCGCCGCTGCGGCGGATGCCGAGACGTTGGCCGCTTTCGACGCATTCGCGGTGGCGAAGTCGAACCGGCAGACATCGATCCATGAAGCGCCTTGGTCGAGCGACGTCTGCACCACGACAAGGCAGGCCGTCCCGCCCGAGCCATAAACCAGCTTGGCGAGCAGCGTCACGCTGGTCATGCCCTCCAGCCGGTCGATCAGCGACTGCGCCGCGCCGGACGCAGAAGTGCCGGACGTGATGACGAGATCGCTCACCGCCGCCGTGATCGCCGCGTCGCCGAGATTGTAGATGCCAGTCATCAAATCCACCTCTGGACATAGGGCGAAAGCAGGTCGCTGATCTCTGCCGACAACAGCGGATCGTCGGACGGGGCAACCCAGTATTCGCGCTCGATCACGCCGGGGATGTCCTCGCGCTTCAGGTTCGGGTCGCGCGCGGTTTCTGCGAACGTCGCGGTCGCAAGCTTCGACGCGGCGAGCTTCAGATCATCCGGCGCTGTGGAATAGCCGGCGACATAGACGACCGTGATCTTCCCAAGCGGCCAGCACGTCGGGCTGCCATCGGAAAGCCTGGTCATAATCCCCGTTCCGGCGTCGACCTCGTAGTTGTCCGCAGCCTCCGCCGGATCATCTTCGAACGTGACCGACGTAATCGACGTGACCGGGCGCCGAGAGAGGATGATTGCGCCCCTCTCCTTCCGCTGGCGAAAGATTTCGGTGCAGGTCTCGCGCAAGAGCGTCGGCGTGTTTACCCCGTCGGAGGCGACCCCGCACTGCCGGGCGATCGATGCGGAAATCCGCTTGCCAAGCGTAGCGAGTTCGGCATCCCTGCTCGCATCCGACACACCCGCCGCTGCGCGCAACTCAGCAATGGAGAGAAGCGAAAGATCGCCCGCCGCTGTGGTGACGGAAAACCGGCTGTTCATTGGCTGACCAGTCTGTTCGGGTGCTTTGTGTGGTCGTATCGCTTTTCAATATCGTCAGCGGTCGGTGCGGGCTTGTCGGCAAATTTCACCGAAACGCCGCCATCCTCCCGATCTTCAAGCGTCACGTCGACGCAATCGTAACCGTAAAGCCGTTCCGCCGCCGGCGCACAGGCGTCGAGCAAAGAGGTCTGTTCCGGCACGCTGATCTCGATACCGCGCGCCGCCGCGATGCCCAGCCAGAATTCGACGCACGCCCGGCCCTGTTCCGCGTGGTGGGCATTGGGCAGCGTGTAGTCGAGGCCGAACAGCGAAATCCGCTTGACGCCGATGTGGATCGCGAACGCGACCGCATAGGCCGCAGTCGAATTGAAATAGGGTGCCCCGCCGTTGCCGTCGTGGCGCGCATTCAGCACGTCCTCAAGCGGGAACTCGACCAGCCCCGGATAGCCGGGCCGAAGCCTGGACGTATAGACCGGGCCGGGATGTGTCTTCAGCCAGCGCACCATGGCCGCGATGTTGCTGTCCGGCCGTGCAGCGGCGCGGGCCTCCTGCACGCGCAGATCGTCCATGTGGAAAATGCGGTCGCAGCGCAGCACGTCGCCGATCGCGTTAATGCCCCAGACCTCGTCGCAATAAGCCGACACGCCGCCGAGACGCCGGGTCAGTTCGAAGAACGCCGCGCAGGACGGGCCAAGCCCGATGATTGAGACGTGATCTGGACCGTGCGGAACGTCGCTCCGCACGGTCGAGTTGTCGAACGCTTCCGACATCAGGCGACGGGCGCGCGATCAGCATGCGCCATGACGGCAACGGCGCCGACGGTGCCGGTCGCATGGCCGACGCCATAGAGGCGGAGCTTCAGGTATCGCTTGTTGCCGCGATAGCCGATCTTGGAAGCACCCGCCGCCGAGATGACGATAGGTGTTTCGGCACCCAGGAGATCAGCGTCAGCAACCGAGGTGAACGAGTCGCCGGTTGCAGCCGCTTCATAGACGACCGGCACGATCTGGTCGGTCGAGGCGCCGGCAGTCGAGTAGTTGAACACGAACTCGACCGAGTCGTAGCCCCGGCGATCGATGATGCCGGAGAGCTTTCCACCCGCGATGCCGGACGTTCCGACCGCA
>Ga0172380_10005277_pt1 | contig 15790 bp, 36 predicted proteins | sample Leawe162metaG_FD_119747 | JGI IMG/M metagenome (GOLD analysis project Ga0172380, IMG submission 119747) | Leachate microbial communities from a municipal landfill in Southern Ontario, Canada - Leachate well 162 metaG | ecosystem: Engineered > Solid waste > Landfill > Unclassified | place...
AACGAAGCTATGGACGCGAACTTTAAACAGCTCGCTGAAATAATAGCGGCTATTATACAAGAGCTTTTAAACTTAAAAAAATGAGGTGACTTATGGGAATTTTTGACGCGTGGTTTAATTTTGACGATTTGGAAGCGAAAACAAATAATCTGCTTACAAAAAAGTACGCAATGGCGCGGGAGACCGCACTTGGTCCATTGCAGGGCGCGGAAAAGTCGGGCATGGCCAATATGCAGATACAAGGACAGAGACAGGGCATACTCGGCTCGCCGCTTATGACCACGCTTGAAAACAGATTGAAGACAGAGACCGCAAACAAGAAAGCACAGATTGAGGCGGGACTCGGAGCGCAACAGGCCAGCGAAGCGGCAAACATGGGTTTACAAATGGGTATGGCAAAAAATCAAGCAACAGGTCAGTTATTTAACTCGGCTTTTGAAGGACTCGGAAAACTTGTCGGGTGGGCGTTGCCTACTCCGATTAAACCGGTATAAGGAGGCATATCATGCCAATAGGAGACACAATGAACAGGGTAAGGACGGCAGACCCGACAGCGGGGATGCAGGACATATCGCAGGGACTTCAACAGGTGGCTTCTACACAGGAGGCAAGCCCACAGGAAACCATGCTTGAATTAAATCAGACGGCTAAACTTACAGACGCAGGGTTTACGCTGATCGTGGGAGTCATGCTTGAAATGGCAAAACGAATAAGCGCGCTTGAGGGTACTCAACCGCCGGAAGGGGTGTAATATGCCTATTGAATTGAACAGGGTACAGAACAAGAACGTAATGCAGGGCGCGGCTAACGCTGTGACTCCGCCGGTTGCGGGTGCGCCGGCTCCCGAAGCAAGACCGCCCGAACTCACAGCGCCGCCCGTAAATTGGAGCGAACTAATTTCAAAACTTGGACAAATGGGAATAGATACAACGTCAGGGCTTTTTGGTGCCGCGTCTTCGCTTGCGCAAGACCCGAATAATATAGGGTTGATTGCGAACGGGCAGGGAATACCCGGAGTCTCAAATAAAGATATCGCCGCGCTCGGCGCGATTGCAAAGGGGTTTGAAAGCTCAAGGGCAAAAGGACTTGACCCGCTCACGGAAGCGAACATAAATAAGTTGAACGCGGAAACGGAAAAGCTAAAGGCCGAAGGCACAAGCGGAAAGTCAGACCTTGAAATGAAATCGCTTATGCAGAAAGTTTACGGGCCTGTCAAGGAAGCGTTTAACAAGGACGAAGACATTAAAGACGAAATAACCCGCGCCGATTCCATTGAACAGATTGAAAAGATACTTAATAACCCCGACAGTTTAAAGAACAGGAAAGCAACCGAAACGCTTAATAATCTTTTTATACAGGTTATCAGGCCGGAGTATAAGCGTATTTCAGGAGCAGAACCCGCGAACTTTGGGAGTGTGCAGGGGTTTGTAAGTGAGTTCTTTAAAGGCGGCGGCAAAAACTATGATGAATTTTTGAATAAAATCGCGGCCGGGCAGGTCCTTGACCCCGGCGATAGAGTTGAATATCAAAACATGGTAGATAATTTCAAGGATTTGTCAAAGGAACGTTTTAAACAGAAAGCGCAGTCATACCTTGCCGAACTCGGAGACCTCGGCCCGGTGGGTGAACAGGCACGCAGATATTTAAAAGTACCGAAGGGCTATGACCTCGCCGACCCAAAAAAGGGAGACAGAAAAACAAACGCCAATAATGACGTACTTGAATTTAACGGGCAGGCGTGGGTTTTAGTGGAGGCCGGAAAATGACAATACAGATTGACCCGAAAACTGGCGAAAGAATAAGACAGGTTACAACGCCTAATAAAACACAGGGCATACAGATTGACCCGAAGACAGGGGAGCGGATAAGGCCGCAACCCACGGCACAGCCGACATATAATCAGCAAACGAATGAGTTTAGCGGAACGCCACAGATTAAAAATGTAAACGCGCCCGCAACGCCCGGCGAAATAGTAACGGGTTTTGCACAGGGAACCGGAGTGCCTGCGGTTTTAAAAACTATACAATCGGCGGCATCAAATATACCCGGCGTAAATCAATTTATTAAAAATCCTTATATAGGCAAGGGAGCAAGTGAGATAGTGTCAGAGACAGCTCCCGCCGCGATTCCCATACTTGGGCCGGGCGCTATGCTTATAGGCGGTATTTCAGGCGCGGCCCTTGCCGCAAGCGGACTTGATGAAAAAATATCCGAGGGTGTGCAGAAAATAAATAAACTTGTTGAGAATAACGCTCCAGCCGCCGCCATACTCGGCACAATAGAGGATATATCGCCTATTGTTCTTTCAATTATGGGCGGACGCAAACCCAGTAAAGTGGGAAAATTTAAAAGTATTGTAAGCAAAGAAGTTGCCGAGGCAGGTCCGCAGGCACTCACACAGGATATTTTTGACAAGGTAAAAATTATAAATAAACAGGCCGGTGAAAAAATAGGATCGGTAGAAAAATACATTATCGAAAACCCCGCAAGTATTACGATTAAAGAAGGACAGTTTTTACCCAATGACCTTGCCAATAAAATTACGGATATTTATGGCCGAATGAAACCGTCTTTATCGGACAATGCCCGTTCTACTTTTGAGCAGTTTATACGGGAGGCGCAGTATATTGATAAAAATCTTAATCCGGCATTACAATGGAAGGCGGTTAATGATTTAAGACAGCGTTTCGGCGCAAGTGAACTTGAAAAAGCAAACCCGACAAAGGGCACGAATAAAATATATAAAGCGTTTATGGAAGTTCTTGAGGACAGCGTTCCCGAAAATCAAAAGGGAATACTCAAACAGGCAAACAAGGATTTTCACGATACTATAAGACTAACCGAAGAGTTTAAGGCAAATGCCTTTGGTGATGTAAAGGAAGGCATTGATTTAACTTCACAGCCGGGTTTAACCGAAGCACTTAAGACATATACGCCGTGGGAAGTAAAAAACAAAATGCTTGGGCAGATTTATGATAACGCATTTAACGCGGCGGGAGAATTTGACAGCGTGAAACTTGGAAAATATTTAAATAAAATAAACCGCAATAAGCTAACGCAGGAAGTGCTTGGAAGTGATTTTACGGAAATACAAAAACTTTCAAATGCGAACCCCGGCAGATTTCAGACGTTTATGAGCCAAGTAATGAACAATAGATTATTTGGCATAGCAAAACCAGCAACCATGCTTAAGCAGGCGGCAGGGGAGTTGATAATGCCCGGGCAAGAGTTGCGGCCCTTTATTCCGGCTGTTATAGGTGGACAAGCTGAGATACAGTCATCCCCACAGGGCAGAAGGGTTTTACTTGAACGCAGAAAGAATTATCTTAACGCACTTGAACAAAGGAAGCGGAAGGTTAAAAACTAATGTTTAAAGGTATGGGCCAAATCACCCACAGAGAACAGAAAAAATATACTATAAATCCCCATATTTCATTTATTAGTTTGTTATTGGGTGAAATAAAAGACAAAACTGCGGAAATGATAAAGGTAAACAATCCGGCCATAAGTAAGGCAATAAATATTTTGATTAAAGCGATTATCATATTATTCCCCTCCTGTTTCATAAAATATACCAAATCCCCGACTGAATGTCAAGGAGCAAACGCATGACTGACTCGGAAGATTATAGCGGACTTTTGGAAAGCAAAATAGAGTGCATAAGCCGCAGAGTTGCGAAGGAAGAACTTGAACCCTTGTCCAATGCGGTGGACTGCATACAGAAAGATATTTCCGGCATTCAGAAAGCGGCCATAACGTTGTTAATAACTATTTTATTGGCCGTGCTCGGATATTTCGGTACCAAGTTAATGGACAGACAGCTCGACAGACACGCAAGAAGCGGAACGGAGGCCCCCAGATGACAAGTGAAACGATATGCAAAATAAGAAAATCGGCAAGAGCGGTTAAAAATCTTTTATGGCTCATAGCGATACTCATAGTCCTTGCTGATATAGTTTTAATTTTTGCAAAATAAGGCGGTGCAAAATGATTATCACAATAACGCGGAAATATTACACAGACAAGACCACGATCGGCGAGGTCAATATTGACGGCGAGCCACTCGGCATATTTTCGCTTGAAGACGTGGCGCGGTTTTTTAAGATACTCGGCAAGACGGCAATCCCGGCCGGGAAGTACATGGCTAATATAACATATAGCAACCGCTTTGCGCGGTACATGCTGGAACTCCTTGCCGTGCCGGGGTTTTCTTTTATACGGATTCACACCGGCAACACAGACAAAGACACCGAGGGTTGCCCGCTTGTCGGGATGACCCGCGGGGTAGACGCGGTTTATAACTCCGTGGCGGCGTATACGATATTGTGGGCTCGGATAATAAAATATATCAGCGAACCAATGAAACACGTTGAGCCGATATGGGTAGAGGTCAAGGACACGCAAAAACCGAAAATGTTTTAAGGAGGCTGTTATGAACAGATCATTGCCTAATCCTGAATTTATTAAAATCATTGAGGACTTTGCAAAGAGCAGTAAAAAAATAATCGGCGTTTTTAACGGTGGCGGGGCGTGCGGGGCGTTTGAATTTGGCGCGGCCCTATACTTATGGGATATTGGCGTACTCCAGTTATTCAATGAATTTGTGGGAACGTCAGCGGGTGGACTTAATGCCTTGAGTATATCAAAATATATGTCACACCTTGAGGACTGCAAAAAGAATATCTGGGACAAGATAAAAAAGAACACGGATATTTACGAGCGCAAGATAGACGGGTGGGCGATAGGGTGGCAGTTCTTGACCGGCGGGGAGTCTATCCTCGATCCGAAAGGACTCTATAAAATGTTAAACGCGGAATTTGGCGGGTTGAGAATGCACGATTTACCCGTTAAGGTTACCACTACTACAACCGATATAGGTTGCGGGTACGTGGACGGTGGACTTGGAAACAATTCACCCGTTGATATAGCAATCAAACACGGCGCAACGCATATTTGTTTATTCGGGAGTTATCCTGATAAAGACCCCGATATAATGCTTGAACGAACCGGAGACTTTGACGCGAAAAAAGCCGCGATTGAAACCTCGGCGATACCGTGCATATTCCCCGCAGACTCGAAGACAAATAAAAAATTGAAATTAATTGACGTAGCGGGAGCGGTCGGCAATACGTTAATGGCCCTGTTCGAAGAGTGGACTTGGCTATATGCGGAACTTCACCCCGAGATAAAACGCGCTGAAATTTACCCTGCAAAAACTTTGGGTGAGTCAACGGATTACACGCACGTTGAAGAGTGGATTCAGGCGGGGTATGACAGAGCGGTCGATGTCATGACACCGGAATATGTCCGAAAATGGCTCGGCTGATTCAATATGTTATTTGTGATATAAATCACCAAATAATCGCCTTATTTTATTGGTAAAAAATAATTGTGATGTGGTCACAAATGCGCACAAGCCCCCACGTTTGATTATTCCTGTTTTTCCGTGTATATATACCCTCGACTTGACAAACGCCTTAAAACGCCTTGTAGTGCCTCATACAAAATAATCTAAAATAATGCTTGACAAATACTTTAATTGTGCTATACTTGTATCAAGAAAGAAAAAACTGAAAGGCGCGGAGAGCGCGGAGGCGGGAAATGATAAAAATACAATGCACAACTAGCGGATGTTCAGAGTGTATTATTTTTAAGTGGGTAAAACAACACGGTGTTAATCCTAATGAAAGCACTTGTCCATTATGGCTTGACCGTGACGATATGCAAGCACCAATACACAAAAATTACATAATTACTATAACAAAACAAGAAGTAAAAAAGATAAGACTATAACCACACAGAGCCACCGGGTCTCCCTCGTTGCCTGTGCGCGGGGTGTCCAACCGGCCCGGCGGTCTCGTGGCAAGCCGAGACATTGAAAGCGGGGTGATAGTGTGTTAAATTGCAAGTGGCGTGAGGTAAGGAATAACGAGGAGCCAGTATGCAGATTTAACAACGAGCGTGAGGTATGCGATAACGAATACTGGACAGGCGCGCCGTGCGAACACTTGACGAAAGAAGAAAACGCGGAAGCGGAAAAGGAGGCCGAATGGAAAAAATAAAATGCAAGTGTGGCACGGTCGGTTACGAGATTGACGCGGAGGCACTTTGCAAGGTAGAATGGAACTGTGAGAAATGTGGGAAATCAAACACATGGAAAAGGGAGGTAAAGCATGTCAGCAAAGCCGATAAGAAAGCTAAACCCGAAAACAAAGCGGAGCTTGTTCTCGTTTGAATGGCGGGGCGAGGCCGAGAAGTTAGACTTTCTCGCGGAAATGGAAAAGGAGCAGAAAGCCGATCCGCGTCAGGTAAGGTCACTTGTGGACTATATCCGGTTGATACACGAAGAGCACAAAAAAACTTCTTGACAAACATAACTTTATGTTGTATATTTGCATCAGGAATAAAATTACCGGGAGGCAACAATCAAATGAAAAAGAAACTTATCAAACTTAAAAAACAAACCCCTGCGGGCGCGGACCTTTCTGAAGCCCTCCCGGTTTCTCAAACCGTGCCTGTGGGGGCCAATTTTCATAAAAGCGGGGACAATCTAACACCCGCATTTAATATCAAAACTTACATGCGTTTAAAATGGCTATATCTTCACGCCTACAACACGGGTGCTCTATGACTGACACGCAGTATATCGACACTATAACAGGAAAGCCCTGCACGGTCAGGGACACGGTGAACGAAATGGGAATAACAATGCTGGTGATATCGTTTGAGGACGGGGCAACGGCAAGGCGCAGAGTATCGGAAATAAAGGCAAATAAAGAAAAGGAATAAAAAAAAAACTAAACGGAGGCGAGAAAATGAACATCAAAATCGAATTACCAGAAATTTTTGCAGAAGAAGGAGAAACAATATCTTTGCAGTCAGAAATTAAAGACTCCATTATTGCGGAGATTAAAACAAAAACAGCGGAATTAGTAATGAAAGAAATGGGCGAAGCAATAAAACAGACAGTAGAAAGCGAAGTGAAGAAACTAATAGACGAAATTTTACCAAAATTGCTCGATACGGAATATCAGGAGGTGTCTGCGTGGGGTGAAAAGAAAGAAAAGTACACCCTGCGGAGCAAGGTATTGCAGACTATGGCGAAGGCATTTGAGTATGATATATCAAACAGGTATTCATCCGATAAAAACGCATATTCACAAGCCGTAAAATATGCGGTGGATGAATTGGTCAAAGAGGCAAAAATAGATATAAGAAAAAATATTGAAAAAGAATTTACCGCAATGTGTATTTTAGAAGCAAAAGAAGAAATAAAAAGAACCCTCGGAATAAAGTCATAAATAAAAGTAAAGGAGGTGTAAAAGTGGCTAATGTCGGACAGGAGTGCATGATCCCGGCGGCACAGACAGCCGAGCACAAAGCGCGGATGAAGGAACTGTTTACAATCGCGCTGTTCAAGTTCTTAAAAATCAAAGTTTTCTAAAAATTCTACATTCTAATGGAGGTAAAAGTTATGGAACAGGCAAAGACAGTTTTTAAGAAAGCAGAAAAGACACAGGCAAAGTTAAGGGCGGCGTTGTTCGGACCTCCCGGCTCCGGCAAAACTATGACAGCTTTACGCATGGCAACGGGAATGAGCGCAAAGATTGCGGTCATAGACTCCGAACACGGCACGGCATCAAAATACTCCGACAGATACGCTTTTGACGTGCTCAACATTGAGGACAAGAAAATCGAGAACTACACGGCGGCCATAAACGCGGCGGCCGCTGCCGGGTACGAGGTCCTTGTCATTGACTCTCTTTCCCACGCATGGCAGGAACTTGTTGAGGATGTCGAGGAACTGGCCCGCAAGCGGTTTGCGGGGAATACGTTCAGGGCGTGGGGCGAGGGCACACCGAAACAGCGGGATTTTACCGAGGTCATACTTTCATATCCAGGCCATGTCATAGCAACCATGCGCTCAAAAATCGAGTACGCGGTTGAAAAGGACCGCGACGGGAAAACTACGATACAGAAAAAGGGCCTCGCGCCGGAACAGGGCAAGGCGATTGAGTACGAGTTTGACTTACTCATGGAGCTTTCACAGACACACGAGGCGTTTATAAGCAAGGACCGATCCGGCAAGTATCAGGACAAGCATTACGAAAAGCCAGGCGAGGAACTCGGCAAGGAAATGCTGGCGTGGCTATCAGACGGCAAGCCCGCGCCGGTCAAGCCGAAGCCGGAGCCGAAAAAAGAACCCACCGAAAAGGACAAGACAAAAACAGACCTTTACAATGCCTGTATTTCAAAGGGCATAAAAATAGACGTGGATGCTATGAAACAGAAAACGCAGGATGAACAAATAGCCGAAATGACCGCCGCGCTTGTCGCAGTTAAGCCGGAAATAGGTAAATAACCATGCTTAAACTCGCAACCTCGGAAACGGTTAAACAGGTTTACTCCGATACGGTAGGCAGTCATGGCCGTGCCGAGGTTGCGGCGTTTTTTACTGAATACGTGGGTGAGGTAAACCCGTACGCATGGCTTGACTGGATACGCAAAGTTAAAAAGCCGGACGGGGATTACTGGTATTTTGAAGTAGAAGGCAAGTATTACGATACGCTAACTCAAGACATGGTGGATAAATTTAATTCAGGGGTGACAAAATGAATGTATGTCCTCAATGTGATGGTACAGGAGAAGTTATAGCGGGAACCTGTGGACCGCTTGCTGAGGATATGGACGCATGGGAAATTACCTGTCCGCTATGCAATGGCACAGGAAAAATAATGGAGGTAACAAAAATGAATGTATACGGTAAAGGCAACGTCACGAAGGATGTCAAGGTGGTTTCGGATAAGCTGGTGACTTTTGACATCGCAGAGAACAAGAAGGACGCAAAGACGCAAAAGGAAACTGTGTCGTTTTTCACGGTAAAAGCTTGTGGATACGCGGCCAACAACGCCCGCGATTTCAAAGTCGGCGATATGGTTATGTTATCAGGTGAGATAACACAGGAAACGTGGGATGACAAGGGCACTGGCAAGAAGCGGAGCAAGGTAGTTATCCTGGCGTTTTCGTGTGCGCTGATAAAACACAGCGGCAAGACGGCGGGCGCGGCTCCTGCGGCAGAAGAAGTGCCGTTTTGACACTCGCCGGAGGCAACACAGCGCCTTCTACTGACGACTTTGATGTCGGCTACAAGCTGGGCAAGAAAGACGGCCTGCAAACCATGTGGGCGATTATGTCGATTGCCTGTGAACACAAAGCCGAGGTTGCCTGTACGCATACCGGCCCGCAGATGTTTTGCGCGTGTGACGGGTGTCCAATATCAACGGAGGATAAAAAATGAAGGGATATAAGGGCTTTGACAAGGATATGAAGTGTAACAATTTCCAGTACGAAATTGGCAAGACATACAAACATGACAGTGATATTAAGCTGTGTGCAAAAGGTTTTCACTTCTGTGAAAATCCGCTTGATGTCTTATCGTATTACGGATTAACAAACGGGAACCAGTATGCGGAAATAGAAGCAGGCGGCGTGTCAGACGAAAAAGAATGCGACACAAAAAGAGTATCAAAAGAAATAACGATAAAGGCAAACGTTGATTTCAAAAGTCTGATTAAGGCAGGGATTAAGTTTGTTTTTAAGACGGCAAAAGAAAAGACCTCGGGCGATTCCGCGAACTCGGCGACCTCGGGCTATTCCGCGAACTCGGCGACCTCGGGCAATTACGCGAACTCGGCGACCTCGGGCAAAAACTCAATAGCTTGTGCAATCGGCAGAAACTCACACGCAAAAAGCGTAAAAGGAAACTGGCTTGTTTTGAGCGAGTATGACAAGGGTTACAACGTGATATGCGTAAAAACCGTCAAGGTAGACGGCAAGAAAATAAAGGCCGATACATGGTATACGCTTAAAAACGGCAAGTTTGTGGAGGCAAAATGAATTACAAAACCGTATCCCGCGCAATTTTCCTGATACACTTTGCAATGAAACAGTTTCAGGGAAGTATACAGCGTGCGGATGACGCTTTGCGCAAAATTGAGCGCGAACTCGGCGTGGATTGCGAGTACGCGATACCAGTTCTTTAACAGTTTAAGAGGCGTGTTGTAACGGGGTGAAAAGCCCCGGACTTGGTAGCCGTGTTCTGTCAACGGTCTGCGGATAAAGAAACCATGCGTGACATATGCAGAAACGCAAAAGTAGCGCAGTGGTTTCAATGGGCGAGTACTTCAACTCGGCTACAATCAAGTTGTTTCTATTCTTAATCGGATGCAGTCAGTAGGGAAGGGCGCGAAGGGAGTAAAGGACAGTCCGCTGATTAACCCGGAGCATACACCCGAAAATCCGAGGCAACTATTAAGCCGCACAAAAAAAAACTGGCGGCTACAACACGCTCAATAAACAGGCGGCACGGTCGTCTATGCAAGGCGGTGGTTGCAAACACTTTATAAACGCCAGTAGGACACTTGCCTCAATCGGCATAATTAACCGATAGGCAAGAAAACAAAGGTTGCAAACCCTTTGCCGTGCCGCTCAACACGGGCCGAAGCGCTGGCCGGGAACGCCACTCCCCGGCTGGCCTCGGCTCCTAAACGGATTCATAAAAAATATCAGGAGGCACACATGGACATTGAAAAAGTCGCAAAGCAGATATCAGACGCGCAAACGGTTATCCTAAACAAACTGCGTTCTTATGAAGACATAGTAAACGCGTCTGTGTGGTGTGTGAACGCCCTCGCCGACCTTGAACACGAAAGAGATGTCAGGCGTGCTGAAATTTGTCTGCGTGCCGAGAACACGGACGCTCCGGCTGCGAGGATAAAGAACATACTTAAAAACGAAACGATTGAGATAGCGCGGTTAATAACCATAGCCAAAGGGTACAGAAATACCTTGCGAAATTTAGAGTACAGGGAGGGCAGATGACACACCTTGACGCGGTTTTGAAAATTTTGTCGGACTATCAGCCTCACACGTTATTTAATATACGCGATACGGCAGAGTTATTGATCGGCGGCAAGGCGAGCGAGACTGGTATCAGCGCGAGAATACGCGATTTGCGACACAGAGGATACCAGGTTGACAGTTATCCCCAGAAAAAAGGGTCAAAAACGTTTTTATATAGACTGGTAAAGCAAAGTATCACGGCAGACGAAGCCGAAAGGATATTAAGCGCATGAGGTGGATAAAAGTGTATAACGATTTTTGGGACGCTGAAAAGTGGGTTTCACAAGCCACAAACGAGCAGATAGGGGCGTGGGTTAAACTACTTTCACTTGCCAGTCAGGGAACGGAAAAGGGCGTTGTTTGCATCACCCCGAATTTACCTTACTCCGGCGAGCAGTTAGAGACGCTTTTAGGGTTAACAAACTCAAAACTGCAAGACCTTTTAGTGTTCTTAAAGTGTAAGGGTGCTATAAATGTTAAATCGGGAATTGTCCATATAAATAACTGGAAAACATATCAATCCGAGTATGATAGATTAAAAAAATACAAGACAGGTACAAAAAAAGGTACAGCAAAAGGTACAGCAAAAGGTAACGCTGTAGAAGTAGAAGTAGATGTAGAAGTAGAAGTAAATAAAGAAAAGAAAACTACTAAAGACAGTGCGCCTGTCGGCGCGGCAAAGTTTAACGCTTTAAAATACTTTATTGACGAATACCTCTTAAATCTCAAAACCCCATACGCAAACGCAGATCCCGGAAAAGACGGCAAACTTTTAAAACAGATTGTAGCCGATAACGGCGTAGAAAAATACAAACTGGCTTTATCTCGACACTGGAAAAAAACAGACAGGTACACAGAGGACAGGAAGCATGATGTGGTTTCGTTTAAAACAAACATAAGCCCGCTGCTTTCAGAAAAAGCAGATATGCCGATAATAACAAACGGGTTGCCTTCGGCGGACGAGGTGGACGCATGAGCGAAATTGAACAGAGTATTTTGGGCTCAATACTTTTAGATTATAAAAAAAGCCTTCCGATAGTACAGGGGACTTTGACTATGGATGATTTTTATGTGCCGCGCAACGCCGCCATATACTCGGCTATGCTTGCTTTAGATAAAACCGGCATGGCAATTGACTTAATAACCGTTACTGATTATTTACGCAGCCAAAATATTTTAGAAGCCGCGGGCGGGGCCGGGTATATAACGGGCCTGAGTGATTTCGTTCCGACCACGGCGCATATAGACACTTACTGTGAACAGCTTAAGAACGAAAGCAAACAACGTAAAATAGCGCGGGTAATTATGGAGTCAAATCAGCTAATAAAAGACGGCGTGAACTATAAAGACATAATATCAAAAATATCGGATGTCATTGCAGAGGTTGAATCGGACAAGGTAAAGTCATTTGTGAACGCAAGGGATATTGTAAACGATGTTTACGAAGGCATTAAAAACGGCAGACCGCACGGGATAATGACCGGCTATGAAAAAATGGACAAGATATTGAAAGGGATTGACAAGGAAGATTTTATTATTTTGGCCGCAGACACGGGAAAAGGGAAAAGCGCAATGGCGTTAAATATAATCAGCAATGTGCTTGCGCGTGGACTTACTGTTCTTTTGTACTCAATCGAAATGTCGAACAAACAAAATATATCAAGGCTTGTTGCGTTGATGTCGGAGACAGACAGCCGGAAGCCCGACAGCGATTTAATGGAGCATGAGCAGACACGCCGACTTCAGGCGTTTGGATTGATAAGCGGGTATGATTTAATCTTGAATCAGGACGCTTTAAGCGTGTCGGAAATAAGGGCAACAGCGAAGGCAAAAGAAAACGAACTGAACAGGCAGAAGCGGCACATTGATTTTATCGTGGTGGATTACGCACAAATAATAAATCCGGGAAAGCACTGTGATAATAGGCAGCAAGAAGTCGCGGAGATAGGCCAGCAGTTAAACGCTCTGACAAAAGATATTAAATGCCCTGTTATGTTGTTGTCACAGGTCAACGGCGATTATCAAAAAGAAAAAAGACGGTTGAGACTTGGAGACTTACGCGAAAGCAAGGCCCTTGCGCATCCGGCAACGCTGGTTATGCTTTTGAATAAAGATAAAGACGATTTAAAAGACCCCATGTATACGCTTGAGATTTTAAAGAATCGCCACGGGCCGCAGTTCTACGTTAATTTTGAATTCATACCGCAATATACAAAATTTGTTGAAATAAAGAACTCACAGGAGGCCAGCGGTGACAACGTTTCTTGGACGGAAAGTAAAGTCAACGTATAAGGGCATAACGCATATTAAAAAGGCTGTAAAGGATTTAAAGAAAATAATGGTTGAAAAGACGGTGGAAGAAAGGCCGGAGCTGACGATTGAAAAATTGAGCATTAAATATTTTAACTTGGAGGCGTGGAAATGAAAAATATGCCGAAGTTATACGATTTTGTTTGTAGCCGGTGCGAAAAGCCGAGCCGCAAAATAGCGCGGAAGCGGCCGAGGACGTGCGAAAAGTGCGTTATACAGAACAGGAAAGACAATAGCCGCGCGAACAATGGAATATCGAAAATGATACGGGCACATGATAAGCAGAAAAAACAAAGCAAAACGTTTAAAACGGGGTTAATGGCCGGAGATACAATGGCGGCACACTCAATAATGCGTGAAATGAAATCGATATATTGGGCAACGGGGGTGGAGTGTGAATAACTGTGAAATATGCGGCGAGTACGTGGCGAGCCAATATCCGCATCATTTAATCACACGCGGCGCGTTCGGCGGCAACGCAGCTGCGGATAACCCCGATAACACTATTTGGCTATGCGCGAGACATCACAGCGAGGTGCACAATATCGGGCGCGATACGTTTTTTAAAAAGTGGGGGCTTGAACACCGGCTTGAAGTAGCGAAAGCAGCGTTTAGAATTCATAACGGCGGTGAGGCGTGAACGAATACATTTTATTAACCACGTGTCCTGTGTGCGGCAAGCGTGTGACGATAAGAACAGCGGAGTGGTTAGGGGAAGCGCGGAAAAAGATAGAGGCGGAAGCTGCGAAAGAGTGCGGATGCAAAGCGGAGGTGACAAATGAACCAAAAAATATTGCGGTTGATAAACGGGTATAGGTCAACGTGGGCGTGGGCGTACTGGAGGGCGAAATGATTGATATTTTTTTATCGCTTATAATTTTAGTTCCCTTTGCGTTATTTATTATAGAAGTGTCAGATGAAGCTGAAAAGATAAGAAAAAAAAGAGATAGGCGATTTAATAAAATATACAAATATGTTTTAAAACAGGAAAGGCGAGGACATAAATGAATAAGTCAGACAGATGCTATAAGTGTAATGGCCTTATGGTTAAGGGAATAAGTATTTATGGCGAATTTATGGCGTGCGAAAAATGCGATGTTAGACAATATAAAGACGGCACGCAAGCAGATAGCGAATTAAGAGCATTGCGCATAGAAGCGCATAAGCGATTTGATACGTGGTGGAAAACAAAAAGAATAAAGCGCAATGAAGCGTATAAATATCTTGCCTTGCGTTTGCAATTGCCCAGTGGAAAAGCGCACATACGATTTTTTAATAGAGAACAATGTTTTAAAGTCATAAAAATATTTAAACAAGAGGTAAAAAAATGAACCGCCATATAAACGTGACACTGATAATATTGCTCGGCTTTTCCTTCACGGTTTCCGTGGGTGTCAACGTGTTTCAGCATTTTCGCAATAAAGAAATGGCGGTCAAGGTAAAACAGAGGGATTACGCTTTACGTGATTTTGCCATAGTCAACGAAATTCCCATAGAGTACACGCAGAAAGAAACCGCGTTGATAAAGAAAGTGTCTGCGGAGCGTGGAGTGCCGTATGCGTTGATAATGGCGATCGGGATGAGCGAAAAGGGGTTAGGTAGTCACACGTTCGAGGTTAAGAAGATTGACCTTGCGATAATGAAAAGATACCCCGTTGACGAGTGGCAGTTAAGACATTGCGTTGAGATAGTCAGACAGGAGATAATCGAGTTCTGCCTGCCTGTGAGTGAACAGACAAGCACGTTTGAATATGTGAATACGCATAAGAGGGCGTTCATGTCCCAGTTATCGGCGCGGTACTGCCCGTTAAATCAGGTGAGGTGGTATGACAACGTGCTAAAGAATTGGAAAAAGATTGAAAGGGAGGCGTTGAAATGAAACACTATGAATATACAAGCGTTCCGTCAAGCGTTAAACAAGTGGTATGTGACAAATGCGGAAAAGCAATAAACATAAATTCGAACGGATATTATGAGGGGTATTTTAATATATCAATAACGCTTGATACCATATGCAGTATAGGCGGACGCATGATAATTCCACACGATTTTGATATGTGTTGGGAGTGCGGGGATAAAATATTAAAAGACATAGAACAAACAATAAGCAGGGAGGCGTTGAAATGAGCGATAAAAAGGTGGTGTTTAAGGATATTATAAAAGAGGGAAGGCAATATATTTTTGAAACATTTACAGGAAAACGTAAAAAATATTGGTTGAAAAAGGGAGATAAAGTAATGGTGATAATCACGGTAAAGGGGGCGAAAAAATGAATGAACGCAAAACGAGGATTAAGGCATTACACACAGGGATGCTTGTTAATTTAAAAGATGAAATAGGTACATACATATTACTCGGTTTTGATAAAGTAAATCAAACGTGGGATTTTAAAGAATTTTGCACTTGCGAACATAGTTGTTGCGGTGGACACACTAAAAAATCAAACGTAAGCAAAATTGTGATAAAGGGGGCGAAAAAGAAATGAGGGAGATTAAATTTCGGCAATATACTAAACACGGTTTCCATTATTGGGGTTTTATTCGTAACGGTGAATTTACAGGTCCGCGTTCAAGGAGGC
>Ga0172380_10005278_pt1 | contig 15788 bp, 22 predicted proteins | sample Leawe162metaG_FD_119747 | JGI IMG/M metagenome (GOLD analysis project Ga0172380, IMG submission 119747) | Leachate microbial communities from a municipal landfill in Southern Ontario, Canada - Leachate well 162 metaG | ecosystem: Engineered > Solid waste > Landfill > Unclassified | place...
GCCAGAAACCCATGCATTGCCAGAGACCTGTGCATCGCCAGAAACCTGTGCATCGCCATAGACCCATGCATCGCCATAGACCCATGCATCGCCAGAGACCCGTGCATTGCCAGAAACCCATGCATTGCCAGAGACCTGTGCATTGCCAGAGACCTGTGCATCGCCATAGACCTGTGCATCGCCATAGACCCATGCATTGCCAGAAACCCATGCATTGCCATAGACCTGTGCATCGCCAGAGACCCGTGCATCGGGGGTAACATTAGCAGAGCAATCCACGTGGGCTGTTTCAGCTACGAAACCGCCACCATTGAGATGGTTATGCCCTTCAACCCCCAGTATCGGGTGTATATATTTACCATCTTTATCAGCCATCTACTTACCTCCCTCTATAGCGGATAATACCGCCACTATAAGTGACCTTGAACCCTCTAAAGCTGGAAACTGGCGCATAAGTTTTTCCAGTTCAGTTAAAAGTTCATACATCGATGGAGCGTTCTCTTGTATCCTTCTCCGCAATGCCCGTTCTTTGTCAATTTTATCCCAATCAGGTTGTTCGATATAATCCTCTTTTTCTTTAGCCATATTACTTACACTCCTCCAAACCTTTAATAACCACCGTTTTTTATTTTATCTATCCCGTAGTTGCGCTGCTTCAAATGCGCTTTTAGGAATAGGTTCGTCTGTGTTGCCACAAATTCCACAAGTTATTTCGTTCGCTCTTTTTCTGGTATATCTTAAATCCCTGGTACTGCCGCAAAATGAACAGCATAAATCCCCCGTTGCTAGGGGATTTATAATCCCAGAATGTGCTATGACTTCACTATGAAACCCTACTGTCGCCATGTTCATAAAAGAATTATCTGGCATTTTAAATCTCCGTAACCTTTACATTCTTGATAAAATCCATTTGACCCGTCCATCCATAGCGATAGTATCCTTGTTCGGATGCAATTGCTTGCCACGCTTCCCGTTTTGCGCTTTCCTTGTTACCTCCCGTGATTAAGACGCTATGGTATGGGCTTATCTGTACCTTAAAAGTCTTGATACCATGTTGCAGTGTCACCTTATTTGTCCCCTTCCTGTAATATGACAAAAGTGGGGTATTATTCTGCCTCCACTAATTTTTTATTAACGAGTTTATAAAAAATATTAGCCTTTATTTTATACCCATCTACAATAGCAGCTTTAATGGCTAGTAATGGATAAGTTGTCCCATTCCATCCGCCCCATTCAACCACCACGATTGCACAACCGAGCGAACCTTTGGCTTTACTATCGTAACCTATAGCGATGGCAACGCTATCCTTGCCTGAAACTGTCGCTGCGCTCCTGTATCCGGTGTTAGTAGCTGCGCTCTGGTCTCCGGTGTTAGTAGCTGCGCTCTGGTCTCCGGTGTTAGTAGCTGCGCTCCTGTCTCCGGTGTTGGTGTTAGTTTCAGTCGTCTGCTCCTTGAGATAATCAATACCAGCATCAATTATTTTTTGCAGGCTGACCTCCTTGATGATTTCAATATCAGTGCATACCCGTTTTGTATCCCGTTTGTCATTTTGGGGTGATACACCCGTTGCCAAAACGAGGCAAAAGCGGCTATCCGCAGGTGGATAATAATTAAATATGTCTAATGGGTTCAGGCAAAAGTGTAATCCCTTATGGCATAAATCCACACTAGTTTCGTGGTATTTATCCCCAATAATATATTGTTTATTTTTACATTTTAGATTAAGGTCAAAACCCTTGAACCCGTGAATAGTTATCATGTCTTTATTAGTTTCCAATTTGCGCCTCCGTATGTCTATATTCAAAGGTGTATTCCTTGCCTGCACTTTCACTTATTACCATGTCATTTTGTGGCATAGAGCTTTCAGGATATGGCGCAACAATCTCGATTTTACGCCAGCCCATGATACCTTTTAATCTTGCTTGCCCCTGTGTTTTATTTGTCATTTATTCCCCCCTTTGTCATTAGTTGCGATAGGCCATAATCTCCCCCTGCCGCAATCATGCGCAAATGATGGCTGTGTTTTAGCCTCTCATTACTGGCGGGTAATCACTTGCGGCCTGTTTTATTTACCCGTTTAAATTCGCTAGTTTATATTCGCCCGTTTTAATCTTTGCTTCGGTTTCTGCCTTTGACTCTCTTAGGAAAGCATTGCGGTATTTGCCAGTAGTTTTTGAGTAATCCCAGTATCGGCTATCAAGGGTAATTTCTCCCTTGCTTTTCTTTGCGATTATTGAATTGTAACTTTGAAAGAAGATGTCGCCGTTATCGGCTACAATCTCGAATTGATTGGCAACTTCTTTGCCTGTGCGGTTGCTAGTCATGTTATAAACTTTCATCGTTTATTCCTTTTTGGCCTAGCTTTTAACCGCCAGTAATGAGAGGCTAAAGTGCTTTTCCCTATATTCTGTTGTTAAAATGCTGTCCTTGATTACCTATATAGAATACCACTAACTAGCTAACCTGTCAAGTATTTTTAGGGGGTTTTTGATAAATATTTTCAGAATATTTACCAGCGCAGAAGCATGAAGATAAATTCATGTATTGGATTGCGGCATTAAACACAGTCACTACAATCAAAAACCTGGGGTAAAATTATATTAGTTGTGCCTATCCCATATATTACTATTGACCGATAAAATAATGCCGTGTATGGTCAATCTAGGGCTGTTCTAAAAACTAGGCATGGGTGTTCTAAACTGCGTCATGACGTTGTAAGATACCATAAAATAGCATAAATGACGTGCCGTAAAAAGCCACCTATAGCGTCATATATAGCAGGATATAACGGTAATGACGTGGATTGATAACGTCATATTGTGGTAGATATAGCGTCTTTACGTCATGCCGTGACGTAGAATGACGCACCTGCTAGAGCGTCATTATCGGATGCAGGTATTGAGTGACGTATAAAACGCCTATCCTGCCAGCCGTCTCTATCAATCACTGGTGACATTATCGAGCATATTAGACATGCGTCATATATCACTCCATGCCTAAGCTGCTATAAACTCTAGTAAATTAGCTAGTTAGATTGCATTACCCTATCAAAATAAATGGCTGTATTTCGATTGTAGAGCCTCATTTATTGTAAAGCAAAAACAAATATTTATCCTGAATATGCTTGACATTATAGCTAGTTAGTGATACACTATATATAGTAAGTTAAATATAAGAAGGGACTAAACAACATGAGCGATTATAATGATTTATGCAGGTTTCAAAATGCTAAACTTCCAATAGCTATTATCAAATATCCGTCTGGTAAATTTGGACTATCTGGAAGCATCCCAATAGAATTGACAATTCCTAATCCCAGGGGTTGGGACAAAGATTCAAGAATGAGTATGTATTGGGATTCAGAAGATGATGCGATTCAAACATTATTAAATGCTGGCTATACTCATTTCCAATTAGATAATTGCGAATGGTATGACGCTATAAAAGTATAGTTGTGGACCTGGCATACAGGACACAGGGAGGAGAATAAAATGAAAACCATTAGAATTTACAGAGCAGACGGAACCGGCGAACCGACAACCGCGAGAGGCGTGACGCTGGAATCAGCAATTATTAACGCGGGGCGCAAAATCGGTATGATAAAACGGGGAATGTATTCGGGTATTGGTAATATGCAGGATTTTGCTGGAGGTTCTACTCACCACGTCCAGTTTGGCCAGTATCTCGCCAAAATCAACGGCACAACCCTATCTAGTACGTATGTTGTGCAGGAATTATCAGGTAAATCTTAGCTAGCCCGTGCCAGCCAATAAGAAGAGGCGGGAATTGGAGGTAAATAATATTATAGAATAGGGGTATAGTCATGTTAGTCTTATTGTTTTTTCCTGTGTTGTACCTTGTTATAATGGCTATATACGATGCTTTGAAACCGCAACCAGCAAAAGCAAAACGTTTAACCGATGATGATATAACTGCCGATATGCGATGTGAATTGATAGAAAAATTCAATCTGGGGATAGCCTATTCTATGGGAAACAAAACGCCGATTTATGGCTGGGCTTATATGTGGCAATATCAAGACTTTAAACCGCTGTTAGAGATGAGCGTATCAATGCCAGGGGAACGCTATACCTTTAAGAGTTACAACGGCGAACACGATTTGATGATACAGGCTATCAAGGCTATAAAGACGGGCATTAGAAAAGAACGTGCGGCGGCAAAACGCAAGGTTAAACTAGAAAAACAATATTTAAAATATGCGCCTATTTATATTCCAGTAGCGCAAGATATTATTAAACCTTTAGTGTTAGAACCTGTAGCGGCTTAATAAATCAGCGGCGCAGGTAGTTAGCTATTGACAACGGTATAAATAAAATGGTAGTATAATAGTATGAGTAATAAAGATATTATAAAAGAGCAACCAGAAATTAAAGGGCATTTCTTTAAAAAGGACATGCCATGTAAAAGATGTGGGGGAATAGAATATATAAAGGCTGGTACAAAGCCCGTTGCGGGTGGTTCAAGGCAGCAATGGAGGTGTGTTAATCCTTCATGTCATAAGATACAGGTTGGCGAATTATTGCCATTGCCCTAAATCTTAACAAGTAAATAGATGAAGTTATAGCTATGGGAATAGATTATTTAGCTCAATGGACAGGTAGTAACCGCCAATTTTCTCGCGTTGGGCTAAGTACCTATCCTAGCTTAACGGAAAAGGTTGGGGCGGTTGATGGTTAGTAACATTCGTAGTCTTACAGTCGCCATAACCGATTTAACAACTGAATAAGTAAGACATGCGTGGCTGCGTTAAAGAAAACGCTATGACATTAGGTGGACGCACCTCGACAATGTATCACGCATCAATTCTCCCTATGAGTATAAATTATAAAAACTCAAGGCGTATAGAGGATGCGGGTGGTTCTACTCCATAGCCGCGCAACTAATGGTATCAATCTGGTAGATAGGAGACCATCATGAGGGGTAGTGTGGTGAGCCGAGCTAGTGCTAAAGACTCTAGTTAGACCGAGGGAAGGATAGGCGAATCGGCGCAAGAGAAGGGGTATAGTTGTATAGATGTTAGAGCAACGAGGACAAACACGGCAACCCTACCTGCCAGAACGATATAGCCAGCCACCGAAGCCGTGAGGTTAGGTGGAGATAGTAAGTAAGAAAAGCCAGCCGAAAGGTTTAAAACAAAGCTCTACGGAGTGGATAGGCAAGTTGCATCCGGCTACTGGCTGGCATGGGGATGGGGTGAGAGATACATCGGCATATAACTGTATAGTAATTAGGATTTGCCATGTACGGAAAGCCCTTAATGGTGATGTGAAGGCGAGACCACCAGCCCCATCCCCACAAAATAAAGTCTTGCTATATAGAATGATTACGCTAAAGGCGTTATAAGGAGCTTGTTATGGGTGGAATAAATAGATTGGGAGCGCAAGTTAAATTAGATATTGGAGAAAAAATTGCGCTACCATTTGATTATGATAAAATAACTAATCCTGTGTATTTTATATGGAGTGAAAAAGGTCTTTATCGTGTGATAAGTAATAGGAAAACACGGTTAGATGTTGACGGTATTATTAAAAACATTGTTGTCACCGGTTGCTTTAAAAAAGGAAACGCATGTATTGTAGTAACATATCAAGATGGCAGCGAAGTAGTAAGTAATGATTCGGGATTTACATTCCATAATTGTACGACATGCGATAAGGATTTATAAAAATAATGGATGATATAAAGTATAAATACAAAGAGAAAAGGAATATATGTTTTTGGGGTGTTTTTCTATTCTTAATATTAGGGCGCGGTTTGTCTTATTATATAAGTAATTCGTTGTTAGATATTCCAACGGTTGCTATTGTGGCGATTAATGTTGTTTATGTTATCCTAGAATTTACGGGGTGTTATTATTGGGCTAAATACAAAGGACGCAGCGCGTGGTTTGCATTATTAGGTATATTAGGAGGAATTGGATGGATAATTATGGCATTACTTAAAGACAAATACATAGATAAAATTGAGAATGGTACATTGTCTGTTATAGGCTAATAATATTAAAAATAAATTGGAGGTAAAATGAAAAAAAATTGGAAAATAGTAATTTGCGTGGCGCTCGTATCAATCCTAGCTGTATCTTCTTTCGCATGTAGCTCAACATCAAAGACAACTGCATCATCCCCTATTAATTTGCAGCAAATGGCAAACGATATAGATAGCTTAAAATCATCGGTTGCTATCTTGAATAATACTATAGGGGGATTAACAATTAATGGCAGTGGAGTTTCGCAGGAATCATTTGATGCTTTTAAATCCGAATTTTATACACTAAAAGCACGGATAGATTTAATACAAACACCTGCGCAGGATGTAACACAAGAAGAATTTGATGCGTTATCGGAGCAAGTATTATCTGTAAAGGATTCCGTGGGTGATTTATTGTCTCAATTACCTGCATTAAGCGCATCTATTGACTCTATGCAGGCAGAAATTGATGCGCTAAAAACATCTGTTGCGGCTTTGCAAACACCAGATATTACATCTACAGTAACTCCAACAGTTTATAATTCTGTAAACCTTTCTATCGCAGCTTATGGTACTGGAACAATAGATGGTAATATTGATACAGAACAAACTCTTTATTTTATCGCTCATTATACTAATACTGCTAATATATCTTTCAATAATGTAAAATTCCAGATAGCTTTTTATACTTCGCTACCTTCAAAGGCCACATTATATTGTTCATTATCAAGTGTGGGGGGATTAATTCCTATAACTAATTTGTGGACACGTGTTATAAATGATAATGTTTATACCTTTACTAGTTTTCAGGGTGTAACTATTCCTGCGGGCAATGCTTCTGGTGGTACGGGCGAAATAGATGTAATGTTTAAAATTACATTAGCAGAATCGGTTTCAACTATATATACGGTTTATCCTATTATTAGTATTATGTAGTAAATAAAAAATATTATAAATATAGGAGGATAAATAATTGAACAATATAATGATTGCGGTATTTATCGCATCGATATTGGCTATAATTGTTATCGTTCTTCATTATAGTAAGCAAAACCACAAGAAATAATGCGTAATATTTTAACAATAGTAATGGTGGTATGGATGTTTTTTGTTGCTGGATTTGTAATGTTAAATCTGGCAACAGGGTGGGCTATTATTATTGCTACTTTATTAGTAGTTGTTATCGGCGGTATAGGTTACTGGATTTATAAAAAGACGGATATGTATTGAGGCGTAAAATATGGATTATGATTACTGGTATCCTAAAATGAAAGAGAAATATAGGCAAGTAGGGCAACACGCTCCTAGCGTAACAAGGGATATTTGGATGCGCCGTGATAGGCTACTTAAACAGGCTGGATTTTTGCCATTTGAGCGTGTATATCTTTGCTTACATTCTCTGAATCACGAAGCTCCGAAACTTATGATAGCCGATAGGCAAAGGCTAAAGGCACAAGCGAGATTTGCCAACTGGACATATAAAACGTTTGCAGGTGCTGTAAGGCTAGACTACTTTTATCATGGATGGTTTTTTAAGAATGGAATTTATAGCCCGTTTGGTATGTTGGATTATTATAAAAAAATGGGCGGTATTGAAGAAGATTATCCTGATAAAACAAAACGTAAAAGGCGTGATTATAGGGGGTTAAAAAAATGACAGAGGGTGAAGTAAATGTTAAAGTGCGCCAATGGTTATTAGATAATGGGTATAAATATCGTGGTGTATTAACAGGGCAAGGTAAGATTTTCGTAGATAATGATAGTAATGTTTTAATAGACCATCAAGGTGAAAAGAATTATCCGATAGAAACGCTTTGGATTGAAGCTCAAGGTTCGTGCATCGGGGTAGATAAATTACTAAATGGGTTTATAGCGATATTATTTGCTAGCACACATGGAGATTTGCCTAGCGGCATTTTAGCTATTCCGGATGAAGAATATAATAGATTAATGGCACATATAAATTTTTTAGAAACTATTGTAAAAAACATATCGCGTCCTATAGGATTATTTAATATAAATACAATGTTTATACGGTGGCTGAATGTTACTCCATGAGATTAAAGAACAGGATGGTGATATAATCGCGCAAGCCGCTAATGGCGTAAAAACACGTATAAGCAACTATAGCGAATTATTACATTGGTTAGTTGAATGCAGTGATACGCTACCTTGCTTCTGGGATTTAGATGCTAACGTATCTATCTTATTGAAACTATTGCCGCAGAATAAAGTAGAGGAATTATCCCAATCCGCTAAACATGATTGCGTAGTATATACTGAGAATGGCAAAGGCGAAACAATCGGGCGTTTTTTTATTAGATATATTCCTAAACGTATGGTATTTATAGGAGGGTATCAGAATGTTACTTATTATGGGTTAGGCCATTTCTTTGGTTTTGATTATAGGCATGATATTGTGCCAATATTGGCAGAACAACAAAAACAAGGCGAACAAATGATGTCTGAATTATCCAGCGTAGGAATAAAACCAAAGCGATTAACTAGCCATGCAGCACTTGTAGATTATGTCTTTGATGAATTAAACTTACCTACGCATAAAGATTGCCCCATCGATGTTAACCAAATAGCTTGGAATTGTTGCGGTAGGGCATGGGTAGAAGCTATTAAAATAGGATACTGGGGAAACGCATTTAGTTATGATATTTCCGCATCATTCCCTAGTGAATTAGCAGAACTATGGGATTTACGTATTGGAGATTTCGTACACGAGCCTAAATATAGGCCAGATGCAAAATATGGCTGGATAACAATGGGTTATAACATAAAAGATGGGATAATACCATTTACTAAAGCTGGCAAAGGCGGTATTTTTAACGCATGTGGCAAATATTCAGACGTAACAACTAAAACACTTTATGATATTGCATTAAAGCATAATAAACCAATTGGTAAGATAAAAGATGCATGGTGGTGGATACCAAATGATACTCCAGAATTACCCTTGTACAATACAATGATACATTTATATAAGAATAGAGCAATTAGCCCTATATTAAATAAATTAATGAAAACATCTAGCGTGTCTATTTATGGGAAACTCATTGCAACGATAGACAATGGTACAAAACCTGTTCAGCAATTTAATCCGGCATGGGCTTCTATCGTTGAAGATGGCATTAAGGGCAAAGTATGGTCGTTTATACTAGACAACCATTTAGAAAATTCTTTAATACACATAGCTACAGACGATGTAACGTTAGATGCTCCAATAGAAGGATTTATACCTGATGATTGCATGGGTGGATGGAGATTTGATGGTGATGGAGAATGTTTGGTATTATCAACAAGCGCAATGTTTTTTAAAAAAAGAAAACCATGTCAAATACCATTATTAAAAGCTATTGAGATGATAAAAGAAAATCCTAAAAGTAGGGAATGGACTACGCATGTGGAGCGTAGGCTTGCGATTGGGGAATGTTTACATGATACGAGTATGATAGGAGCTATGAGTAAATTACAGAGTTCTTTTGAGATACCATTTGAACCAGATAGGTATTTTGCAAAATATCCTAATAACGGAGAGCAGCTTCTAAAACATGTTTATAATAGTAAGGCATATAATGCAAAGGAGTTAAGATGAATATAAAAGATATCGCAAGTATCCCTTTATACCACGTAAAAGAACAGGGCTGGTTGTCTTATGATTGAACAACCAATATTCATTAAGGGATACCCTATATTATGCCATAGCAGGAGTATTGCATCCAATGATACAATACAAAATAAAGGAAGGATAGAAACTACTATGAGCATAGCTATTGGATTATGTGGCAAAGACAGTATCGTTTTAGCGACAGATAGCCGTATGACCTCTTTTACACCAGACAAAATAGAACGTATAGCAACAGATGGAACTAAAAAACTATGGGCTATTGGTAATAAATTCGCAATAGCAGGATTAGGGAATATCGCTGGGAACGAAGCTAGGATTATCGAGGAATTTAAACGCCAAATTGATGCTTCAAAAATAGATAGAGCTGATATTTTTGATATAACAGCAATGTTTACCGAATATATGAAAAAAGATTGGGATAAATGGATGCCAAACATTCGTTTAGACGTATTGATGTCATCTAATTATAATCAAGAATATGTTTTAGTAGGATATGAAAAGGATAATATCCCACAAATACTTCGTGTGTATTGGGATGTAACACAACAAGTATTTTTACCACGTCAAAAAACTACTTTGTATCATATTTCTGGTGTTATTTATGTTGCTGAATATTGGATGGAGATATTTAAGGATTATCTGCCTACTTTAAACTGTGGACAATTGAAAAAATTGGCAGCATTTCTTATAAATGAATCATCTAAAATACTGCCTGAAATAGGAGGTAAAATTCAGATGGTGACCATCAATCCTGATGAGGGGATATCGTTTATTGATGATGCAGAACTAGAGGATATAAATAAACAAGTTAAGGGTATGGCTAGTAACGCAATGGAAACGTTATACAAAGGATAACTGATATGGAAATGGATAAGCACAACAATAATATCAAGAATCTACGCAAGCCGATGATGGAAAGCAAAAAAATAACTAGGGCAGATTTTCATATCCTAGTTAAGAAGGCAGCACAGCCAGTCAAGCAGCCTAGCGTATCTGGCGAAGCATCAACTGAAACATCGGAGTCTCAGACTTGCGATGGTTGTACCGAAAAGAATACTCATTAACATAGGATTGGAGATATTTAGGACTAACAGCATGATAAACGCCGTCAATACCGCGCTTAACAAGCGACCAGAAGCCTTCAATGGTGTTGGTATGAGCCGAGCCGTCAACATAGAGTTTTGCACTATGATTGACTCGCAGATGCTTGTATCCGAGTTTGGCTACCCTGTTATAGACGGGGTATTCATCGGTATAGACTGTAGAATTAAGGGCTACGTTTTGGCTTATGATAGGATAGATGGTATTGCTGGTAGTGTCTGTGGTAACTGTAGCAATGACCTTGCCTTTGCGTTCAACAACGCCAACAACAGGAGTCTTTCCAGCAGCACCACGACCACGAGTGCCATGCCGTTTACCACCAATATAAGTTTCGTCAACTTCAATTTCGTTTTTGAGTCCTGTGGTATCTTCACCAAGAAGGCTACGGATTTGCTTAAACATACGCCATGCTGTTTTATAAGTAACGCCTGTAATGCGCTGCAATTCTTTAGCAGAACGTCCAGAGCGTGTTGTGGACATCCAGTACATAGCTTCAAGCCATGTTTTAAGCGGTGTAGCCGATTTGTGAAAGATAGTATTGGCAAGGGGATAAATCTCGTGGCCGCAATTATCGCATTTGTAGCAAGGGCGTCTCGCAATTTTGTGATGCTTTGTAACCTTGTTGCATACAGGGCAAGTAATCCCATCGGGATAGCGGTAGTTTTTAAGCCATTCAAGGCAAGCATCGTTATCGGGGAAGTCTCTTTCAAAGTCCTTTTTAGTGTATTTAGCTGTAGCTTGTTTGGTGTTCATTTCTTATCTCCTTGCACCTATAAGCATAGCACAAATACTACGTGGTGTCAAGGGATAATTGCCTAAAATAATAATGAATAGATAAGTAGGAGAAGTGTAATAAAATGAATAAAATCCAATCATGGTTATTGGGTAAAAACTTACAAGCGCAGGGATGGTCTGAAAAGAAAGCAACTAAAGCTATAAATAAAATGTCCATACACGACCAGGCAAAGTTATCGCTTTTAGCTATTAGGGCTGTGGGGATAACAAAATATAGACAAGAGTTTATTATTGGATTTGAAAAAGAATTTGCAGATGCAGTTAACGATAACCCTAAAATTACAGTCGAAGAATTGACCGATAAGTATTTTGTAGAAAAACGTTTTATTGAATTATTAAATAAATTAAGTTTAACGCAACATGATATTAAGGAACTGGCTAGAAAGGCTATTGGAAAAAATTAAAATATAGCTATTGCAATATATAATATATTTGTGCTAGTATATAGATATAAAGATTTAATATATTTTGCTGCAGTTTTATAATTGCGGAGTTAGCCGCAGGGAGTAAGGGCATAAGCTCTAATAGTTTGAGTATATATAGTGTAGGATTTAGGATATTTGCACAGGCTCTATTGTTAGGGTTTAGTGCTTTTTGTTTATTATGAGATTATTTGGAAAAAAGGTTTTTGCAAAAAAGCCATTAACTATTGAAGAACAAGAAAAACGGCGAGCTAAAGAACGGCTAGCTAATATTAAGCGTATACAACGCGAAGAACGAGATAAACAACGCAAGGCGCAACTTCAATCAAATGCTGATATGCGTTATCAACAGGAACAGCAGCGACTTACAAGGCAAGGTAATATTGAATCTGCCAGAACTAGAGTAGCAAGAGAACGTGCTGCTAGGGCATCAGCACAGGAACGTAAATATAGTGGTTATCGTGGAACTATAAAAAGTGCAGCATCTGTAATCGGGATTAAATCTAATAAAGATTACGATAGACAGAAGCCACGTTCTATATACGTTTCTACTACGCATGGGCTTAAAAAAATATCTCCAGATAATCCAGATTATTATAAATATAGGGAGCGTGTCGTAGAATCTCCTGCTACAGCTAGGAGAGTTCCGATTAAGGAAAGTAGCGATGATTTTGAGCAACCATCGGCTTTTAATTGGTAAAGTAAATGTTATTGTACATTGCGGAGTTTACCGCTATGGAGATTTAAATGCGTAATGCACTTTTGACCATCGTAGTCGGTCTAGTTGTATATGTGGTAGCCAGCCAGCTTATTACCTCAATGATTACTGGTACTGGTACTGGAGACACATTAATTCAGACTCTTTTGCCGCTAGCCATTGCAATCGGAGTAGTTCTGGCTGGTTTGACCATGTTCGTTAAAGCGGACTAAAGTAAATGTTATTGTACATTGCGGAGTTTACCGCTATGGAGATTTAAATGCGTAATGCACTTTTGACCATCGTAGTTGGTCTTATGGTATATGTAGTAGCTAATCAGCTTATTACTACATTAATTACTGGTACTGGCACAGGGGATACTCTTATGCAGACTCTTTTGCCGCTAGCCATCGCAATCGGAGTAGTTCTGGCTGGTTTGACCATGTTCGTTAAAGCGGACTAAAAATCCGTAATCAGAGGGCTAGGTTTTACAAAAACCTTGAATATCAATAAAGCCCTCTGGTTATAGCGGATAACTTCATAGTTGGGTTATCGGTTATAACGAGAGGGCTTTTAGATAATATGAATATATCAATAGTATATAATATGGAGGATGCTGATTTAAGCTAACGGCGATGTTAGTTTAAATCGGTATTTTAGTGTATGGGTATGGCTCAATTAAGGGGAAGGTCAATAGGTACAGTAGGGATAGGGCAACTTAGAGCGGGGGCGCAGACTCCTTATTTAAGACCGACTACATTCCAAAATATTACTACTGACGCGACGTTATCTAGTAATTATATAAAACTAGACAATGGTGAATATGTAAATAAAATAGATTATGATAAATTATCCATTGAACAGCAGGCAACATTAAAGGCACAAGGTATATCCGCATTTAATAAATCAGAAAAAGCTAAAGTAATCGAAGCCCTAAAAGATTTAGTTATACTCGATAATGGGGAATATGTAAGTAAATCGTCTTATGAAACTATGTCTCCTGAATTACAATCTGAATTAAAACGATTAGGAGTTGATGCGTATAATGCTAAAATGCAAACTGATAACAATGCGTTACTCGCCAATTTGGTAAAGCTAGATGCTGGGGATTATGTAGATAAGGTAGCGTTCGGTTCTTTATCTGCTGATAATCAAACATTATTAAATAAGTTGGGCGTAGATGCTTTTAATAAACAAATATCATCCAGCAATGTAACTGGAGCAGGCGATTATGTTTATATAGGTAATCGTGGTAAAGATGAATTTGTTTTAGGTTCTGTATTTAACGGGCTTTCTACTGATAATCAAAATCTATTGGTTGAATTGGGCGCAGATGCCTATAATGCACAATCTTCTGAACCAATCCAAATTATAACAGGCGAAACATCTAATTTTGATTCTAAAAAAGCGGCGCAGGCTATTGTAACTGATTACCAATCCAATCCGCAAAAATATGGTGCTAAAGTTACTGTTGAAGATATACAAAAAGTATTGGCAGCAGAACCTACAGAATTAGTTACTTTAAGTACCGGCGAACAGGTAGCAGGTGGCAAACAACCTACGGAAACAGAAGTAGCATATCAAAAATTCATTACTCAATATGCAGGAGCCATATCTGGCGATACTGTAAATATATCACAGGCTATTAGCTTAGGCGCAACCGATGATGAATTATTCCAGCAAGGATTTTCAGAAGCACAAGTTATCGGAGCTAAAACATATAATTATCTAGTGGAAACTTATCCCCAGATATTTATTGATTCAGCCATTAATGATACACAAACAGATGAATCGGGAACTGCTAAAAATGTAGGTTCTTATAATTTAGAAAACAGTGATGGAACATCAGATGAATCGGGAACTGCTAAAAATGTAGGTTCTTATAATTTAGAAAACAGTGATGGAACATCAGATAAAATAAATAACAAAAATAACACAAGTATAGATATAGAATTAGCTTTATCCTTAGGTGTAACAGTTCAACAATTACTAGATGTTGGGTTGGATATTTCATCGATAAGTATAGCGCAGGCATATATAGATTTTAAGATTAAATATCCAGATGTAGTTACTGGGAATAGTATCGATATAGCGCAGGCGATTACACTAGGAGCAACCGATGAAGAACTAGCGAGTATAAATATTACTCCAGAGCAAATATCAAATGCTAAAGAATATAATAATTTTATATCCAGTAATATCAAACTTGATACAGGCGAATACGTAGAAGCTGCGGCCTTTAATGCGTTATCTGAAAGTGATAGGGCATTATTACAACAATTGGGTATTAAGAATTACTCTATAGAAAAAACACGAGAAACAGTAGCTGCATTAAATAATGAAGGTGCGCTTTATACTTATAACCAAGCTGTATTACGCGGATTAAATGCAGTAGAAGCATTAGCGGAAACTAATAATTATATAACTGTATCAGGGCAAGCTGATTTAGTAGGATGGGCTAATAATCTCGCTGCTGGAACTGATGCTAGAAATGCTTATGAGTATTCATTAAATAACGGCAATAGCGCATTAGAATCTGCACAATACGCATGGGATTATGTATCTAATTTATATTCCACTTCAGCAGAAGGCATGAAAGCGACCAGAATAAATGAAATTGTCGCAGAAATGTCGGGGGTAGGTGGTACGCCTCAAGTAGTTAGTCTCCCAGTTTTGACGCAAAGATTACAAGAAGAAAATCTTATCGCAGCAGACCAAGAAGTTACTGGATATGGCGGTAATGGGATAACCATTTCTTCTATTAAAATACCAATACAAGAAGGTGTTGTATCTAAAGAAGTTCTTGATTACTTATTGGCTCATCCAGAAGAAATAAAATCTACCACAGAAGGGGCAATTGATTTTACTATAGCATCAACATCATTAAGTAAAATGGGATATGATACACAAACTATTTTAAATACTATCCCCGCTTATAATCAAGTACAGAAAGCGCAAGCGCAGCAGGATGCTCTGGATAAAATAAATGCTGCTATGCTAATTAAAGAGATGCCTACATTCACGGTGAGTAGTAGTGATGTTGCGTTTATAGAAGATTTGAAGTCAAAAGGATATACAGATAAACAAATAAACCAAGCTATATTAGATAAAAGTAAATCAAGCGATTTTGTTACGACTGAAACAGAA
>Ga0172380_10005279_pt1 | contig 15786 bp, 9 predicted proteins | sample Leawe162metaG_FD_119747 | JGI IMG/M metagenome (GOLD analysis project Ga0172380, IMG submission 119747) | Leachate microbial communities from a municipal landfill in Southern Ontario, Canada - Leachate well 162 metaG | ecosystem: Engineered > Solid waste > Landfill > Unclassified | place...
ATTGTTGCTCAACTCAAATGCCAGATACAATACTTGAGAATTTGTGGTATAGTTCGCGTCGCGGGCCGTTGCTGTTTCCATGGATTGTCTCCTTTTGGAATGGTTCTGGTTAATTGTTTGGAAAACAAGCTTAAAAGCGCGGCCCGTTTTGCGCAAATCGTACGCGCTTATACATAGTATCTACGGCACGAGACTTTCATTGTTCGTTGTTCCCGCTTGCGGAGATGGGGGTTAGTTGGCATCCAGCTGATGGACTGGATTCCGGCTAAGAACACCCCCGTCAAGCGGGGACTGAACTGCCGGAATGATGAACGTTACGAGGCTTTATAAGCGGTATATCCGATGCCATCGTGCGTATTCAATTGAGTGAAAGGCAGGCTCAGCGGTTAGAGGAAAATTAACAATGAAATCATTTTTCAAATCGCCGGATAAAAAGAAGAAATATATTCTCATCTGCGGCGATATCTTTGTCCTCTGTCTTGGGCTTCTTGCCGGTTTTTTCATAAATTTTATGAAAAGCGGGGGAGTTTCCACATTCATAGAGGCATTACCCAACCTTACTCTCTTACCCATCATTCTGGCTCTTGTTAATATATCTTTGCTTTTTCTCAGTGTTGCCAGTTTGTTATCAACGATCTATGCAGTGACGGCATATGTGGTCGGCGCGTTTGATATCGACATAGTATTTAATAAAAAACAGAATGTAATAAATATTGCTCTTGCTGTAGCGCTAAGCATGTTGATAAATTTTGCTGTAATAAATGTCATTTTTGATCAATTTTTTGATAAATATATATGGCTATTTTTCGTATTATTTACTTTTTCAGGTGTTGTGAGCTGGCGCAAAATATTTTACAATAATTTTATTATAAGTGATCCGTATAATATATTAATAATTGATCCTGATAAATTAGCAAAAAAGGCTTCTTTATTATTAACCAATGGCAAACATAATATATTCCATATTGCTGAAATTGCCGAAGAAGAGTTCTTTGCCAAATATTTATTCTTTGACAACAAAGACGGATGGAGAAAATACAATCTGATTGTTTTCCCTTTTTTAACGAACCTGTCAAATGACCATATGATTTCCCTGGTAAAAACCAAGTTCTGGGGGGTCTCAACCTGCAGCAGTCTTACATTTTATATCCATAGTACGGGAAGCATCCCGGTTTTTGATATCGGCCCCAACAAACTGATAGACCTTTCGGTTACTTTGGCCCTATCAAACCCATTGCAGCGAAGAATCAAAAGGGTTGGTGATATCCTTTTTTCGCTCTGTGGATTTGTCATAACTTTTCCGGTGATGATCATTGTTGCCGGCCTTATTAAAGCAACCTCCAGTGGCCCGGTGCTTTTTCGCCAGGAACGGTTGGGTCTTCATGAAAAACCATTCATGGTCTATAAGTTCAGGACAATGAAAGTCAATGCGGAAAAGGACACTGGTCCTGTATGGGCCAAGAAGGGTGATCCCAGGGTGACCCCGATCGGCGGTTTTTTGCGCAAATCACGGCTGGATGAGCTGCCGCAGTTCTATAATGTTTTTAAAGGCGAGATGAGTTTTGTCGGACCCCGGCCAATTAGGCATTTTTTTGCCGATAAGTTATCCAGGGATTTCCCCTTTTATTTTCTGAGATTTTATATTAAACCGGGACTCACGGGATGGGCGCAGGTCTCTGGCGATTATGGCGACACCATTGAAGGACAGTTGCAAAAATTGCAATATGAATTGTTTTATCTCCAGGAATATACTCTTTTTCTAGATGCTGTTATCATTCTGAAAACTATAAAAAAAGTTGTCTGGGCCAAAGGACAGTGAGCCTTCTGGGGGAGGCAGAGAATACGGTTTAATTTTTTTCGCCGATATTAATTTTTCATTTGACAATTGCCTGTCAATTTTTGTTATACTAAATCCTAACTAAAATATTAGATTTGCAATGGGATTATTTTGAGAAAGATCATGGGAAGGAGCAGAAGGAACAAAATGAAAAAAACGATAATATACAGCGTAATCTTTGGATTGTTTTTGTTCGGAGCACCGTCGGTCTTTGCGCAGGAAAGTGCGCCAGCGGGTAAAGGTGGGGAAGCCGGAGCAGGCGCCGCTGCCGGCAGTGCCGAGGCTGGCGGAGCTGCTGCGGCGACTGCCGGTATCAGCACCACGGCTCTTGTTGCCGCTAGTGTTGCTCTTGCCATTGCCGGGGTTGCTGTCGGCGCCTCTTCTGGTTCAGGCGGTTCCTCATCAACGCCCCCCCCTTCAGGTCACGGTCATTAAGAATATTTTATCCGCGAGCTGAGAAGCTAACCGCAGATGAGTTGAACCGGCAATTCCATGCCTTTCATTTCCGGGATTAGTTGTTGACAATCTGAAAAAAGCCACGCATTTGCGTGGCTTTTTTTTATGGTCTTTTCCGTTAAAACATGATATTCCATTTCCTTGTTATAATTGCCGTTATCAACGTGGAGCCCGCGAAGATTCAGTAGTAAATTTCATTTTTTCGATCTTTAAGATATGGCAGGCTCCCGAAACTGCCGCATGGCATTCAAACCAGTGGATGAGAGAGAACTATGAGTTCCTTCAAGATATCGGATCGATTTTTTCAGTGGGCCAGCATCCTTTTGTTTCTGTTACTCCTGGCGGCTCCGCCGGCATCCGCGCAAAATTCCGAGCCGGGACAACCCGCGGCGCTTCCCGCGGAGTCACAGCCTTTGCAGAATTTGACGCCTGAAGGAATCCAGCAGCTTATTCAGACGGCGCAGGAGAATGGCGGCCTTCCCGCTAAGGAACGAGAGGCCGCTCAAGAAGACGTATCATTGGCGGAAAAAGAGGCGAAAGAGGCGAAAGAGGTCACAGAGACGAATGCGCCTCAACAGGGCACCGGGCCGGTGGAAATTTCCAGCCTGGAAAACCTTTATCGCAACAACTACGAAACCGATGCCGCCAAAAATCTGAGCCAGTTCGGCTATGAAATCTTTGCCTCGAGCACGTATAATCCCTCCCGCCTGGCGGTCCCGGATGCCGGTTACATTCTGGGGCCGGGAGACAAAATGCGCATCCGGGTATGGGGTTCCGGATTGGATGCGGAATTCACCGGCGCAATCGATAAGGATGGGTCCATCAATGTGCCGAAGATCGGCATCGTACCCATCACCGGGGTGCGTTTCGGCGATGCCGAAGCGGTTATCCGCCAGGAAGCGGAAAAGTATGTGCAGGGTATTAACATCAGCGTTTCCCTGGCTGAACTGCGCAGCGTCGAAATTTATGTGGTTGGCGATGTCAGGACTCCCGGTCTGCACATGGCGCCTCCCTTTTCCACGGTGTTGGGCGGCTTGATCAGCAGCGGCGGGATCAAAAAAAGCGGTTCTCTGCGAAACATCCAGCTTTACCGTGACGGAATGCTCCATGCCACCATTGATCTTTATGATCTGCTCCTGAAAGGCTCGCGGCAGGATGATGTCCTGCTGACCGACCGTGATGTCATCTTTGTTCCCCGAATAGGGCCCACGGCAGCTGTCATCGGGGCGGTGGCGCAGCCGTCCATCTATGAGCTGGCCGGCGAACATTCCGTCAGGGATCTGCTGAAACTGGCCGGCAACCAGTTGCCCCAGACCTCGGGCGGCAGGATCTATCTGCGCCGCTACCAGGACAATCGCAGTTTTCAGGTGCTGGATATTGATGCATCGGCCAAAGAGGTTCATCTGGGGGATATCGCCATTCAGGACGGTGATCTGCTTGAGATGCAATTCCTCGGTGCTGTCTGGCCGCAAGATATCGTACTTGAAGGGCAGGTCTGGAAGCCGGATGTTTTTGCCTTCAAGCCCGGCATCATGCTTTCCCAAATTCTGACCGGCCCTGAACTGCTGAAGCCCGGCGCGGTCACCGAATATGCCATGCTCTACCGCTACGATCTGCACACAACCCAGTACACAGTGCAGTCGCTGCCCCTTGGCAAGCTGTTCAGCAAAGAATTTGATCTTGCCCTGCAGCCCCATGACAAGATCAAAATACTTGCCCGCCAAGACTTCAATATGCAGGAGCCCATCCGGATTGACGGCGCAGTTTGGAAAACCGGGGAATTTCCCTATTACCAGGATATGAAACTTGCGGATATATTAGGGTTGACCGGCGGTTTTCGCTTTGGCGCCGATACCAGCCGCATCGATATCTCTCGACAGCAGATTGACGGCAGCAACATGACCACCGATCATATTGTTGTCGATATCGCCGAGGCCAAGGATTTCCCACTGCAGCCATACGATTATATTTTTGTCCGCCAGATCAAGGACGCTGCTTCCTTCATGCAGGTGGAAATATCGGGCGAAGTAAAGTATCCCGGCACATACCGCATTAAACAAAATGAAAAGATTGCCGATCTGATCGAACGGGCGGGCGGCTATACCGACAACGCCTACCTCTACGGAGCCCAGTATTTTTCCAGCGATGCCCAGAAAGTTCAGCAGCGCAGTCTGGATAAACTCGTTGATGACCTGGAGATTCGCGCGGAAACCGTGCTGACAGAACAGGTGCAGACCGTGTCCGACACTGCTGAAGTCAAGGCAATCGAGGCCAACCGCGGAGCATTGCGGAATCTGGTCGCCAGACTGCGAAGCATCCAGGCGACCGGGCGGGTGAGCATTCAACTTGCCGACCTGCAGACGCTGCGGGATTCTCCTTTTAATCTGGTGCTGGAGAACGGTGATCGGCTGAATATTCCGAAACAGATGGAATTTGTTTCGGCTGTCGGCGCTGTTTACAACCCCAATTCCTTTCTGTATCAATCTGATTTTGCGGTCAAGGATTACCTTGGCCGGGCCGGCGGACCGGCCAAGAATGCCGATGAAGATTACATCTATGTCCTGAAAGCCAACGGCGAGGTTGCCTCCAGCGCCCAGCAGGGCATGTTTTTTAATCGTTTTGACGATCTCCGGCTCATGCCGGGTGATACCATCGTGGTGCCGGAGAAACTTGATCGTATCCCCATTCTCATGCTCTCCCGCGATATCGCGGATATCCTCTTTAAAATTGCGACAACGGCCGGCGTGGCCCTGGCGTTGTAGTGAGTGAAAAGTGAGGAGTTAGAAGTGAGAAGGGAAAAGGCAAAATTGTAGGGGCGGTTCGCGAACCGCCCCTACTCCTAACTTTTCATTTTTCACTTCTCACTGACAAATAAAATGCCTGAACAACATCATACAACCAAAGAAAAAGAAATTGTCTACCTGCAGCCCGCCTTCCCATGCGACGGCAAAGAGGATGAAATCGATCTCCTCGATCTCTGGAATGTGCTCTGGCAGGGGAAATGGCTGATTGCCCTGGTCGTATCCGTCTCCATTCTGGCGGCAGCCGGCCTGGCCTTTTTTTATCTGCCGGTCACCTATAAATCCGAAGCCGTGCTCCTGGAAACCAAGCAGGACGGATCAGCTCTCGCCGGGCTTTCCGGGCTGATCGGCAACCTGCCGATTCCCAGTGATCTTTCCGGCGGCAATCAGACCAGTATTTTGTCTTTTCTGGAAAGCAGGACATTGAAGGAGCGGTTGATCACCAAATATAATCTGCTGCCGATTCTTTATAAGGATATCTGGGATCCAAACAACAAGAAATGGCTGGTTGATGAACCTGAACAGGCCCCCACTCTGGTAAAGACCCTGCAGAGCAAGAAACTCGACGAAATATTTGAGGTAATTAGTGATAAAACTACAGGGTTAACCACCATCAGCTGGGTTGATCAATCTCCGGCATTCTGCAAGGAGATGCTGGACCGGGTAATTGCTGAGCTCAATTTTTTTCTGGACAACGAATACATCTCCAGTGCCAGGAAGGAACGGGAATTTGTCGAGCATCGCCTTGCCTTGGCCACCAAAGATCTGGAATACTGGGAACGCCAGGTGCCCACCGAGCAGACCACCCTGGCCCAAATCACCCGTGAGCATCTGGCCGCCCAGACCGTTTATACCGAACTGCGCAAGCAGCTGGAGCTGGCCAGAATCTCCGAGGCCAAGGAAAACATCAGCTTTAAAGTGCTGGATGCTCCTTTTGCACCGGAGACTCCTTTTAAACCCAAGAAAATACTCATCGTGCTTCTTGCCGCGACCGGTTCGTTTTTCTTTGCCGTCTTTCTGGTATTCTTTCTGCAATTTGTAAAAAATTTAAAGGCCAGGGAGCGCGAAAAGACGGTAGCCCGTGGTGAGTAATTCTGTTTTTTCGAACCTGCCGCCATGGTCATTACCGGCAAACCAAGTGCGGCCCGGCATCCCTCAGCCCAGACCTCATTGCCGGCAAACAAAGCGCAACCAGGAATCCTTCAGCCATGGTCATTCCGGGCAAACAAAGTGCGACCCGGAATCCATTGTTTTTTTGGGTTCCCGCTGCCGTTTATCCCTGCAATACGTTCTTCTTTCTCTGCTGCTTCTGATCCCGTCGATCGCCCAGGCTGAAACCGCGGCCCAACCTCTTCCCTCCCTCCAGTCCTTTACCGGCATCTGGGATATGCCCACCGCCCGGGTGCTGCCCGACTGGAACATGCGGATCAAGTATGGAAATGCAGAGCCTTATCGTTATTATGGCGTGGCCCTCGGCGTTTTTGACCGTCTGGAATTTCATGGGCAATTTACGGAGACCACGACGGAGATTTCTCCTTTCGGTTCTGCTTACGGGTATCTCAAGGATCGTAATGCGGGCGTCAGGCTGGTGCTGATAAAGGAAGATGATTTTCTGCCCCAGATTTCCGTAGGAGCCTATGATCCGATCGGCACCGGTCTCTTCCCGTCTCGCTATCTCGTTGCCTCAAAAATGATCGGGCCGGTTGATGTCACCTTAGGGCTCGGCCAGGGTATTCTGGGGGGGGAATCCTATCTGGATATCAGAAGGGAAAGGGGTTCCAGTGACACGGAGGAATTCGACACCACCTTTCTCTTCTCCGACCCCTTTCGACCGACCCGTCCCTTTGGCGGCCTGGAGTATCATTTCTCGCCCAAGCTAACCTTTTCCGCTGAATATTCGTCCCTGAAATACGAAGATATGTTCGGTTCCCCCGGCAAGGCGGACATCCCGGTCAACCTGGGGTTCAAGTACCGGCCTTTTGAGAATCTGGTCCTGCAGGGCGGTTACCTCCGCGGTGAGGAGTTGGCCCTGGGGATTTCCCTTGAGCTGCCCCTCAATGCGGAAGGCATCCTGCCATGGAAAAAGGAAAAACCATACAAAGCCGACGAAGCCAGACGCTGGCAGGCCTATGCCGCCGATAACCGGCAGCTTGCCGGACTGCTGGTGGCGGAACTGGAGAGAACCGGCTACGGCGGGGTGGCGGTGTCAGCCAATGACCGAGCCCTGTGGATTGAGGCGCGCAACACCAGGTATCTTGCCGATGCCAAAGCCATCGGCGGGATTGCCGCCATTGCCGATGAACTCAGCCCGGCGCGGATCGACACCTTTTATATCAACTTGACCTACCAGGGCCAGGTACGGCAGAGTTTGAAGGCCAATCGCAACGATCTGCGGGCCTTTCAGGACAGCAGAATCGATAAACAGGGTCTGCTGAGCTTTGCCGATCTGCAGCAGTATGGCAGTGCTCATGCCGAGGAATTTTTCCAGGACAGCGAGAGCACGGATGTTCAGCACGGGGAGTACAGCAGATTTGATTTTGAAATTAATCCCCGGATTAAAACCTTTTACAACAACAAAAATGGTTTTTTCAAGCATAAGGTGATGTTGCAGCCCAGGTTGAATTTCTATCCCTGGGACTATGCATCCATTACCAGTGAACTGGAGCTGACCCTGTACAATGAGTGGGACGACCTGGATTTCCCTCCCCTGGAACCCGAACCGACCAGAACGGATATCGTCAGGTACGAAGAAAATTCAAGCCCCCGTGTTTCCCAGCTGGCCATGAATCAATTCGCCCTGCTGCCGTATGATATTCAAGGCCGCCTGTCAGCCGGGTTATTTGAGAGCGAATATGCCGGAGTGGGCGGCGAGGTGTTTCGTTTTTTTGACGAGGGACGCTTTGGCGTAGGACTGGAAGCGGAGGGTGTGCGCAAGCGTGATCCTGATAACAATTTTAACCTCGATGACGAGATCACCAAAACATACGATACGTATTATGTGAACCTCTATGCTCAGTTGTGGCCGGCGCAAGGCCTTGATGCCGGCTTGAAGATCGGCCGCTTTCTCGGCGGAGATAAGGGATACCGACTGGAGCTGCGACGATCATTTCGCTATTTTACCATCGGCGCCTGGTACACCGATACGGACACCAGTGATTTCACCTCTCCGGAAAATCGCGGCAATAACGAAAAAGGTGTTTTTATTCGCGTGCCCCTGTCCATCTTCGCCGACCGCGAGATCACGGGAACCCTCCTTTACAGCTTTTCCAGTTTTCTCCGTGACCCCGGCCAGTCGGTACGCCAGCCCGCTTATCTTTATCCCATGGATCCTTACAGCTCCGTGGATAATACCAAGCGGACCCTGGAGAAGATGAGGAAGTGAGGAGTGAAAAGTTAGGAGTGAGGAGATAGGAGATGTAGGGGCGGTTCGCGAACCGCCCTGTGAGGGGCATTGTAGGGGTACCCCTTGTGGGCGCCCTGTTAGGAGAACAGCAAAGCAGTGAGGAGTGAGGAATGAAAAACAGATTTTTAAAGATCCCGGATTTTGTGGAAGAATTTTCCTTCTCCCTTCTTCCTTCTCACCTTTCACTCCTCACTCCTCACTCCTCACTCCTCACTTCTTTTCTCCTTCTCCTGCTGCTGCAAGGCTGCGCCTCTCCGCACCAGACCTGGTATAAGGCCGGCGGCAGCCAGCGGGAGTTTGATCTCGATGCCCGGGAATGCGAAGTCATCGCCGAGCAGCAGGCCCTGTTGAAAAGCGAAAACGGCAGGCGCTATGACCAGCTTACCTACGCGGAACTTTATCAGCGCTGCATCACCGCCAAGGGCTGGGGTACGTTGCCGCCCCAGGCGGAGCGGCAACCGGGGCAAGAGACATTGCCGGCACCGGCGCTCGGCATGCACAGCGATAACCGCCTTGCCGCCTTCGGGATCGACTTCGCTCTGCCCGAGGATGCCCTGTTGCTCTCCGAGAAGAAGCAGACCGTGGGGCCCACCCATCTTGATTCCTTCATGTTCCGGATAGGAGGTGGGTTTATGAATTTCATTCTGCAGGAAAGCGAGGAGGCAACCTTCAACCCCATCGATTATCCCGTTTCCCCGCCTTATCAGCTGTATACCGCCGCCTCGGCAGATAACCTGCGCTGGGCCGCCTTCTGGGGCGCGGTCAATGGCGAATGGGTAAAGGGTATCGGCGTTTTTTTTACTGTTTCCGAAAAGCAGCGGGCAATTGTGGTGATTACTGCCGGTATGGCTGCGCCGGAAGAAACTCCGCCGGAAAATCTGCATCTGGCCCACAACCAGTACCAGGAGATGGAAGCATTTGTCCGGCAGTGGCAGCCCTGGCTGGAAAAACAGGCGCCCAGGGAATCCGTGGTAAAGCGGGGCCTGAAGTCCGCCTTTGATATGCTGAAGAGCTTTTAGGGAAGTTAGGAGTGAGGAGTTAGGCGTGAGGAGTGAAGAAGTGAAAAGTGAGATGTAGGGGCGGTTCGTGAACCGCCCTGCGAGGGCGATATGCAGGGGCTGGCCCGCGGGGATTTATCAGTAATCTCCTCACTCCTCACTCCTCACTTCTCCTTACGGCAACGGTTCGCTGGTGTAGGCGATGTTGGCTTGATCCGACGTGTAAAGCGGCATGGACTTGCCGGCCCTGACATCCGCCACCCAGTCTGGATTGAGCAGCATGGATTTGGCGCTCAGGGCGATATCGGCATGCCGCAGGGCCTCTTCGACGCTGTCCCGGTCATGGATTTTGCCGCAGATCATGATCGGCAGCTCCGTAACCTCCCTGGTGAGCTGGGCCATGTTCTTTGCCGTGCCGAAGGCCTTGTCCCGGAAGTCATAGGTGGAGACGGAAATGGCGTCCAGGGGTTCGGCGGCGAGCAGGCTGATCATTTCCTGCCACTCCTCCGCGCTGGCAAACAGCGAGACCTCCATATCGGCAACCCCCCAGTTGGAGATTCTGAAGACCAGGATGACCTCATCAGGTATCTCCTTTTTCACGGCGCGAATGACCTCGCGGGCAAAGCGGAAGCGGTTGGCCGTGGAGCCGCCGTAGTTGTCGCTGCGGTGGTTGGAATAGGAGGAGAGAAATTCGTTGATGAGATAGCCGTGGGCGCCGTGGATTTCGATGGCCTGGAAACCGGCTGCCACTGCCCCGCGGGCGGTTTCGGCAAATCCCTTGATCACATGCTCGATATCAAAGGAGCTCATCTCGTCCGGCACCGGGTAGGGGACGCCGGTCAGGGGATTTGTCTGCCTGGGCGCCACCGGGCTCGGGGCAATGATCCGGCCCGCCGGATTGACCTCGTTCCAGCTCATGCGTCCGCAGTGGAACATCTGCATGACGGCCAGTGCCCCTGCCTGCTCGATGGCCTGCACCACCGGCCGCCAGCCGTCGATCTGCCGCTGGGTGACCAGCCTGGCCTGGCCGGGATAACCCTGGGCGCTCTCGTAATCGGTGACAATGGCCTCGGTATAGACGATTGCCGCGCCGTTTCGGGCCCGGCGCACGAGAAAATCAAGGACGTCCTGCCGGGGAATGCTGTCCTTGACTGACGACATCCGGGTCATGGGCGCCACGCCCAGCCTATTTTTCAGGGTACGGTTCTTCAGGGTGAACGGGGTGAAGATCTTGCTTTGCGCTGGGTTCATCATTTCCTCCAGGTTGAGAATTATAAACGCTCCGTCTCCTCCACCAGCCACTGCTCAACCTCCGCGGGAGGCGGCATGCGGCCGGAGCATTTGATCCTGCCGTTGATGATCAGGGCCGGGGTGGTGATGACACCGTGCCGCCAGATCTCGTCAAGGTCGTGGATCTGTTCGATATCTGCCGCGATACCAAGCCGCTGCATGATGTCGAAGATCATGGTGTTGAGTTTGTTGCAGCTCACGCAGCCAGGGCCGAGGATCTTGATGGTGAGCTGCTGCGGGCTTTGGGCTCCGCCGCTCTCGACCATGAGGTATTCCCGGCGCAGCGCCTGGCGGTAAAGGTCGGTGGCGGTGGCCGGAATATAGTTTTCCCGGCTGACGGCCGCAAAGAGAAAGGCCGTGGCCTCATCCGCACTCAGCTTGCGGCTGACCGCCTGCTGCATGGCCTGTTCCAGGCCGATCAGCCCCACTGTGGCCCTGCCGATTTTGATTTTACGTAGGTTCATAGTCTGTTAGGTGGTTACGGTTAGTCTGTAGCTTTTTCGTATTAGGGGTTTAGTCTGTAGGTGTTAAGTCTTTTAGCTGTGCCAACTAAACACCTACAGACTAAACCCCTAAACTCCTAATACCCTACAGACTATCCACCTAAAATAATTTCAGCTGTCTGGCTGCCGGTTTTTTCGGTTTTTTCCATTCCTCATCCATTGTCTGCAGCAGATGGGCCGGGATCTCGCTGAGAAAGGGCGAGGGTCTGTTCGGCTTAACGTAGGAGAGGATCAGCTTTGCCTTGGCCCGGGTCAGGCCCACATAAAAGAGGCGGCGTTCCTCCTCAATGTCGCAGCCCATGGAGCGGCAGGGCAGCAGCCCCTCCTCCACGCCGGGGATGAAAACCACCGGAAATTCCAGCCCTTTTGACCCGTGCAGGGTCATGAGCGACACCGCCTCGGCCCGCTCATCATAGATGGTGGCCCGGGCGTTTTCCGCCAGGTGTAGGGCAAATGAGGCGAGGCTGCCGAAGGCGCCGGCAAGTTCGACAAAGCGCCTGGCAGAGGGGGACTCACTGTCTGCCCCGAGCAGGGCAAAAACCGGGAGCAAGGCTTGGGGCAGATCAATCGCCGCCTCCTGCTGAAAACAGCGGATCTGCTCGCTCACTGAGCCGATGATTTGGGCCGCTTTGGCCGGCAGGGGCAGGGCCAGGGCGTCACTGAAAAAGTTGCGGCTGGTCAGCGAGATGCGGTTTTCCAGCAGGGTGACGCTTGCCGGGCCAATGCCCGGCACTGCCCGGCACAGGCCAAGATAATCGGAGAAGGTCGCCCGGTCTGTGGCGGCCAGGGTCCAGAAGTAAAGGCCCTGCAGCTCAGGCGCCATGAAAAAGGGGCGGGCGCCGATAATCTGAAAGGGAATGCCCCGCCGCGAGAGCGCCTCGACCAGATCATCCGCCTGCCTGTCCAGGCGGTAGAGCACGCCGATGTCGCGGAAGCTGAAGCCTGCCTCCTCACCCTGGGAGCGGCCCGAGTTGATGGAAAAACTTGAGATGCCGCCTAGGATTTTTTCGATCTGTTTGACCACATTCTCCGCTTCGGCCTTGCCCGAGGCGACCGGATAGAGGGTGATATCGCCGGCATCGCTCTTCTGCGCCTCCAGGCGGGTCTCGCCTTTTACCCGGTTGTGTTCGATCACCGCGCCAGCCGCCGCAAGAATCGCCGCACCGGAACGGTAATTGCGGGTGAGCGCCAGGCGCTGGGTGTCCGCCTCGATCGCAAACTGCAGGAAGAAATGCAGATCGCTGCCGCGGAAGCCGTAGATGGCCTGGTTGGGATCGCCGATGGCAAAGATCTTGGCCGAGCGGGCCAAAAGGGTGACCAGCTCGTACTGGCTGCGGTTGACGTCCTGGAACTCATCGACAAAGAGATGGGCCACCCGGCTGCACACCCGGCTGCTGAACTCCTGCTCGGTTTGCAGCCGGTGCACGAAGACCGGGATGACGGCCTCCAGGTCAATGGCCTGCAGCCGGGCAAGTTCACTGAGGTAGCGGTTGATTTCCTCTTGGCTGTCCTGCATGTCCGTCGTGGGCGCCAGGAAGAAGCCGGTGATGCTGCTGCTTAATTTCTTGAGTTCTTTGGCCGTTTTGTCCGGGCAGAGTCTTTTCAGCAGCATGACCCGTTCCTCTTCGCCGATTACCGTCAGCCCTGGGGTATCCTGCCTGAGCCATTCCAGACAGAAGCGGTGGAAGGTGCCGACAAAAACCCGGTCCGCCTGCTCGCCGGCCCGGCCCGCCAGCCGCTCTCGCATTTCGTTTGCCGCCCGGTTGGTAAAGGTGATGGCAACGATCCGGGCGGCCTCGGCTTTTTCTACCTGCAGCAAGTGGACCAGGCGGGAAACCAGGGTATGGGTCTTACCGGTGCCGGGGCCTGCGGAAACCAGGATGCGGCTGGCCGTGCTGGCAATGGCCAGCTGCTGCTCCGGATTGGGAGTTCCTGTTTTGTCTTTGCTCTCGGCCGGGCGCTGGAGCAGGGGGAGGATATCGGCAGGAGGGGCGGTTTTCTCCTCCTTTTTTTTTCTCCTTGCCACCGGCGAATCGGCAAAAAGGCTTGCCTGGCCGCGCAGACGGTTGATCTCGCCCTCGGCAAAGGTGCGGATCACCCCGAACTGGCCGTCAAAGCCGCCCTGGCGGATCACCCGGTTTGCTCTGATGCGGGCCACGGCCTCGGCCAGCAGCGGCGAGAAAGGGCTGATTTCTTCCACCGGGGTGTGGAGAAAGATGTTGAACTCGGAGCCGAAACGGTTGATCGTTTTCTGGTACATCTCCAGCACCCCTTTGCTGGTAGGCCCCTTGCCCATGATCTCGCCGATCACCTCGGGCAGGGGGATCAGGCTTTGGAAGCCCGGCCCGCCTGCCGGGTAGCCGGGGGTTTGCCGGTCGGCCAGATCGAGCACCCGGTGGCTGACGCCGATGGTAAGGGGGCTGCCGCACACCGGGCAGATGCCCCGGTGTTTCTTGGTCTCCATGGGCTCCATGCTGACGTTGCACTTGCGGTGGCCGTCCAGATGATACTTGCCCTCTTCCGGGAAAAACTCCATGGTGCCGCTAAAGCCCTTGGCCGGGTCTTTCAGGGCCTCCCGCATGGTGAAAAAATCAAAGCCGCAGTCAAAACGGTTGAGTTCCCGGCCCAGTTTGCCAGGCGAATGGCAGTCCGAGTTGGAGATGAGGGTGAAGCGGTCCAGGGCGGAAACCAGGCGGTTCATGTCCGGGTCCGAGGAGAGGCCGGTTTCCAGGGCAAAGATGTGGTGAGTGAGGTCGCCGAAACATTCCTCGATGGCATCGAAACCGGACTTGGAGCCGAACAGGGAAAACCAGGGGGTCCAGATATGGGCCGGCACCAGGAACCCCTCCGGCATCTCCTCCAGCATGATCTCCAGCAGGTCGCGGGAGTCGAGCCCCAGAATCGGCCTGCCGTCCGACTCGATATTGCCGATGGCGGCCAGCTGGCGGTTCATTTTCTCCACCGCGGCGAAATCCGGGGCAAAGAGGATGTTGTGCACCTTGCGCACACGGTCATGCCGTTTGTAGATGGAACTGATTTCGGCCGTCAGCACAAAGCGCACATTGATGGCCTCCGGCGCGGCCAGATTGAAGGCCGGGGGCACGTTTGGGTTGCGCAGCCGGTAGAAGCCCGGCTCGGCCGGAGCCAGATTTTCCTTCAGATGCCTGAACCAGCCGGGATGGGTGAAATCACCGGTGCCGATGAGGTGGATGCCCTTGACCCTGGCCCAACTAAAGAGGCCGGCCAGGGTGCTGTCCTTGCTGGTGGCCCGGGAAAAGGGGGAGTGGATGTGCAGGTCGGCGAGAAATTTCATGGCATTGTTCTTTTGACATTCAGAGAAAGCGGAATTAGTGTATCCTCCTAACATAACCAAAATTGCCTGTTACGTAAAAAGTATTTTAAGTGCCTGAAATACTTAAAGTGCCTTAAGTTGAAGGAGTTATCTGGTCATAAAGTACCGCAACTTCAAGTACTTTAGGCACTTAAGCGCACTTTAGTCACTTTTATTCACAAAGGGGAAGCAACATGTCGGAACTGATTGATGTCATCGTGGTGGGGGCGGGGCCGGCCGGGCTGCAGGCGGCCGTTCATGCCGTGCGCAAAAAAGCCTCCGTGCTGGTGCTGGGACGTCCGCATAAAAGCGCCATTTACTGGGGCCATGTGGAAAATTACCTGTGCGTGGACGGGGTGACCGGCGGCAAGGAACTGCTCGCCATCGGGCGGGCTCAGGCCTTGCGTTTCGGCGCGCAGTTCGTCGAAGAGGACGTGCTGGGCATTGAGCAGCGCGATGGCCATTTTGATATGCGCACGGAAAGCGCCACCTATCTGGCACGAACGGTTATTCTGGCCACCGGCACCTCCAAAACCAAGCTCAAGGTCAAGGGCGAAAAAGAGTTGACCGGCAGAGGTGTCAGTTACTGCGTTGACTGTGACGCCAATTTTTTCCGCAACGCCAAGGTGGCGGTGGTGGGCAATGAGAGCGCGGCGGTGGACGGGGCTTTGACGCTGCTCAAATACGCCTCCGAGGTGCATCTGGTTGTCAAGGAGCTGGCGGTTTCCCAGGAACTGGCCGGCAAACTGGCGGCCAGCAGCATTAAGGTTCATAGCACCTGGGTCAAGGAGATCATCGGGGAAAACGCGGTGGAGAAACTGCTGCTGGAAGATGATTCAACCCTTGCTGTGGAAGGGGTGTTCATTGAGTTGGGCGCCAAGGGCGCCATGGAGCTTGCCACCAATCTGGGGGTGCAGCTTGACATGGAGACCTTCTCCTATATCGATACCAACAAGCGGCAGGAGACCAACCTGGCCGGGGTCTATGCGGCGGGCGATATTGCCGGCCCGCCTCTGCAGATGGCCAAGGCGGTGGGGGAAGGGTGTGTGGCCGGCTGGTATGCGGCAAATTTTGCCAACAAGCAGAAAAGAATCGAAGCCGCTGATTGATGGCAGTCCTGCCCGACGCCCATTATATGCAGCTGGCACTTAACCAGGCTGAGCTTGC
>Ga0172380_10005280_pt1 | contig 15784 bp, 13 predicted proteins | sample Leawe162metaG_FD_119747 | JGI IMG/M metagenome (GOLD analysis project Ga0172380, IMG submission 119747) | Leachate microbial communities from a municipal landfill in Southern Ontario, Canada - Leachate well 162 metaG | ecosystem: Engineered > Solid waste > Landfill > Unclassified | place...
ATTGCGACTGTAATTCTCGCCGTTATTTTCATTCTTTTATCTTTGAGTATCTTTCTCGTCGGTTAATCTAAGAAAAACTTAAGATTAATTGTGGATTCACTTAAAACTAAAATTAAATCTATAATAGAATGGGCCAGACATCTCTGGCTCAGTTTGAGCTTGTCGGGCAAGGTCTTAAGTGCGTCGGATGAAGTTGATAAAAAGTTAGTTTATTCTTTATCGTCACGCAAGATTCCTAATGGTCAGCAGTTTGGTCATTTAAAAAAATTTTTGAATCCCAGAGAATTTTTAATTCTTAAGATTTGTTTTTTAGTTATTATAGTTAATGCAGTTTATTTGGGCGTGATATTTACTAAAGATCATTTACAGTATTTACCGACTAGTGGTGGTGATTATGTGGAGGGTATTGTTGGATATCCCCAAACTGTTAACCCTCTTTATGCCGTTAATCGTGACGTTGATAGTGATATTACTCGCTTAATTTATTCTCGCCTTTTTAAATACGATAATAATGGCCACTTAAGTTATGATTTGGTTGATAACATGGAGGTCAGTGAGGATAATAAGGAATATCTATTGACTATTAAACATGGCGTTAAATGGCATAATGGTGGAGACTTAACTGCTGATGATATTTTATTTACAGTTAATTTAATTAAGAACCCAAATTATCGTTCACCTCTCCGCGCCTCTCTTGATGAGTTAACGGCCGAAAAAGTTGATGACTATACTATTCGTTTTAAATTAACTGAGCCTTACGCCCCTTTTCCAGAATTATTAATGTTTGGTATTTTACCGAAGAGCTTGTGGGAAAACATTAGTCCGGCGGCAGCTCCTTTATCTGATTTGAATTTAAAACCGATTGGTTCGGGACCCTTTAAATTTAAATCATTAGTTCGTAGCAGTCAGGGTGATTTGCGTGACTATACTTTAGCGGCCAATCAAGATTACTATGGCGGTGTTCCCTATTTAAAAACTATTAGTTTTAAATTTTATACTAGCACGAGCGAGGCGATAGCAGCTTTAAATGATAAACAAGTGATGGGTTTAAGCTATTTGCCGTTTAATAATCGTGGTGATGTTTTAACCAAGAATTCCTTAGCACTACACGAATTATTGCAGCCACGTATAATTTCTTTATTTTTTAATACTGAAAAAAATAAAACATTAGCTGATAAAGATGTGCGTTTGGCTTTAGCTAAGTCTTTGAATAGAGATGAAATTTTAAATGATACTTTAGCGGGAGCAGCGGTTCGCGCAGAGGGTCCGATTTGGTCTAATAGTTTTGCTTACGACCCGAATCTTATTAAATATGAATATGAACCGGAGGCTGCGTCTACTATTATAGCCAGCAAACCTTTAGAGTTAACTTTAACAGTTGTAGAGGTTGGTAATAATAGAGATTTAGCGGAAAATATTAAAAATTATTGGGAGCAAGCGGGAGTTAAGGTTACCCTTAAAATGTTGGCTAGCGAACAAGCGACGACAGTTGTTAAAGATCGTGACTTTGAAGTTTTACTATATGGACAGTCAGTCGGTGGCGATCCAGATGTTTACGTATTTTGGCATTCTAGCCAGATTGGTGGTAGCGGTCTTAATTTAGCTGCCTTTAATAACAGTGATGCGGATAAATTATTAGCCGATGCTCGTGGTGATGCTAATACTGATGAACGCATTGAAAAATATCAAAAATTTCAGAAAATAGTTAGTGAAAATTTACCGGCAATTTTCTTGTATTCACCCACTTATACTTATATACAAGTCAAAACTCTTCAGGGTTTTAGCGGCACCGCTATTGTTAACCCCGCTGATCGTTTTGATAGTGCCAATTCTTGGTATATAAACACTTCTAAAAAATTAACTTGGTAAAGACTCAATCTATATAATAGATTTTTGTTGCCAAGACTCATTTATTTAAGGGGTTCGCCCCATCTTATTAAGCTATGAATTTTAAACAAAACGTACCAGCCGCTAGGGCCGGTTCTTACGGCGTACGCGCCCACTCAGCTTTGAAGACGACAGCTTCGAGCCATACCTCAAGTCACACAGCAAGTGTGACTACATCTTCAACTGCACGACCCGCTAATAGATATAGAAAACCTATAAATCAAACACGTCCTAACCGTCAGGTTTTTGTCGGACGCAATAGAATTACTAATCAGGCTCATCCTGTTACCGCGCAGGTAAAAGCACCGACCGGAGAATCTAGCCTAAAAATCTATCCCTTAGGCGGACAGGAAGAAGTGGGACGCAATTGCACCGTTTTTGAATATGACGATGATATTGTTATTTTAGATATGGGATTACAATTTGCTGATGAAGACATGCCCGGCATTGATTACATTATTCCTAATGTTGCTTCTTTGCGCGGTAAGGAAAAAAATATTCGTGGGGTAATTTTTAGTCATGGTCATTTGGATCATATTGGCGCCGCCCCCATTCTTTTAGAGCAGTTAGGCAATCCGCCTATAATTGGTAGAAAATTAACTTTGGCGATGGTTAAGCATCGTCAGGAGGACTATAAGCGTGGTACCACTAAAAATTTAAAGATTATAAATATTGATTCCATTAATCAAAAAATATCTTTAGGTAAATTTCAGGTAAGTTTTTTTGCAGTAGAGCATTCCATTATTGATGCTGTGGGAGTTATTTTACAGACTCCACACGGAACAGTTATTCATCCCGGAGATTGGCTGCTTGAGGATGATCCTTTAAGTGAGCAGGTAGTAGATTACACTCTTTTATCTAAATTACCGTCCCCGAGAATTTTAATGCTAGAAAGTTTAGGTATTCATTATACTAAAGACAGAATACCGGTTAAAACTAGCTTAGCTAATTTGGAGAAAGTTATTGGTGGCGCTAAAAGTCGAGTTATTATTGGCACCTTTGCTTCACAATTAGAACGTATTACCCATTTGCTTGCTTACTGCGAGAAGATTGGTAAGAAAGTAGCTCTGGATGGTTACAGTATGAAAATGAATGTGCGTATTGCTCAAGAGTTAGGTTATATACCGGCCCATAAGCATACTTTAATTCCGGTTGAGGATATTAATAAATATCCGGAAGATAATATCGTTCTGATTTGTACTGGTGCTCAGGGCGAGCCTAATGCCGTCTTCTCTCGTATTGTCACCGGTAATCATCGCTATGTCACTATTAAAAAAGCTGATATTATTATTTTTTCTTCTTCAGTTATTCCCGGCAACGAACGTTCTATCCAAAAAGTGAAAGATCGTCTTTATCGCTTAAGTGATAATGTGATTCATAGCAGTATTATGGATATTCATTCTGGTGGACACGCTACTGCCGATGATATTAAAAAAATACTTGGCCAGATTAAGCCTGATTATTTCTTACCGGTTTATGCCCATCACTTTATGTTGGCAGAAACAAAAAAATTAGCTTTGCGTGAAGGTTTTCGCGAAGATCAAGTATTTGTTCTGGACAATGGTAATATTATTAAGTTCCAAAAAAATCGCAAGCCGTTAGTTTTGAAGGAAAAAGTTAATACAGACTATGTCATGGTTGATGGTTTGGGCATCGGCGATGTTTCGGAAGTCGTTTTGCGTGATCGTCGCATGATGTCGGAAGATGGTATGATTGTGGTAATTGCTACGATTGACACAAAAACCGGAGCGATTATTGGTAACCCTGATTTAATTTCTCGTGGCTTTGTACATATGAAAGAGAATCGTGATTTAATTGAAAAGACGCGCATGAAAGTAAAACAGATTGTGAAAGATAAAAATCCGATGTCCCCGGCTGATGATGATTATATCAAAAATAAGATTAGAAATGACATCGGACAGTTTTTGTTTAAAGCAACTAAGCGACGGCCAATGGTTTTGCCGGTAGTTATTAAGGTCTAAATTTACTTAATATTTAACAAAAAAGTCTGACATTAGTCAGACTTTTTGCTTGTGTTTAAGGTGTGGATAAAGTGCTTGACAGCTCTTATTTAATATGCTATATTTAACAGTTGCTTTAAGAACTAAAAGGCCGTTTTAAACGGGTCAGGCACGACAAGCATGGGGATTTTCTTGTTAGGATTTTTCCGGCTGCACGCTCGAAAGTGCCTAAAAGAAATTTTCTTGCCTACCCGTTTAAGTCGGTCTTTTTGTTTTGTACAAATTAGGTATTAATATTTTTTTATTCAAATATTCTATCCTTTCCGACAATTAAGTTAACCTGATCTCTTTTAACTGTTACTTCGGCTGGAGTCTCAATCTCGACAACGCCGTCAATAATTATTTTATTATCGGGATTAGTAATTTTTATTTTTTTAGCTCGGAGATGCGTTTCGCTATTTCTTTTGGTTTTAATATAAACATCTAAATATCCGTCATGAGGATTGGACTGAACTTTAGTCGTCGGATCGCTGAGTAAATTAATTATACGTAGTTCCCCACGGGCGCCTATTTCTAAAGAATAATCATCAATTTCTAAGATGGTTCCTAAACTTTGAATGCTAATTTGATTTAAGAAATAATGTTGATTAATAATACCCAAATCAATTTTTTCTAAACGTCGGGCTAATAAAACTTGACAAGCCTCTTCTATATTTTTTATACCTAAAGAGACGGCAATAGAATTATCATCGCCAATAGGCACAACGCCTAATAAAGTTTTTTTCTGAAAATCTCCGTATATTTCCGTATCAATTATTGCTCCGATTATTTTATTGACTGTTTGATTATTACCAACCGCGATAATAGTTTTAGCGCCTAGCTTGATTTCATTTTGAATAGCCCCTCTGATATTTTTAATACCAGCCAATCTAATAATTTTTCCGTTTAATCCTAAATCAGTCAGCCGAATCTCTAAACGGTTAATTATTTTTTGATATTTCCCTCTATTTAAAAAATCATCGTAAACGTAAACGTACATAATTTACTTTCTTTATTTGCTTGAGATGTTAGTCTTATCTTCCGTTTTTATTTTTTCTGTACGTTTAATATCTTCGTTAGAGTTGGAAAGTTGACCGTTAATAATTGCTCCGCGCTCCACTGAGATTTCTCCGTATTGTACGTCGCCGAAGATTTTAGCCGTATCTCCAATTGCTAAATAATTTTTAGCTTTAATATTGCCACGTACTTCCCCAGTAACTATTACATCACTTGCTTCAATATTGGCGGTAATTTTAGCCTGATCACCAACAAAAATATTAGAATCAGTTTTTAGTGAACCCTCAAGAGTTCCTTCAATAATAATATTTCCCTGCCCCTGGAAATTTCCTTTAACTTTAATGGAAGCGCCAATGACAGTTTCGGCGTCTTTGAATTTTTCTAAGCGACTGGCCTTATTAAACATATGGTTAATTTTAAATAAAATTAAAAAAGATTCTTAGTTAATTTTAGTTTAATATGATGCGTTTGTCAAAGAACTTAAATGATATTTTTTATTATTATTTATTAGTTTTATTGTAAAAATATATACATTAATATAGAATTAGTTTATTGTAGTATTAGCTCTTGTCCTCGTAGTTCAACGGATAGAACGAGAATCTCCTAAGTTCTAGATCCAGGTTCAATTCCTGGCGAGGACACAAGATTTACTGTGGCTAGAACATAACTATTATTATTTGTCAATTAGTTGACAAAAAGACTATTTCATATTATCCGTAGCTCTTGACTTTTATTTACAGTCTAGTATGATATATAGTAGTTTTTGTTTAGTTTTCGCTATAAAATTAAAATTGTTCCTTGAAGAACAATTTGAATATAATGGGCCATTAGCTCAGTTGGCTAGAGCGCTTCCATGGCATGGAAGAGGTCAAGGGTTCAAGTCCCTTATGGTCCACTAACTTAAAAAGTCTCACCTGCGTGAGGCTTTTTAAGTTATGACTAGTGTTTATAAGGGACTTGAAAGCCGGAGGCGATGTGCACTTGTGCACCGCCGAGGCCGGGTCGGGGCGCTTAGCGAGCGTAGCTTGCAGAGCAAGCAAGCGAGGCTTAGCGACCGTGACCAAGTCCCTTATGGTCCACTAACTTAAAAAGTCTCACCTGCGTGAGGCTTTTTAAGTTATGACTAGTGTTTATAAGGGACTTGAAAGCCGGAGGCGATGTGCACTTGTGCACCGCCGAGTTTATATTATTCATGGTTGTGGTGGCCGTCCTGAAGAAGGCTAGTTTCCTTTGCTTAAAAGAGAATTAGAGTATCGTAATTTTGAAGTTTTTGTCCCACAAATACCGGAAGCGGATAAACCAAGAATATACAATTGGCTACCAGCTTTAAGTAAGTTAGTGATTAACCCCAATCAGAATACTTATTTTGTTGGTCATAGTATGGGCTGTGAGCTTATAACTAGATATCTAGAAACTTTAGACTCCGGAGTAGTTATTGGTGGTGCTGTTTTTGTTGCCGGCTTCTTTAAATGTTTAACTGTCTTGGATGATAACAGGAAAACTAAAGATATTACTAACCACTGCTTGCAATCACCGATTGATTTATTTAAGGTCAAATCTCATTTAAAGAAAAGTACAGCGATATTTTCTGACAATGATCCTTTTGTACCATTGGAGAATCAGAATGATTTTAAAAGTAAGCTTGGTTCAGAAATAATAATAGAAGAAGGGAAGGGTCATTTTAGTGGAAGCACCGGTATTTTAGAATTACCTGCCGCTCTCCAAACTATTATTGAGATGTCTAAATAAATTTAAATGTTCTTTGAGGAACATTTTTTAGAAAAAATTTTTTTTAAGTCCACAATAACCTAGACTTATTATTTATTTGGCTAATATTAGATAAATAATATTTATATCTGATTTAATTTTCTACGTTACGCTTTTAGTGATTAATTTTTCCAATCTTTATAGTGATAATAAAATATATTTTTCCTACTCGCTAAAATATTTATTATAAAATTAGTTTTTTAATATTTTATTATTAATAATTATTTAAATCTGTTATAATTTAGCCATAACTAGAATAAAATTATATGTCAGAAAAAAAAATTAATTTAGTAGCGGCTGATATGGGCTACGGGCATCAACGTGCTGCTTACCCCTTGCTGGATTTAGGCGGTGGTGAAATTATTACTATTAATAATTATACAGGTATTCCGGATTGGGAAAGAGAATATTGGGTTAAAAGTTTGCGCTCTTATGAGCGTATTTCACGTTTAAAAAAACTTCCTTTGCTTGGGGCTTTAATTTTTGCTGTGATGGATTTTTTTCAAAAAATTCCGGCTCGCTATCCTTTTCGTGATTTATCACAACCCATCATTCAACAAAAATATTTTTATAGATTTATAAAAAAAGGGTTAGGAAAACATTTAATAGAAACCATGAATGATAGTAAGTTACCTTTTGTAACTACTTTTTTTGTCGCCGCTTATATTGCTGAATATTATAATTATAGCGGTGATATATATTGTATAATTTGCGATACTGATGCCTCACGATCTTGGGCGCCTTTACATCCCGCAGTTAGCCGAACAAAATTTTTAGTGCCTAGTCAAAAAGTGAAAGAAAGATTTTTAATGTATGGCGTAAAAGAAGAAAATATTATTATTACTGGGTTCCCTTTACCTCAAGAAAATATTGGCGTTAATCGGGAAATTTTAAAAAAGGATTTAGCGAGACGAGTAATAGAACTTGATCCTAGTAAAAAATATCGGGATCATTATCAGTCTCTTTTAGATAGTGAAGTTAAAAATAAACCGGAAAACTTTGTTCCGCCTTTGGTTATCACTTATGCTGTGGGTGGAGCTGGCGCTCAAAAAGAAATCGGTGAATTAATTATTAGAAAATTGGCTCCGGAAATAAAAAAGAATAATATTCGTGTTAATTTAGTGGCGGGGAACAGGGCGGAAGTAAAGGAATATTTCACGGCCGCAATTTTGCGAGCGGGCCTGGCGCTGGGCGGCGGTGTGAATATTATTTATAGCCCAGATAAAATTAATTACTTTTCTCAGTTTAATGATTGTCTGCACGATACGGATATTCTATGGACGAAACCTTCGGAATTGTCTTTTTATTCGGCGCTTGGTTTGCCAATTATAATGTCCACTCCGGTTGGTAGTCAAGAAGATTTTAATCGTACTTGGTTATTGGATATTGGTGCCGGTGTTGATAGCCCTCCTCCGGAATACGTTGCGGAATGGTTACCAGATTTATTGGCTTCCGGCCGTTTAGCACGGGCAGCTATGGATGGATTTTTAAACGCCGAACAGATGGGTGCTTATAAAATTAACCAATTAATCAACGATAAAAAATAATTTATGTCTTGGTTGAGTGTCGGGCTAACGGCCTATTTAATTTTAGCCATTGTTAATCTATTGGATAAATTTTTAGTTGATCGTGTTTTGCCTAGTAGCAAGTCATACGCTTTTGTTGCTTGTATTTTAGGTTTATCTCTTTTTGTATTAGCCCCTTGGTTTTTAGTTTGGCCGGGTTGGATTTTATTTGCTTTTAATTTGCTTAATGGCGCTATTTTCGCTACAGCTCTTTGGTTTTTGTATGAAGCTTTGCGTCGCGGCGAAGCGGCTAGGATTTTAGTTTTAGTCGGGGGGATGACACCAGTTTTTTCTTTAATTTTTTCTTTACTGTTTTTTAAAGAACAATTTAGTCGTGGCCAATGGTTAGGAATTTTAGCTATTTTGATCGGCGTATTTATTATCGCATTTTTACCTCAGCAGCGCAGTTATTTAAGTCGCTTGTTGCATAAACTAAAATTTAGCCCAAGCTTTGGTTCCGGCGGAATGTTAATTGCCGTTGTTTCCGCTTTAGCTTATTCTTTATATTTTTTAGGCACCAAACAAGCCTACATTGGTCAGCCTTTTTTGAGTGCTTTTATTTGGACGCGCTTAGGGGCGGCCATTTTTGTTTTGTTGTTTCTTGTTAAGGCATCCGGTCGAAAAGAAATTAGATCTATTTTTTCTTCTAGTTATTCTTCTCAGAATAAATTTTTAGTTTTGTTTAGTCAAAGTCTTGGTTCACTTGGCTTTGTATTGCAGAATTATGCTATCTTTTTAGGTTCGGTAGTTTTGGTTAACGCTTTGCAGGGAACTCAGTATGCTTTTATTTTAATTTTGAGTACAATCTTAGCTGTCTTGGCGCCTAAGTTATTAAAAGAAACATTTTCTTGGAATATTGTGTTGCGCAAAGGAGCAGCTATTTTTATTATCGCGCTTGGTTTATATTTAATTGCTTTTTAAGTTTAGTCGGAACATTTCAATTATAAAATATTTATGTTAGAAAAAATTAAACGGTTAAGGCACACTTCATTGTTAACACGTTTGCAGTGTTTAAGTGTTTGTCGACGAGTTTTTATTCTGCTGTTTGTTTTGATTTTAGTTTTTATTTATACATTAAAATCTGTTAATCATTATCCGGCAGAGAAAGATTTATCACCTCATCCGGATTCTTTTGGTATTACCTTTTCTACTAAATTTGCTGATGAACTTGATTTAGATTGGAAAGAGACTTATGACGCCATTGTTAATGAATTGGGGGTTAAATATATTCGTGTACCGGTATATTGGGACGAAATTGAAGCGGTAGAAGGAGTATATGATTTTTCTAAATATGATTACATAATTAATGAAGGAGCTAAACATGATGTTAAATTTGTAATTAGTGTTGGTCGTCGAGTACCGCGTTGGCCAGAATGTCATAGTCCTTCCTGGCTAAATAAAAAGAGTGATGTTGCTGCCAAGGCTTTAACTTTAAAAACTATTCAGACCATAGTGGAGCGTTATCGTGATGAGTCTAGTGTTGAGTATTGGCAAGTAGAAAATGAGCCGTTTTTTGGTAGCTTTGGCGTTTGTCCGTCCTTAGATCAAGATTTTCTCAAACAAGAGTTTGATTGGGTTCGATCTTTGGATAGTCGTCCGGTTATTATTACTGGATCAGGTGAAATGAGTTTGTGGCAACGTGAGGTAAAAATAGGTGATATTTTTGGGGTGTCTTTATACCGAGTGGTTTATAATTCCTGGTTTGGCTATATTCGTTATCCCTTTCCCGAATCAATGTATAAATTAAAGGCTAAGTTGACTGGTTTGCCAGCAGATAAAATAATGATTATGGAATTACAAGCCGAACCCTGGGTTCCGCAAGGAAAAATGATTCATTTAAGCGCGGATGAAATTAATAAAACGATGAGTTTGCGTCAGTTACAGGCTAATTTGCAATATGCTATTGATTTAGATTTTAGTCGTACTTATGTTTGGGGCGCAGAGTGGTGGTATTGGCAAAAAAAATACGGCAATCCGGGTTATTGGCAGATTGCCGCAAAAATTTTTAAGTAAAATATTTACAGTTTATTTTCCAGAAGATCTATTATTTTATTATCATAATTATCAACCCATTTTTTAAAGGTCATTAGACCGGACGAGAAATTGGTTGATTTTTGTTCGAGCAGGGAAAGATTAAAATCATTAGAAGTAATAGCAATCTTAGCTCGCGTTGCATCAACTGCGTTACATTTTTGTTCAAAGTGGTTTTTGGTGGGCACCATCATAATCTGTTTTTGCAAATAAGCGGCTTCGGCAATGGAATCAAAACCAGCTGTTGCCGTATAAGCGTGGCAATCGCTGAGCTTACTAATAAATTTGCTGCCGCTGAGATGATGAAAAATTAAATTAGAACCAAAATAAGAAATTTCTTGATCTGGGTTATTCCAGAAAGCTTCAATTTTTATATCTAGGTGTTTAGCGCTCCAGTTAATAATATCGCGGCTGTAACCAGCGTTGAGTAGATAGATTAGAAGAAAATCGGCGTCAGTTGTTTTTTGTTGTTTTATTTCTTGGCGAATCAAAGGAGGACAGACCCATAAATTTTTTGCTGGACTATCATTTTCTTCTGTAAAAGATAAGGCTATTTTTTTACTGCGGCTAGGTGCAGTTAAACGATTATAGAATTGAAAAGCGAGTTGTGGTAGTTTACTGCCGCGAGGAAATTTAAAAGCTGGACTATCAATGAAATATTGATGCCCTAAACAAAATAAGGGCCTAGAATCCTTGTATATGCGGTAATACTGTCCGGCCAGCGGTTCATAAAAACTTACTAAGACGTCTGGCTGATATTTTTCTATTGTTTTTTTAATAATTTGTATGGAGCGCCAGTAACGAGGTAGATTTTTTATTGCTATCAAGGCACTAGAGATTATTTTTATACCTCGCCCTTCTTTATCAACCACAAAGCCTGGGCTGGCAATAGTTAAAATTGGTTTTTTTACTTGTTCTGTGAAGAAAGATGGCAATTCGGTGCCATGGCTATTCCCGATTACAAAAGCTAAGACTTGATGTCCGCGACTAAGTAACTTTTCTTGAAGGGTCAAAGCCTGTGTTAGATGGCCACGGCCTTCTCCTTGAATGAAAAAGAGATAAGTCATAATGGAGCGGGTAAGGGGAATCGGACCCCTCTCATAAGGTTGGAAACCTTAGGTAATAACCACTATACGATACCCGCGATTTAAATTTTGTTATTTTGTATCTTTTAGCGAGGCAATAAAATAAAAACTTGATAACATAATTATTGCTAGTACTAAGAATAAATTATTCAGGGGGAGAAATTTTAAAGTTAGAATAGCTAAGCCAGGGCCGATAATATAGGCCAAAGGGCTGGTTAGGCGAAAAAGATTAATATAATCGACATCCTCAACATCCACAATTTTAAAGAAATATGTTTCTCGCATAGCCTCTATTAGGGCAGCACCGCTACGGCTGGCAAACAAAACTAGGGTCCAAACCCAGACCGTCGGCACCTTTATATAATAGAAGAAAAATAGGACTATTGTCAAAATTGTAAAGCCGACAGTAAGTATTTCTTTCTCTCCAATATACTTGTCGGCGATAATTCCCGCCGGTATTTCAAAGATAACAAAGGGTAAAAGCATAATAGAAAACATTAAACCTAAATCATTCCAGGCAATACCTAGGTTTTGATGTAAGTAAATAGGAATATAAATTACCGCCGAGCTATAAAACAGCTGTAAAAGCATGGCAATGGAGAATATGCCTCGTAGATTTTTATTATGCCAAATTTTATGAATAACGCTTTTTATTTTTTCAGAAGAATATCTGGTTTTATTACTTAGCTGTTTTTCTTGGGTCAAAAGAATAAAGAAAAAAGGTATTAAGAAGAAGGCGGAAGCTATAAAAGTAAGTTTGTAACCGCCGATGGCAATTAAATAGCTGGAAAAAGCGGGGGCGATTATCCAACCGGCATTCATAAAAGTAAAATAAACAGTGCGAGTACGCCCAGTAGTCGCATTATCGGAAAAACTTTCTACTAGAAAATCCATGTTTATCCAGATAAGGTTGACTGAAACGGAAAATAATATAATAGCTAATAAAGCATTGAGAGGGCCGGTTGCTAAAGATAGCCATAAAGCTGATACAAAAAAAGATATTAAAGTAATTTTGGTTAAAAAGATATTGGATAGTTTTTTAATTAATTCCGGAAAGAAGAAAATAGCAATTATCGTCAGAAAATTGCTAATTATAAAAAAGAGACTAACCGTTGACAGGCTAACAAATTGACTGAGAAAATTAGATTGTACGTAAGCTGGTAGGGCTGACGCTAGGGCTAAGATAAAGCCCATGATGTAAAGTATCAACAACCTTTTATGATTTTTTTGAACGAGAACTCGGGAAGTTGGCATGGTAGTTAAAAAATAGTAGTAAAAGAGAGACAATAATGATAATTAAACTGGCTATTTGTGGGAAACGTAGGCCGAGGATAGATGGTGTTTGGTCTAAACGAATAAACTCCAGACCAAATCGCAATATAGAATATAATATCATATACAGAGCCGTTAACCAAGTATAGGATTTATCTAATCTCCCCTTTTTTATGAGATAAATGTTAAGAGCAATTAAACTGGCGCTGATTAGGAGACAGCCTAGGCTTTCATATAAGAAAGTGGGATGAAAATAACTACTACTAAGGTAATCAAGAGGTCTATTCATCAAGGAAATAGGGATTCCCCAGGCTTGTTGAGTTGGTAGGCCAAATATTTCTTGGTTAAAGTAATTACCCCAGCGACCAATGGCTTGACCTAAAGCTAGACCAGGAACAATTAAAGCGCTTAATTTCCAGATGTTTATTTTTAAACGACGGGAAAATTGCCAAACAACGAAGAGGCCGGTAATAATAGTGCCATGAATGGCTAGCCCGCCTTTCCATACCTCTAGGACTTGTAGGGGGTGGTTGGTATAATAGGGCAGCTGTAGAAGGACGTCGTAGAGGCGCGCGCCGATTAACCCGCCAATAATTAACCAAAAAGATAAGTCAAACACTATATCACGAGATATATTATAGTATTTAGCTAGAACAAAGGTTAGAGTTAGAGCCGCTAGAATACCAAGTACCATTGTTAGACCATACCAATGCATACTAATTGGCCCGAAAGATACGAGAATGGCCGTTGGCTCAAAAACATGGAGGAAATTTATCATAATTATTTTTATGACAGGGTTGAGATTGTTTGTTTGTGGTGCGGACGGAGAGACTTGAACTCTCAAGGGTTACCCCGCTTGGTCCTAAACCAAGTGCGTCTACCAGTTTCGCCACGTCCGCCTGAATTTATATTAAACAATTATGTTTATAAAGTAAAGTTTATGATATAATAAAAATATTAAAAAGAAAATATAAATAATTATGTTAAAAAATAAATTTGTTCATTTTTTTAAGGAGCTGTCTATTAAAGATGTTCCATTGGTGGGAGGTAAGAACGCTTCGCTCGGAGAAATGTATGGTCATTTAACCAAAAAGGGCTTAAGAATACCCAACGGTTTTGCTACCACGGCTGATGCCTATCGTTATTTTTTAGACTCTACCGGCTTAAAGAAAAAAATAGAAGATATTCTCCAAGGATTAAATACTCATGACGTTCGTGGTCTTATGCGTCGTGGGGCGGCTATTCGTAAGTTAATTATTGCTACCGAGATGCCAAAAGATTTTCAGGCGGCAATTCTTAAAGCTTACCGTGAATTATCAACTCAGTATAAAACTAAAAATTTGGATGTAGCAGTTCGGTCCAGTGCGACGGCGGAAGATTTGCCGGATGCTTCTTTTGCCGGTCAACAAGAAACTTTTTTAAATGTTACTGGCGAAAAAGATTTACTCATTGCCGTACGTAAATGTATTGCTTCGTTGTTTACCAACCGAGCTATTTCTTATCGGGTTGATAAAAAATTTGATCATTTTGCCATTGCCCTCTCAGTAGGTGTGCAGAAAATGATTCGTTCTGATCTTGGTTCTTCTGGTGTGATGTTTACAATTGATACTGAGTCTGGTTTTCGTAATACCGTATTAATTAATTCTATTTTTGGTTTGGGTGAAAATATAGTATTAGGTCGGGTAACCCCAGACGAGTTCTATGTTTTTAAACCGACTAAAGCTATTATTTCTCGCTCCTTAAGTAAAAAGAACATGAAGATGATTTATAATCTTCAGGGAGCTAATCCTATTAAAAATGTACCTGTTTCTGCATCCGAGCAAGGCAAGCCATCTCTTACCGATCGCCAGGTTTTGCAACTAGCTCGTTGGGGTATGATTATTGAGGAACACTATAAACGTCCGATGGATATTGAATTTGCCGTGGATGGTCGTACTAATGAAATTTATATTATTCAAGCTCGCCCGGAAACAGTCCAAAGTCGTAAAGACGCTAATGTTTTAGAAAAATATCATTTATTAAAAAAAGGGAAAGTCATTACCGCCGGGCAAAGTGTCGGTAGCCGTATTGGTGCCGGTCTTGCTAATCGCATGATGGATGTTAAAGATATCCATAAATTTAAACCCGGACAAGTCTTGGTGACAGATATGACTGACCCAGACTGGGAGCCGATTATGAAGATTGCCGCCGCGATTGTTACTGATAAAGGTGGGAGAACTTGTCATGCCGCGATTGTTTCTCGGGAACTAGGCATTCCTTGTGTAGTGGGGACAGAAAATGTTTCGTCTTTAGTGAAAAGTGGTCGGGCAATAACGGTAGATTGCGCTTCCGGTGAAGAAGGTTTTGTCTACGAAGGTAAATTACCTTTTAGAATAGAGCAGACTGATATTAAAAATCTGAAAAAACCCAAGACTAAGATTATGATGAATTTAGGGGAACCGGATTTGGCCTTTACTCACTCTTTTATTCCTAATGAAGGTGTGGGTTTGGCTCGTTTGGAATTTATTATTAACAACTACATTAAAATTCATCCTTTAGCTCTTTTGAATTTTAGTAAATTGAAAGACCCGGTTGTTAAAAAAGAGATTAGTCGTTTAACTGAGGGCTACAAAAATAAAGCGCAGTACTTTGTTGATCGTTTGGCACAAGGAGTCGCTATGATTTCCGCCGCTTATTACCCGAAAGATGTCATCGTTCGTTTGAGTGATTTTAAAACCAATGAATATGCGAATTTGATTGGTGGTCGCGAATATGAACCGGTGGAATCTAATCCAATGATTGGTTGGCGTGGTGCTAGTCGTTATTACACCCCATCTTTTATCCCCGCCTTTGCTTTAGAGTGTCAGGCAATTAAAAAAGTTCGTGATGAAATGGGCCTGACTAATTTAAAGGTAATGGTCCCGTTCTGTCGGACTGTGGAGGAAGGTAAAAAGGTTCAAGAAATTATGGCCCAGCATGGCCTGAAGAGAGGTCAGAATGGACTAGAGATTTATGTCATGGCCGAAATTCCCGCTAATATTATTTTAGCAGAAAAGTTTTGTCGCATTTTTGACGGGTTTTCCATTGGTTCTAATGATTTAACTCAACTTACTTTAGGAATAGATCGTGACGCGACTGGGACCTTGGATGTCGCCGGTGTTTCTAATGAAAAGAATGAAGC
>Ga0172380_10005281_pt1 | contig 15780 bp, 17 predicted proteins | sample Leawe162metaG_FD_119747 | JGI IMG/M metagenome (GOLD analysis project Ga0172380, IMG submission 119747) | Leachate microbial communities from a municipal landfill in Southern Ontario, Canada - Leachate well 162 metaG | ecosystem: Engineered > Solid waste > Landfill > Unclassified | place...
AACGTAAAGGAGTAGAAAAATGGCACTCGTGAAATTCGGACAAGTGACGCTCAATGTGGATAATGTTCCAGACGGACATATTATAATTTCAGAGGCAGAGCATGCTAATTTAAAGCAATCTGCTAATGCATTATTTCTGTTAAAGAGCAAAATCCCTGTTGGTGTTGATGAGAACCAACTTAGTGTATTGGTTGAAAAGGGACAACGACATGATACACTCGCTCAAGAGTTGGACACACATAAGAAGAATGTGACTAGTTTGACTGAAAAGTTAAACAAGTTCTCAAATATCCCTGAAGGATTTTCTGTAGAACAATGGAACAAAGACAGGACTAAAGAAAAAATGGAAATGAGAGCTGGTCAATTTGCTGAAATAGAAAAATCTGCTTTTAAAGAAATTGAAACTAAATTCAAGATAAAACCTAACATTGACAAAAGGTTTCTTCCTAATTTAGATGAGTTTGACGTTACAGCAAAGGATGCCGTTGAACAATATGTTAAAATATTGGACAAAGCACATACAGATCAGGCGGAATTTGTGAAAAATTTACAAACTAAACCTAATTCTGAGCCAGTGGGTGGTGGTCCTAAGACAATTATCGAAGGACATGAAGCTCCTGCTCAGGGTATTGAACCTCGACACATATAAGATAGGATTTTCTTATGGCATTTTCTGATCAAGGTTATGGAGATATGTTCTCCTATACCAAAGGAAACATAACTGCTGATGGTTTTGAAGTTAAAAATCTCAGTGGAAGTGTTCTGCGTTATGCAGTCGATGAAATGGTTTATGGCATGGTCATGAATCGTTCCAGAGATGCTTTTGGTATTGGTAAAGGTGGAACATTTACAATTCCAATCTTCAATGATTGGGGTGCTCCTGCAACCGTTAGCCCCTTAGTTTCCGGCACTTCAATAGGTATCGGAACTCAAACCACATCATCTGTATCAATGGTTATACATGAGTATGGCACTGGTATAGGTTATGAACCTTTTGGAGACTGGACAACCAGTATTCCAATTCGAGATCAATTGTCCAAAACTCTTGGACTTAATATTGGACGAGCCATGAACTGGCTTGATAAATATGAATTAGTAGATAATGCTCAATTTATGATTGACATTCCCGCTACTGGTTCATTAAGTGCATTTTTACAGGATTCAGGTGGAACTACACGTGCTAGCCAAGCAGCGTATGGTGAATTATTCTCTGGTGCAGTAGCATTTGGATATGATACATTTAAAAAATCCATCGCCAAACCGAATAGTTTACGTGGTTTTTATACTGCTATAGCTAATTCACGAACACTTCGCAATCTTAAGATTGGAAGTGTATTTTTGAATTACTCGCTTTATACTGATTTTCGTGGTCAGAAATATCAGGTTCTTGGTGAGTTCCAAGGTTTCGTTTGGATAGAAACCGAAGAACTAACTGGGGATGGAACTACACTGTTAACTGCTGCAAATGCAGCTGGTTATGGAATGGGTCTGGAACCAAGATTATGGTTCTATCCTGATTATGGTAATGATGCTGGTCGACTTGAAGTTTGGAAGACCAAGTATTATCGTGGTCAAGGTCCAATCTTCATGAACAAAGGAACTGCTGCAATTCTTATTAGAAGTAACAGCGGAACTTATGATTACAGTGTAATGCAGTAATCGAACTAATCATTATTGCTGGAGAGGTAGAAATATTTCTCCAGCATTTATTTATAATGGAGAACAAATGATAAACGGACATACGGTCTCTCTTTGCATGGTTATTCATGACTCTAGTGAACTCTGTGCAAAAGCAATATCTTCAGTAAAAGAAATAGTAGACGAAATAATAATTGTAGATCAAGGTTCAAATGATAAAGATGCTGTAGCATTGAAGGGCATGTGTGATGTATATCATAGAACTACTTGTAAAGGCAATGCCGATTATGACAGAATGTTTTGTTATAGTCTTGCTACTAAGGAGTTTCTACTTGCAATGGATGCGGATGAAGTCATCCCCCCAGAAACCATTGCAGAAATAGTGCAACTCTTTAAATATGATTTTGATATAATGTGGTTTTTATTTACTAATTATATTTATTTTAATGACAAAAAAATAGATATAATTGATATGCTTGGACATGACCCACATCCAAGATTTTGGAAGAGATTAGCTATGATAGATGGTCAACCTCAGACACCTATCATATGGAGTTTTGAAGCACATATGATGCCTCAACTAAGAAGTGAGAAGCAGGTGTTTAATGATAGCAAATTCATTCATAGTCGTTCATTGGTGAATGTGATTAAAACTCATTTGAATCGTGGCAAGAATATTAATCCACAAGCACAACAACAAGAAAGAGGTTTTATAAAAGGTGTGCTTGATAAATTTGGTGTTGACATTAAAAAAGAAATGATTGCACTATTTCCAGAATTACAAACCTATTTGAGAGGTTAAGAATATGGCTGAAATACTTAATATTGAAAAACGTCCAACTGCATTATTAGTCAGAGTAGGTGGTCTTGGTGATATTATCGTTCTTACTGCAGTTGCTAAGGTCTTGAACAAGAAGGGCTATGATGTAGATTTTTTCTGTGGTTCTCCAACAGGAGAAGTATTTAAACTCATTGAGAATCTATATTATTTCAGAAAAGTTGTTCCAGTCAATCGTGTTAATGGAGTTGATTGTATTAAAGATGGTGATAACTATGTTGCACTTGAACTTCTTAAAAAAGATTATGATGAGGTATTTGACTTTAAGTTCAGTATTGAAAACAATGTTGCAGGTGTAAATATTAGAGAAGGATGGCGTGGTAGTCTTAATTCTAATTTTATGAATTGGGTTGATTTAAGTTTATCATGGTGTAAGGTAGATTGGACCAAAATTCCTGATAATGATAAACGCCCTGAAATTGAATTAAGTGCAGAGGTTGAATATACTGAATGGTTGAAGACCCTCCCATTTGATATAGATGGCTCTACAAGAAATCATAAGGTGATTGGAATTCAACTTCAAGCATCAAGTCTAATACGTTCTTGGTATAGGGCACAGGATTTGCCTGAGATAATTTATAAAAAATACCCACAGGACGTGATTCTTATATTCACTGGTGCAGAATGGGTGATTATCTCTAAAAATGGTAAAGAGCGAATTGTATTTCCAGAGAATCTTAATCCATTAATGTGCTCTGCTTGGTTAGTGAGTTTAATGAATGTGTTTATATCAGCTGATAGCGGAATGTCTCATATCGCTGAAGCAGTAGGAACAAAATGCATTACAATATACACAACTGTTCCAGCTTGGACTCGTGAGCAATATTATAAATATTCATATCCTATTGAAGCACAATGTAGTTGCACTCCATGTTTCACACTGGATGTATTTTGTCCATTGGAACGTAAGAGTGCAGAGAGTTCTCTTACTCCAGTTGAGAAAGACATTATAGATTGCCAAAAGAAGGGAACTAATATTACTGAAGTAGCAAGTAAATATCAAACAGTTCCAAGAGCAATTGAAGACCAATTTCAAGCTGCTTCTAAGAAACTTGAAGCATTAAGTGCTAAAATGCCATTATGTGTGGCTAGTATTACACCAGAAATAATCATAGATAAATTAATAGAAGTATTAGAACAATAGGAACAAGGAGAAATAGTATGAGAAAAACTGTATTCTTGGACACATGCCACATAGGTGCAATAGGTGGTGGCGAGAATTATTTGATGCGTTTTGCAATAGCAATAAATAAAATTGCTGATGTATATGTTGCTAAAAACTGGGATTATCAATTTAAAGAAGCTAATGGATTTTATCAAATATTTCCAGTTTATGATCATATCTTTCAACCTGACATTCATATTCAATGTAGTTATAATAGTCTTTATCCGCTTTATGGTAAAAAAAATGTGTTGATTACCTTCTTTCCAAAAGAAGAAAATTATGACCCATTATTTGATGAAGTGATTACTATATGTGAGTATAGTGCAGAATATGTTCAGAAGTTTTGGAATGTTAAACCTGTTATAATTTATCCGTCTATTGATATTGATCAATATGATTCTCCTACAACTAAAAAGAATCAGGTTGTGTCTATTGGACATTTCTTTCAGGAACCAGATGGACATTCTAAGAATCAACATATTTTAATTAAAGCAATGGAGCAATTACCAAATTATAAATTAATATTGGTTGGTAATTGTTATCAAGACAATTTAGATTATTTACATAAATGTCAGTCTCTATGTGATGGACTGGACGTTGAGTTTCTTTTAAATGTTACATCCCAGACAGTTAAGAAAACCCTAGCTGAATCAAAATTTCTATGGCATGCAAATGGTTACAACAGAACTAATCCTGCTCAAGTTGAACATTTCGGTATTATTGCCCTTGAAGCACTTGCGAGTAACTGCATTCCAATTGTACATGATTCAGGTGGATGTAAAAATATTAAGGGTGTCTTCACTTGGAGAAATATACCTGAACTGATTGATGTGACATATGCTTGTCTTGAATTAACAAGTTCAACTCAAATAGATGAAAAATATACTATTCCCCATTTTAATAGTGAGGTGCAATCATGGCTAAAATCCTTGCTCTGAATCTAGGATGTGGAAATGATTATCGTGAATCCAATGATGAAATTCAGTGGGTTAATGCTGATAAAGGAGAATGCAAAGTAGATTTATTTATTGATATTGAAAAAGTTCCTTACTATTTGGATTTTCCCAATATTATTCCTACTGACTATTTTGATAGAATAGATGCAATTCAAGTATTAGAGCATATAGAAAAATATAATTTTGATCAAACCATTAGACAGTTATATCGTATTTCTAAGAATAAAGCTGAATGGCATTTCCATGTTCCACATGGATTGTCAGATAATTTTATAACAGACCCAACTCATAAAATGCCGTTTTCTACAAGAACATTTGACTACTTTATAGATGGAACTCAACTTAGAGAAAATGGTATCATTTATGGATGGGGAAACATTAAACTTCACCATGTAACAGAACCTTTTATAGATGGAAATCAAAGCATTCATTTCTGTCTTAGGGTAATAAAATGAGTGAACGAAACGTAGAAATTCCATATCTTTATAACAATATCAAGAACAATTCAAAGATTCTCGATGTCGGTGTAGATAGAGTTGGATATACTGATTATCTTCTTGGAATGGGATGTCAAGTATTTGGATGTGACCCATGTAGAACCGATTGTGCATATCCAATTAAATTTCAAGATATGACAGAGGATGAGAAATTTGATGTTGTTATACTTTTATCAACTCTCGAACATTTTGATATTTCTAATAAGAATGTATTTGATGCTCAAACTGAAATAGATGCGATTAATAAAGCACGAAGAATACTTAATCCTGATGGAATTATCATAATTACTGTTCCTTATGGTATAGGAAAAGTATATGGTGATTTTATTCAATGGGATTATAACAGATTGGAGTTAGTCAAAAATCGTGCTAATGTTAAGACTATTGATGAATGCATTTTCAAATGTGAATTAATCAATGGTTATGTTGAAGATTGGAAATTGTCAGATAGGGTTAAAACTAAAGATTGTGAATATTTTACTGAACGTGGTCATGCCAGTGCTGTATATATGGCGATATGGCAATAACTAATGGAGAAAATATGAAAATAGGAATATGCATTGTTCATTTTGGTGCTCAAGAAATACTTGATAAATGTTTAAATTCACTTGAAGGACATTTATTGCCAAGCGGTAATTTTGCTGTCTTTACTCAAGACAACAATATTGACAATCTTGGATTCACTATCGGTAGTAATAAACTCATAAAACAAACTATTGATGAAAAATATGATTGGATATGGCTTCTCAATAATGATACCACAGTTCCATCTTCAACATTACAGGCAATTGAAGAAAAATTACCACTTCTTGACCAAGACATTATAAAGGCACCGTTCCCTGTTAATGAAATTATTGGAGAAAGACAAAAGTCAAATATTGGCATTATAGGTTTTCAAATTCGTTCCCTTGACGAACCGGACTTCATACATCATGGTGGAACAGGACAATGTTTTCCTGCTGGAGTTCATAAGACAGGTAGTGTTAAATTGAAACAACTCAATAAAACAACATCTGAAAAGTGGGTTACATTTGCATCAGTTTTAATCAGACGAGAAGTATTTGAGAAAATTGGACTTCTTGATGAGAATATGAAATTCATAGGCAGTGATAGTGATTTTTGCTTCAGAGCACGTGCTGCAGGATTTAAAGTAACATATGAACCAAGTTTTGTTATTTATCATAAAATTGGACAATCTCAAAAAGCAGATAATGATCCAATATTAAAACAAATGAAACAGGATATGATTTATTTTCAGGGTAAATGGTTAAACGGCAAACTATACTTTGATTTAGAAAGAGAGCTATTGTAATATGGCATACTGTGAGCAGAATGACTTTGATACATTTTTTGAGAATTTTGGTATTGGATATTATGGAACTCAATATTATGATTCTCCAAATGTTAGTATAGCAACCACTATATGGCAAAATGATATTAATGCTTCCTATAACAGACTTAATGTCTTATTGGATGCTGTTGACAGAATACCAATAGTGCCTATAGGAACGTCAGTAAAGACTGGTTCATATAATCCTGCTCTAGTAGAGATGAATGTATGTGACGTGATTTTTACTAAATTACGTGCAAGACATATGACTGAATATCAAGGCAATCTTCCTACTTGGATGCGGTATTTTGGTAGTAGAGTTGCTGAAATTTATCAATCTATAGTTGAAGGTCATATCCCACTTGATTTGGACACCACAAACAAAGGAATCGGTTATCCTGTTATAATAGCTAAATCAGGCAAAGCTAACTTCTATACTAATTGGAACTCTGGTTTTTATAGTCAATCTGAATTTCCTAAAACATACAGATTTAAAATAGTTGGGGATACTGGAACAATTGGTGTAGATAAGTTTCAAATTTCTTATGATGATGGTTATACTTGGGAAGCTTCAACTATAACAACTGATTCTGGATGGATTGATATTGAATATGGTTTAAAGATACGGTGGGAAGTTTATGGAACATTAACTGGAACACAGACACAATTATGTTTAAATGATGAATATCAAGTTGCTTGTATTCCAACCAATGTTAAAAGTATCCATGCTGGTGCTCAAGTAAAAGAATTCAGGAGAGGTTAAATGTTCGTTCAAGATTCATATACCTATGAACAAATTGCTCTTCTCGTGCAAAAGCAATTAGTTAAATCAGTGAATTTGTCTTATGTTCCTGACAAAGCTATTATTATTTGCAATGTGGGAGATAAAGATGTGATTCCTGCATTTGATTCATATTTAATTCGATTATTTCCACCTGACAGTGGTTTTTCTATTAAGACACCAAAGATAGGTCAATACTTCAGTGTTACTTATATTGTTGCTGTTGAACTATGGGTTAAGAGTTTATCTTCTACTGGACAAAGATTGCTGAGCGGCAATCTGCTGAGAAATAAAGGAATATGGGACTTTTTTAAGGATGTATCAGGAATACTTGAACATAATCAATTGGAAAATAATTTAGAACCTTACGCAGGAAGCAATATTCAATCTCCTGTCCCTCTTAAATCAGACGAGCGTATGATTGATGGATTGGGCTTTATGTGGTATGGTAATCAAAATAATTTGAGATAAGGATTTCTTATGGGTGTTTCTTGGGAATCACTTGTTAGAATTTCAGCTGCTAACGGATGGAATACAGTTGGCACTTTTGGCAGTAGAGGCATCTTTCTTTATGCTGATTCTGTGAATCCTGATTTAGGAGCACAGGTCAAAGAGAATGATGGCAAAATAATGGGTGTGCGTGAAGTGCCTCCAGAAACCTTTACTGTTGACAGATACCAACCTAAGTTAAGTTTAACAAACCAACCTAGAGTTGATGATATTCTAATGATTTTGATGGCACATTTTCAGAATGTAATTAAATCAGGCGATGGAACATATTCGTTTTTCAGAATACCAATTAGTCCTGATTATAATACAGATGCTACTCCTGTTTATGCTGTAGGAACTGCAGGAACTGCAGCTACTGGAACAAATGTATACTCTGTTCATGTTGATGTGCCTTATGGTTATTCATTCGCTGGAACTGGTGCTAATGGGTTAAGGTTTACCAATTGCATAGTAGATGAATTAACTATGGATTTAAAATATGGTGAAGATTTCACTATAACACCAGTATTTAAACCATTAAATGGAACAGAAACTGTATATCCAAATACATTTCTTCCATTATCTTCATTTGGCAGTTTCTCCGCTTATGCTAAATTTGTAGATAGCACTGGAACTGTCACTGTAACTGGTAAGACTTACTCTATGCAAAGTTGGCAGGGTAAATTTAGTAATAATTCTGTTGACAGAGCTAAATTAGGTCAACGTGGATGGAGTAGATTTCCATTCGCAGGTAGATATGTTGCTGATGGTTCGTTTGATACTGAACTTGAGGATGGATTAGAACAACTTGCTGCTGGAACATTCGGTGCTCTTACAATTAGTTTGACGAATGTAGTTGGAACTAATCAAATAGTAATTACTCAATCCAATATTGGTTATCGTCCATGGGCTGTTAATATTCCTAATGGTAATTCTATATTGGAACATTCTCATCCGTATCGTGCGTATCCTCCGATTGGCACAACTGGACCAAGCACTATAGTTACCGTTTATTGTGGAACCACTTTCGGAACAAACCTAATTGGTTTCTAATATTTCTGAGTATAAGGTGGAGAGATTCACCTTATATTCCTATTTATCCTTTTTCCGCTATTTTAAAATAAAGGGTATATAGATGCCTAAACTACCCTTAAAAATAAGAATTTAATGCGGAAAAACAAGACTGTGTGGGCTTTAGAGGGCTATCTAAGTGAAGTATAGAAATTTAACAAGGAGAATCAGAAAAATAGACAAACGCAAAAAGTTGACTATGAAAGCTGATTTTGTATTTGAATTTGAAGTGGTATTTCATTCAGAGCCAGATTTAGCTGTAGTAATAAGGGATAGACTTAAAGCAATATTTCCAGAAATCAAAAGTATTACATTAAACAGATTAGGAATATTAGACTAACTAAAGGAGATGGACAATGGCAGTAAAAAGCAAACCCATTACTAATGAAGTAATTGGATATACACCTATTTCAGAACGTAATGAAGCAAAACCAACCACAGTATTCTATAAAACAATGAGCAAAGCTCAGTATGATTCTTTTGTGTCTCATCTTGTTGAAATGAAAGGTTCAAAGACTATAGACAAGACTGACAAAGCTGCTGAAATTTTATTTAAACAGCAACTTGCACCTAATCCCGATGGAATTGTTATAGCAAATGTAATTATTGACGATACTGACAATATTGTTAACATACCAAATATCAGTGATGCTGTAAGATGGCTTATGGATTTAAGAGGTAAGAATCTTACAATAGCTAATGAAATTGAACGTGAGATACGTGGACTTTCCACATTAAGTGAAGATGAAATAAAAAACTCCGCTGGGCAATAAGAGCAATTTTAATTCAATCTAAATCCAATCAGGATGAAAAGGGTGTTGGATTTGATTGTGAGCTTTGTATTGCCAGAGAGTTAATGGGTAATAGAAGTGGTAGAATATGTTTTTTACATCAAATTGACTTTGAAACAGATACACTTAATTATAATTCTGCTACTAAATCAGATACAATTACTGGGACCATTCAATCTGAATCTGATTTAACAGAAGCAATATCTAATTTATTGAAACTTCATGCAACTTCAAAAATAGAGATTGCTTTAAAACAGATTAGATATAAGAATCTATACGGTGTATGCATAAAATCATTTCCCAGAACATTATTAACAAATTCCTTATTGAATTTGATTATGCTATGCACTGGTGGTTTTAATGGAACTGAATTGACTCATTTACCATTCAAAGGAACTATCTTAGAGCAACCTAATATATTTATTGAAGCATATAATATTTATACTGATGAGCATAATAAGTATGTTCAGGAAAAACGTAAGGACGACAAGAAGTGAGATTAGTTGACAATAGTGGTGGTTTCTGGGGCGATATTATAATTAGAAAAATAAATCCAGATATTGTGGTTAAGCAACGCCTTGAACCCAGTCTTCAATTAATGACGATTCTTGGTAAGGAAATGATTTCAGCAGTCAAGGGAAGCACCAAGCATAATATAACTGTTACAACTTCAAAAGATGGTGTTAAAACTATCCATGCATTTTCATCTGGTTCTTATAAATATGGTTTAATTAAAGGAACTGATGCTGCTGGAAACGCATTAGAACCATTATCTGAATCTACTTTAAGAATACGTGACGAACAAAAGAATGTTCAACGTGATGGCAAGTTTATATTACGTGAAACCAGTAAGCATATTCTTGATGGATTGAAAATAAAAATATTAAATAAGAAATCAGTTCAAATCGGATGGAATGCCAAAGACGAAGAACTGGTGAATCTTAATGCAACTGAACGTGAGGTAGAGAATCCAGCTATTACTTACTGGGGAATCAATGCTAAACGTAAAACAGTTCATGTTGCAGGAAGAGAATTTCGTGGATTATCTGATGAATTTAGGGAACAGTTTATACAAATTATGCAAACTTATACAGGTTTACAATAATGGCATTACGTGCTCCAAGTAATTTAAGTTTGGATATTACCATTAGTGGTGATTCTCCTAAAATTGCCAGAGAAACTGCAGTTGAGATTCAAAAAGCAGAAGCTAATACTGAGCGTTTGAATAAACGTTTAAGAGAGCAAATTGCTTATATGAGAGAATTACGTTCTTTCACTATAAACAAACAAGATGTAATTGGTGTTAGAGATGCTGATATTAATAAATATAAGCAAGCAATTTCTGCTTTAAAAGCTGATCAACAGGCAAGAATAGGTTTGACTCAAGCTGCTAGAGAGGAAAATGCTGAATCTCTTAAAAAATTAAAGACTCTCCAGCAACATGAGGCACAGAACAAGAAAACCGCTGAATCCACTAATATATTAGGTCAAGCATGGGGCAAATTCAGCATGATATTCACTCGTGTTCTTGATGCTCTTGTTGCATTTAAGATTATACAATGGATTAGTCAGGCATTTGAATTGTTTACTACTCATGCTATTGAAGTTAATGAGCAATTTGAAAAACTTCAAATGAGATTGTATAATCTTAATCCTGATTTGCAACAAACTGCTAGAATATGGCAGGAAATTAAGAAAGTTACAGTTACTTCACCGTTTAGAATTACTGAAATTGGTCAAGGTGCTGTAATGTTAAGGACTTTTGGTGTTGATGCTGTATCTAATTTAAGAGTGGTTGCGGATTGGGCTGCTGCAACTGAAAAAAGTCTTGAAGATGTTGCTACTGCATTTGGTAAAATATCTAATCGTTCTCCAAGAACAGGATTATTGCTTTCTACTAGAGGGCTATCTGCTGGTGCTTATGAATTATATGTAGAGGAGTATAAGGATAGAGCACTTGCATTAAACGCATATATTAACGATGTGTTTGGTGGAACATCAGCTAAAATATCTGAAACATTTTATGGTTTAAAGACTAATATTGCTGATTTATTTGACATTCTTATTCAAGGTAAGTCAGAATCAGTATTTACCAAATTAAAAGATGATTTAAGTTATATTCAGGCAATCTTAAAGGATTTATCTGTAGGCAGTCATGGACAGGGAATTTATGGAATTGTAGCCAATCTTATTCCTGATGATATGTTGAAAATAGCTTCCACACCAAGTTTAATACATGAATTAAACCAGTTAATGAGTTTAAGGACTAATGTTTCATCAGGAAAAGCAGAGTATGCTCCATTAGAAAATACAAAAGAGGAGTTAGCACGTCTTGAGAGAATTGAAAGAATTGAAAATCTTATAGTAGAACATTCTGGAGAGAATAATAAATGGCTACAAGAACGTATTAAAAGTCAGAGAGTATTAGTTGGTCTTGCAAATGAAGAACTAGCAATAAAGAATTCTAGAATATCACGTGCAGAGGCATTTGATATTCAAAAGAATTTAAGTCCAGAAAATTTAAAATGGTTACAACAGTTTGGAACTCAATTTACTGGAGAAGATTGGTTATCACAAGCTAATACAAAACTATTAACCACTGCTTCAACTGTTGTAACTCAACAAGCTAGAATGGTTCAAATAAGAAAAGATATTCAAGCGTTATTTATTGATGAAAATACTGGTAAACCAGTTGGACCATCTGAGAATGAAGCAAAAGATAGATGGGCTGTTAGACGACAACAGGATTTGATAGAATTCCTTAAAGAACTGGCAGAAACGAGTAAAACTTCAACAAAATCTCTTAAAGATTTACTTTCTGTTCTTAATGAATTATTTGCTAAAGTAGCAGGGCAAAAAGCCAGACTTTCTGAATTACTATTTGGAGAGAAACCTTTATCTGCTAAGATTGCAGAAAATACTGCTTATCTCAATGAAAAAGGAATTGATTTAACACGTAGAATGTCTTATGTAAATGAAGCACAAAACGACTTAAACAAATTAAAAGGATTAACTAATGAGCAACTTAATGATCCTAAGAATGAAGCAGAGGTAACTCGACTAAAACAAGTTGCTGAGAATATTGATAAAATAATTCAATTAACTCAAGATGAAAATACTCAAAAGCAGAAATTAATCCAATCTCAAGAAAAATATAATAATCTAGTTGAGAAAAATTTCTTAAAACAACAACAGATTGCAAGAAATAAAATAGATAATGCTTATGGAGTAGGTGATATTTCTGCATCTAGTTATCGAACTGAATTACAACGTAGAATTACTGAATTACAGAATAAATCTAAATATTATGGATTGATGTCAGGTATAGAAGCGACTGGTGCTAATGTTCATGATGAATTATATGGCAAAGACTCTGAGTATTATGATAAATTAAAGGAATCTCAAGAGTTTAAGACAAAGCAGTTAGAAGTAGAACAGGAAATTTATGAAATTGAAAGAAAGATACTTTCACTTCCAGCACAAACATTTGGAGATGCTCTAAATAAACAACTTCTACTTGCTAAAAAAACTCTTGAATCTATCCATGATGAGTTAGCAACGATGACTCTTGATGCAATAAGAGAACTCGGCAAAGGATTAATAACTGAAGTTTTATTTGGAACAAAGGAAAAAGAACTAACATCACAGATTGATGATTTAAGATTTCAACTGATAGAAATTCAAGCAGAGAAACAAAATGCCCTTGATACAACAACAAAAGTGAAATTAGTTGAAGATCAAGAAATAAGTTTGTTGTATCGTATCAATGAATTGGAGCGTGAACGTTCCAATATTATTCTTTCTTTACTAAGAGATATCTCTGCTAAAATGGTTGATAAATTGGAAGATTTAGCTATTAACGCATTATTCAGTATGACAGGTGGATTATTCAGTGGAAGTGGAAATACTAATACTGGATTTAATGATTATAACATTCCAACTAATAACAATCCTATGGGCAATGTTCTTTTGCCTGAAACAGGTGGAACTAGTAAAACCAATATAATTCAGTTTAATGGAAATGTATATGGTAGTAGAGAATTTAAAGAAGAAGTTAAAACAGCTATTGTTGAAATTAATAGGAATGTGAGATAATGGCACTTGGATTGAGATTTGATACAAAATCTTTGACTCTTGGAACTACATTTAGTTTCTTTGTTCCCGGACAAGATATGCCTGACGAACCAAATAAACGTGGTCATGAATTGTTTGAGGATGAAAATACCACTCCATTTGGTAACACCTTTCTATATGAGAAGGGTATGCAGAAACAAATGCATCTCTCATGGAAAGATATTCATGTTGAAACCAAACAAGCTATTGACTGGTGTGTTAAAGGATGGTTTGGACAACGACAACTAACTATAATTTCTTATGGTTCTTCAGTTATAAATGATAGTATCTCATTAGGTAGTTTGGGTAGTGTTGGACAGGTATATGGAACAGGGTTTTTAAGATATGTATCAATTCCTGAAGAGAAAAGTTTAGACCTATGGGACTTTGAAACAGTATGGAAAGAGTTTGGCACTAACCAATATGCCACATGATAAGTGATTTTCTATTTTCCCCTGATTATAAAATCTTTTTTAATGATGGTGGTGGTTATGCCACAACTACATGGCATAATAATGTCCAAAGTTATGGACAAATTACTAAAACCAGTAAACATTGGTCGGGTGAATATACTGTTGGAAATTGGGAATTGGAATTGAATGATGTTGATTCTGAAATTGCTAATTTTTATTCAGATGGTGGCACACGTAGTTATAAATCAATATGGGGAAGTCTATATGGTCTTGGTTCTGAAGCAAGAGGTAAAACTATATTATTTCGTGCTAAAACAACTGATGTTGCTACAACTTATGTAAGTCAATTTGAAGGACAAATTCAGGACATAACTGCTGAAAATGGTAAAATATCATTATTAATTCAAGACAAACTTGGTGGACTTGATGACAAACGATTTATATATGATTATGTGAATATAGGCAGTCAAGTTGGAACATTAGTTTGGGGCAGGGTTAAAAGAATATTTGGCACTCAGGTAATGTTTGATGATTTTGGAACTTCTGAGTATATTGAACGTAAATCCCCAGAGACTACCTTTTGGGACACAGCATTAGGTGGAGTTTTAGGTGGTGCAGTTGGTTTGGTTGCTGGAGGTCTTACTTTTGGAATCGGTGCTGCAATGGGATTTCTAGGTGGTGCACTAGGTAATTTACCAAAAGAATCTCAAGTAACTGCAGCATATTATAAATATACTGATTTCAATTTCATCCCCGATAATACTGTTGCTTCTGGACAAAAGGTAAAGTTTTATGTTGGTTCTATAGATGCTGTAGCTACTAACTCTAACTCACCACTTATAAATATTCAAGAAAAGACTATATTAGGCGGTAAATTTGAGAATGGTATTTATGGAACATTTGAATTTGCTGATACCACTGGAATTAAGGTTGACGATTGGATTTATGTTCGTAAACCACTTCGTTTTGCTGGAACACCAGATGAAATAGTCAAACAAATATTATGTGGTAGCAACATAAACACACCTTATGCCACTACATCTTTCAGTCCATCTTGGAATAATGAGATGGAAAATATTGAATTACTAAATCTAGGCAGAGTAATAGGAGTAGATGAAGAAATAAGTCCATTTGATTTACTCAAAGAATTGTTTTCTGAAATAAAAGTCAATTTTTATATTGATGAAAACAATTTATTCTCATGCAGAACAATACGTCCAAGAGGATTTAATAGTTCTGATACTGGAACATACAACAATAATACCAATATTAATAATTTTCAATATAAACGTTCTGCAGAAGAAGTTCAGAATGGTTTTGTTATGTATTATGATTGGGTAGGACAAGGTGGAGCATACAATAGTGAATATAACAGGCAATATATTCTACATTTTAAAAATCCAATTACCAGTATATCTAAATTTGGAACTGTAGTATCAAAATGGATTCATAATGAAGATGATGCAAGAGCAATCTGTTATAGACAAATGTTTGATACTGAAAGAGGTATTGACAGAGGTGTGTTAGACACATTCTTAAATGGAATTACCCAGAATACTGCTGATACAATAAGAGTAACACATCCAACAGGTAGTATAGTTAATAGATTGTTTGAAATCGAGTCTTATTCAAAAGATTTCACATCATCCAAAGTTAAATTCAATCTTATTGATGCTGAACGTATTTATGGATATGGTA
>Ga0172380_10005282_pt1 | contig 15779 bp, 12 predicted proteins | sample Leawe162metaG_FD_119747 | JGI IMG/M metagenome (GOLD analysis project Ga0172380, IMG submission 119747) | Leachate microbial communities from a municipal landfill in Southern Ontario, Canada - Leachate well 162 metaG | ecosystem: Engineered > Solid waste > Landfill > Unclassified | place...
GCCGGTCGGCTCACCCGCCTTGTTGCGCAGATCCGGCATGGCGTGGAAGGCGCGGTAAAGATAGGATGAACCGTCGACCAGTATCAGCGTGGGCATGAGGACCGGAATCAGATGAGCGCGAAAAACAAGTTGCCGAAAATCATCAAGCCAGCGCCGGGGGCGTCTGCCGAGCAGATCGCGGCGCGCGAGGCCTGGCGCATGTTCGGCATTATGTCAGAATTCGTCGAGGCTACCGACCGGCTGACCACGCTGCGCCCGGCGGTGAGTTTCTTCGGCAGCGCCCGCACCGAGGGCGGCAGCCCCTACTACCAGCTCGCCGAGGACATCGCGCGAACGCTCTCCGACGCTGGATTCAGCGTCATCTCCGGCGGTGGCCCTGGCATCATGGAGGCGGCCAACAAGGGCGCATTCGGCGGCAAGAGCCCCAGCGTCGGCCTCAACATCCAGTTGCCGATGGAACAGAAGGGCAATCCCTACCAGGACATTTCGCAGACCTTCCGCCACTTCTTCGTGCGCAAATACATGTTCGTGCGCTTTGCCTCGGCCTATGTGGTCATGCCCGGCGGCTTCGGCACGCTCGACGAAGTGCTGGAAGCGCTGACCCTGATCCAAACCAACAAGTCGCCGCGCATCCCCCTCATCCTCGTCGGCAGCGACTTTTGGCGCGGCATGCTCGACTGGTTTCGCGACCGCCTGGTGGCCGAGGGCATGATAGACAGGGAGGACCTCGGCCTGATCCAGCTCATAGACGAGCCACAGGCCGTGGTCGAGGCGATATTCATGCATTACGAGAAACGCGGCTTCGAGCATCGACCAGAGGAACACGAGTTGCTCCTCAACCTTTGATAGAATCGCCCGTAATCACCAGGACACTCTCATGCGCCGCCGTCTGCTGCTTCTCGCCCTGCTCGCCTTGCCTGCCGCGGCTCAACAACCGCCCGGACTCCAACCCATTCCCGCGCCACCGCCACCGCCGCGCGGCATGGAGCCTGATCCGGCGCTGGAGCCGCAGGTCACGATCACCAAGCGCGGCGAGGACAAGGTGGAGGAGTTTCGCATCAACGGCAAGCTGTACATGATCAAGGTGACACCGCCGCACGGCAAGTCCTACTATCTGATCGACGAGAAGGGCGACGGCCGCATGAGCCGTCAGGAGTCGCTCGATACGGGGCTGCGCGTGCCGATGTGGGTCATCCACAGCTTCTGAGCATGGCGTTCGCATAGCGCCATGCAGGCGCGGACACTTCCCGCGGCCCGCGGCATCGCTTGGGTGACCGGTGGCTTCTCCCTCTATCGCCGCGGCCCGGCGCTGCTGGCGATGTTGACCATGTTCTACCTCCTTGTCGCCATCGGCAGCAGCCTGCTGCAGCCGATCGGTCCCTTCGTGCTGTCGCTGCTGCTGCCGACGCTGACCGTCCTGGTCAGCAACGGCTGTCGCCTCCTCGATCGCCCGCCGGCCAGCCCTCCGGCCCCCGCCGCCCTGCTGCGCGACCTCGCCGCTCAACGCCGTCCCCTGCTGCGCCTGGGTGGCCTGCAACTGGTCAGCACCGTGCTGGTGCTCGGCATCGACCTGCTCTTCGACGGCAGCGATGGGTCGGCGCTGTCCATGGACGATGAAGCGCTGCACCCGCTGCACCTGCTGCGCCTGATGCTGATCGCCTCGCCCATGTTCATGGCCTTCTGGTTCGCGCCGCTGCTCGCCGCCTGGGACGGCGTGCCGGCGGTGAAGTCGCTGTTTTTCAGCCTGGTCGCCTCGGTGCGCAACTGGCGCGCCTTCGTTGCCTACGGCGCCGTCGTGGCGTTGATCGGTGTGGTCCTGCCCGGCCTGCTGCTGTTCGCCGCCGGCGCCGTTTCGACTGGCTTGCTCACCCTGCTGTCGGCAGCGATGCCCATGCTGCTCTTGCTGGTCTTCGCACCGGTGTTGATGGCCAGCGTCTACTTGAGCTACCGCGATGTGTTCGTCACCGGGGTGAACGTCGATGTCTGAGCCCCTGGGAATATTCGGCGGAACCTTCGACCCGGTTCATTACGGGCATTTGCGCCTAGCGGAGGAAGCCTGCGCGGCGCTAGGGCTCCCCCGGGTGCTGTGGGTGCCGGCCGGACAACCGCCGCATCGCCGCGCGCCGCTTGCTTCGAGCGCCCACCGCTTGCAGATGGTGCGCCTGGCCATCGCCGGCAATCCGCGCTTCGCGCTCGACGCCGCGGAGACGCAGAGCGAAGCGCCGAGTTACACGGTCGACACGCTGCTGCGCCTGCGCCAGGAGCAGGGTCCGCTTCGCCCGCTGATATTGCTGCTGGGTGCCGACGCTGTCGCCGGCCTGCCCAAATGGCATCGCTGGCAGGAGCTGTTCGACCTGGTCCACCTCGCGGTGGCGACGCGGCCGCAGCACAGCCTCTCTCCCGACGACCTGCCGCCGCCCCTCGCCGTACACTGGCGCGCGCGCCTGCAACAAGATGCCCGGGCCCTGGCCGGGGCGTCGGCCGGCCGCATCATGAGCTTCGACATCACCGCCCTCGACATCACCGCCACCCACATCCGCCAGGCGCTGATGGTGGGCCGCAGTCCGCGCTATTTGCTCCCCGATCCCGTTCTCGACTATATTGACCGGAACCATCTCTATCCCTAAGTTGCCAACCAAGCCGCCTATGCTCATCCGCAAGTTGCAGAATCTCGTCGTGGCCGCGCTCGAAGACATCAAGGGGCGCGACATCGAAGTCATCAACACCGCCAAGCTCAGCTCCATGTTCGAACGCATCGTCATCGCCAGCGCCGATTCCACGCGCCAGGTCAAGGCGCTGGCGCGTCATGTCCAGGATAAGGTCATCGAGGCCGGCGGTGCGGTGCTCAGCGTTGAAGGCGAGGAGAACGGCGAGTGGGTGCTGCTCGATCTCGGCAGCATCGTCGTGCACGTCATGCAACCCGGTGTCAGGAGCTACTACAACCTCGAGGAACTGTGGAGAACACCGCTGAAGAAGAAGGGCCTTCCCCCCAGCTCCGCGGCCAAGGACGGCCTTGCCCAGCCGTCCGCCTCCGGCGGCGCGGAGCAGGGCTTGGCGCATTCCCGCCTGCGCCCCCCGGGAGGCGGCGACGAGGGCTCGCGACGAGCAAAGGAAGTCCCCGCGGGACGCGAGCGGGCACTTGCCGGCCCCAGCGTTGCTGCACCCCGAAGGCGGCGGGTAGCCAGCACGTCGCGTCCCAAATAAGGATGAGGCTGGTCATCGTCGCGGTGGGTACGCGCGTGCCGGCCTGGGTAGCGCAAGGATATGACGAGTTCGCCAAACGCATGCCGCGCGAACTGCCGCTGGAACTGGTCGAAGTCAAGGCCGAGCCGCGCAGTTCGGGCAAACCTCTGCCGGCCCTACTCGCCGCCGAAGCGGCGCGCCTGCGTGCCGCGCTGCCCGTGCGTTCGCACCTGGTGCTGCTCGACGAGCACGGAGCCGATGTGACCACCGCAGCGCTGGCGGCGAGACTGCAGGCCTGGGCCGGGCATGGCGCCGATGTCGCGCTGATCATCGGCGGTCCCGATGGGGTCGCTGCCGATTTGAAGCAGCAGGCGGCGGAGGCACTGCGCCTGTCCAGCCTGACCCTGCCGCACGCCCTGGTGCGCCTGCTGCTAGCCGAGGCTCTGTACCGGGCGGCCAGCGTTAACCGGGGTCATCCCTACCATCGGCAGTAGGCAGATGATGGACATCCGCATCTATCTCGCATCGAGCAGCCCGCGCCGGCGGGAGCTGCTCAACCAGATCCGGGTGCGTTTCGATCTGCTGCTGTTTCGCCACAGCCCGCGCAACGACGCGGAAGTCGACGAGGCGCCGCTGCCGGGCGAAACGCCGCAGGACTACGTCGTGCGGGTGGCCCGAGCCAAGGCCGCGTATGGCATCGCGCTGATGGGCCTGCGTCACTTGCCGCCGCGAGCGGTGCTGGCCGCCGACACGGCGCTCGACCTCGACGGCGCCATCATGGGCAAGCCGGACAACCCGGCGCAGGCGCGGCAGATGCTGGCGGCGCTCTCCGGGCGGGTGCACCGGGTGCTCACCGCCGTCGCCCTCGGCGACGAAAAGAACCTCGAGCATGTCCTGAGCGTCAGCGAGGTGCGCTTTCGCTCCCTCGGCACGGCGGAGATAGATGCCTACGTGGCCTCGCGCGAGCCGCTCGACAAGGCTGGTGCCTATGGCATCCAGGGCCGGGCCGCGATCTTCGTCGAGGAGATCAGCGGCTCGCATTCCGGCATCGTCGGCCTGCCCCTGTGCGAGACAGCGCTGCTGCTGCGCCGCTTCGGCTATCCTATCTAGATGGATGACGCGTTTCTCATAAATTTCACGCCGCAGGAGACGCGCGTGGCGCTGATGCAGAACGGCATCGTGCAGGAGCTGCACATCGAGCGCAGCGCCAGCCGGGGCATCGTCGGCAACATCTATTATGGCCGCGTCGTGCGTGTGCTGCCGGGGATGCAATCGGCCTTCATCGACATCGGTCTGGCGCGCACCGCCTTCCTCCATGTCGCCGACATCTGGCAGGAGCGGCCCGCCGGCAGCATCGGCGGCACCGGCAACGGCAGCCAGCGGCCGATCGAAAAGATACTCGGCGAGGGGCAGAACCTGATGGTGCAGGTGCTCAAGGATCCGCTCGGCAGCAAGGGTGCCCGCCTGACCACGCAGACGTCGATCGCCGGCCGCCTGCTGGTGTACCTGCCGCAGGAGCGCCATATCGGCATCTCGCAGCGCATCGAGGGCGAGGCCGAGCGCGAGGCCTTGCGTAGCCGCATCCAGTCACTGCTGCCTCCCGACGAGCGGGGCGGCTTCATCGTGCGCACCATGGCAGAGCGGGCCAGCGACGCCGAACTGGCGGCCGACATCGCCTATCTGCGCCACCTCTACGGCGAGATCGGCAACCGTGCCGGAAACGCCAAGGCACCGGCACTGCTGCACCATGACCTAACCCTGGCGCAACGGGTCCTGCGCGATCTGGTGAACCCCGGGACGACGCGCGTCGCCATCGACTCCCGGGAAAATTTTCACAAGCTGCAGGCCTTCGCCCAAGCATACATGCCGCAAGTCGCCGCCCTGCTCGAGCATTACACCGGCGACCGGCCGTTGTTCGAACTGTACGGCGTCGAAGAGGAAATTCAGAGGGCGCTCGGCCGCCGCGTCGATCTCAAGTCGGGCGGCTACCTGATCATCGACCAGACCGAGGCGATGACCACCATCGACGTCAATACGGGCGCCTTCGTCGGCGCCAAGAATTTCGACGACACCATATTCAAGACCAACCTCGAGGCGGCGCTGACCATCGCCCGCCAGCTGCGCCTGCGCAACCTCGGCGGCATCATCATCGTAGACTTCATCGACATGGAGAACGAGGAGCACCGGAGTGCCGTGCTCGGCGAGCTGAACAAGGCGCTGGCGCACGACCACACGCGCATGTCGGTCAACGGTTTCACGGCTCTGGGTCTGGTGGAGATGACGCGCAAGCGCACGCGCGAATCGCTGGCCCACGTGCTCTGCGAACCCTGTCCCTTATGCGGCGGTCGCGGCGAGGTGAAAACGGCGCGCACCGTCTGCTACGAGGTGCTGCGCGAACTGCTGCGCGAGGCGCGCCAGTTCGAGGCGCGCGAGTATCGCGTCCTCGCCGCGCCCGAAGTCACCGACCTGTTCCTCGACGAAGAATCGCAGGCCCTGGCCATGCTCTCCGTCTTCATCGGCAAGCCCATCTCGGTCCAGGCGGAATCCGGCTACAATCAGGAGCAGTACGACATCGTCCTGATGTGAGTGTCGGCCGCGGCGACGATGAGGCGCATGCGAGCGAAGGTGATCGCCGGCAACCGTAGTTGTATCATCTCTTCCGCTGCTGGTAGTACGGGTTTCCGGGTAATGCAAATACCGCAGACGCTGTATTTTAGTGATTGCTTGCGGGCGTTACCCTTGTTTCGTGGCCCTAGGGCATCCCCCGACAGAGGAGTAGCGAAAATGGCATTGAAAGACTTGATGGTTCACCTGGATCAGGGCGAGCGCACCGCGGCTCGGCTGGCGCTGGCGGTGTCGCTGGCGCGTCAGCATCAGGCGCGCCTGCTCGGCGTGTTTGCGCAGCGCGGAGAGGCGCTGCGGGTGGGGGTAGTTACGCGCTGGCCCGATGAGGCCTACGCGGCCGCGGCAGAGGCCAGCAAGCGCCTGTTCGCCCAAGCGACGGAAGGCTTGGCAAAAGCGGAATGGCGCGATGTCAATCGCGGCAGCGACGCCGAAATCCGCCGCCATCTGACTGCGCTCACGCATCACGTCGATCTGCTGCTGCTGGGACAGCACGATGAAGAAGCCAAGGCGTACAACTCGGCCGCACTGGCCGAAGACCTGGTGGAGAGCGCTGGCCGGCCGGTGCTTATCCTGCCCTACGCCGGCAACTTTCCGGCGCTCGGCAAGCGACCGCTGATTGCCTGGAGCGAAGCGCGCGAGGCGGCGCGAGCGCTCAACGATGCCTTGCCGCTGATCGAGGCGTGCGACGAGGCCTTCGTGTTGTCCTTCGCGACGCAGCGCGAAGAGGCGGAGGCTTCCTGCGCCGATGTGGCGCGGCATCTTGCCAGCCATGGCATCAAGGCGAAGACGGAAGTGCTGCCGATCGAGGGGCTTGGGCTAATGGACATGCTGCTCAACAGGGTCGCCGACAGAGAAGCCGACATGCTGATCATGGGTGGTCACGGCCATCCCAGCCTGGCCCACTTCGGGCGCGGGGCCGGCACCCGACACATCTTCCGCCACATGACGGTGCCGGTGCTGATGTCGGCTTGATACGCCAGCGGCGGGGGCGGAGCGTCGACCGCCGCCTTCATAGCGGCAGGTCTGGCCCTTACTGACGCCCCGGTCCACTCCCTGCGACCGGCGGCGCTGGTGCCGCTTCCTGCGCTGTCCCCAGTGGCGCCAGGCCACATCAAGCGATGCCTGCCGCTCGATATTCGGCCGGCGCCCTCTGCCCCGGTGGCAACAGAACGGCGCGGTGGCGGCCAGATGGGCCAACTCAACGCAAGAGGACCGGGGTAAGATGCTCGAAATGCGTTGCCTCCAGTAGCCTGGGCACGCGACCAACGCCTCCTGAAACGGGTACCTGCGTGATCTCGACTGTCTTTGCTCGGCACTCGCTCAAGACCAGAATCACCTTCACAACGCTGGCGATCTTTCTGATCAGCCTCTGGTCGCTGGCGTTCTACGCCAGCCGAATGCTGCGTGTAGACATGGAGCGTCTGCTGGGCGAACAGCAGTTTTCGACGGCCTCCATCGTCGCCGCGCACGTCAATGAAGAACTTGACGGCAGGTTCAGGGCGCTGGCGAATCTGGCCCAACTCCTTGCTCCGCTGATGTCGGACACGGTGGCCCTGCAAGCATTGCTGGACCGCCAGACCGCGCTTCAGGATCTGTTCAACGGCGGCATCATCGCGGACCGACTCGACGGCACGGCAATTGGCGAAATTCCCCTCTCGGCAGGACGGGTCGGCGTCAATTACATGGACGTCGATACCATCGTCGCCGCGCTCAAGAGAGGGGAATCCACGGTCGGCCGGCCAGTCATGGGCAGGACGCTGCACGCTCCGGTCGTCACCATGGCAACGCCCATTCGCGATGGCCGGGGCAAGGTGATCGGGGCTTTGGCCGGGGTGGTGAATCTCGGCAGATCCAATTTCCTGGACAAGATCACGGAAGGGCACTACGGCAAGAGCGGCGGCTATATTCTCGTTGCGGCGCAGCACCGGCTGATCGTTACCGCCACCGACAAGAGCCGCATCATGCAGCCGCTCTCCGCACCCGGGATCGTTCCCCAGACCGACCGTTTCATTGACGGCTTCGAGGGCTATGCCGTCTATAGCAACCCCCGTGGCGAGGAAGTGCTGAATTCCAGCAAGCGCATTCCGGTGGCGGCGTGGAACCTGGCGGTTACGATGCCGACCGCAGAGGCTTTCGCTCCGATTCGCGTCATGCAGCAGCGCATGCTGCTGGCGACGGTCCTACTGACCTTGCTCGCGGGTGGCATTACCTGGTGGCTCTTAAGACGCCAACTTGCGCCGATGACCGCTGCCGCCAGAGCGCTGGCCATCCAGTCAGATCTAGATCAGCCCATGCGCCCGCTGCCTATCGCCAGACGGGACGAGATCGGCGAACTCGTCGGCGGTTTCAATCAAATGCTGGAGGCCCTTGGGAAGAGAGAAGCGGTGCTGATGGAGAGCGAGTCGCGCTTTCGCCGCGCCATCGAGGAAGCGCCGTTTCCGATCATGATCTATGCCGAGGACGGGGCCGTGCTGACGATAAGCCGTACCTGGACCGAAATATCCGGCTATCGGCTGCACGATATCCCGACCATCGGCGATTGGACCGAGAAAGCCTATGGCGAGCGCAAGGCGGTGATTCGCTCCTACTTCAACAAGCTCTTCGACCTGAAGGGCCGGCTGGCTGAGGGCGAGTACCAGGTGCGCTGCCGCAATGGAGACGACCGTATCTGGGAGTTCAGCGCAGTGGGATTCGGCCATATGCCCGACGGCCGGCGCATCGCGATCAGCATCGCCATGGACGTCACCGAGCGCAAGCGCATGGAGAGCAGTGCTGAACGCGAGCGTACCCGCCTGCAAACCATTTTGAGAATGGCCAGCGATGGCATCCACATCTTGGATGGTGACGGCTTGCTGGTCGAGGCAAACGCGGCATTCCTGAATATGCTCGGTTACGACGAATCGGCCATCGGCAAACTGCGGGTCAAGGACTGGGATGCGCTGGCAACGTCGGCCGACACCAAGGCGCGCATCGATGACCTGCTGACGCGGCGCGGCTCAGCGGTATTCGAAACCCGCCATCGCCGCCGTGATGGCAGGACTCTCGACATAGAGATCAATACCTCGGCGATCGAGATCGAAGGCCAGGCCTTCATCTACGCCGCCGCGCGCGACATCACCGCGCGCAAGCAGGCGGAGCAGGAGCTGCGCGTTGCCGCCACCGCCTTCGAGTCGCAGGAGGGCATGTTCGTCACGGATGCCCACAACGTGATCCTGCGGGTCAACCAGGCCTTTACCGACATCACGGGCTATACGGCGGCGGAAGCGGTGGGCGAGACACCGAACCTGCTCAACTCAGGACGCCATGACGAGGCCTTCTACGCCAGGATGTGGGAGAGTCTGCGCGACCAAGGTGCGTGGCAGGGGGAGATATGGAACCGGCGCAAGAACGGCGAGGTGTTTCCGGAGTGGCTGACCATCACCGCGGTGAAGGGAAGCGCCGGGGAGAATACCCACTACGTCGCCACCCTGACCGACATCACCCGGCGCAAGGCGGCCGAGGAGGAAATCAAGCACTTGGCCTTCTACGATCCGCTGACCCGCTTGCCCAACCGGCGGCTGTTGCTCGACCGCCTGCATCAGGCGCTGGCCTCCAGCGCACGCAGCGGCAGGGAGGGAGCGCTGCTGTTCATCGACCTCGACAACTTCAAGACCTTGAACGACACGCTCGGCCACTACAAGGGCGACCTGCTGCTGCAACAGGTCGCCCAGCGTCTGGTCACCTGCATCCGCGAGGGTGACACCGTGGCACGCCTCGGCGGCGACGAATTCGTGGTGATGCTGGAGGATCTGAGCAGCAATCCGAAGGAAGCCGCCACCCAGTGCGAGACCGTGGGCGAAAAGATAATCGCCACGCTCAATCAGATCTATCAATTGGCCGGGCATGAACACCACAGCACTCCGAGCATCGGCATCACGCTGTTCAACGACATCAACTCCGTCGACGAGCTGCTGAAACGGGCAGACCTGGCCATGTACCAGGCAAAGGCGGCGGGGCGCAACACCCTGCGCTTCTTCGATCCGGAAATGCAAGCCCTGGTGACGAACCGTGCCGCTCTGGAAACAGATCTGCGTCATGGTCTCGAGGAAGATCAGTTTGTCATCTACTATCAGGCTCAGGTCCGGGAGGATGGCACGCTGCTGGGGGCCGAGGTGCTGGTGCGCTGGCAGCATCCGGAGCGCGGTCTCGTCTCTCCCGCCGAGTTCATTCCCCTGGCGGAGGAGACCTGGCTCATCCTGCGTCTCGGGCACTGGGTTCTCGAGACGGCCTGCGCCCAGCTCGCCGCCTGGGCGGCAGATTCGGCAACGGCAGACTTGAGCCTCGCGGTCAACGTCAGTGCCCGGCAGTTCCACCAAGCGGACTTTGTTGACCAGGTGCTGGCGGTGCTCGCTCAAACCGGCGCCAATCCGCGGCGACTGAAGCTGGAACTCACCGAGAGTCTGTTGCTTGACGATGTGCAGGACATCATCGCCAAGATGACGGCGCTGAAAGCCGAGGGTGTGGGTTTCTCTCTGGATGACTTCGGCACCGGCTATTCCTCCCTCTCCTATCTCAAGCGCCTTCCCCTCGATCAGCTGAAGATAGACCAGTCCTTTGTCCGGAGCGTGTTCCACGACGCCAACGATGCGGCGATTGCGCAGATGATCATCGCACTGAGTCAGACGATGGGCTTGTCGGTCATCGCCGAAGGGGTGGAAACCGAAGAGCAGCGAGACTTCCTTTCCAGGCTGGGCTGTCTGGCCTACCAGGGTTACCTCTTCAGCCGGCCGCTGCCGCTGCATGAGTTCAAAGAGTTCCTCATTGGGCGTTGATCTAGGCGGGAAAGGTAATCACGGCGTGAAGAATCTGATCGATCTTGCTTCTTTGGCGCATGTCATCGCCGCATCCATGTTGGCCCTATATGGCACGGCGCAGGCCCAGACGCTTGCTCCCTTGATCACTCCCTATGTCAATGAGTCTGACATGGCATCGATACTCCAGGTATTCAATAGCCATCCCGCGAGCAACGCGGCCTATGGATCGCTTGGGTATCTGCACGACGGCCTGGATATTTCTCCGAAGGGGAACCTGAAGCCCTTTCGCGCCGCCTGCTCGGGACGGGTGCGCTGGGTCTTGACGTTTGACGATGGGGTCAACGTGATGATCGACTGCGATTCCACCTATGCGCTCGAATACAATTTCGAGACGCAAGCGGCGCAGACGGGCCAGACCCAGCTGGCAAACATCGCCGTCGTCGAGGGGCAGGCAGTAGCTCAGGGCGATGTCATCGGGTCACTCTATCTCGCCAACCCGATGGCGCACGTGCACTTTGCAGTATTCAAGGATTGGGTCGCCAGCTGTGCTGAGCCGTATTTCGCCGCCAGCGCGAAGAACTCCATCCAAAATCTGGTCGCCGTTACTTTCCCCGGTGCCGCCATGTGCCAAGGTGGCGATGTTAGTTCCGTCCCACTGGTCACGCCCTATGTGAACGAGTCTGACATGGCATCGATCAATACGGCCTTCAGCGCTGACGGCAGCGTATCGCCATGGGGTCTTGCGCACGATGGCATCGACATTTTCCCGAAAGGCGACCTGAAGCCGTTTCGCGCAGCTTGTTCGGGAGTCGTAAGCTCCGTGCAGCTGCAGCGAAACGCCACCACGGCGAACTGGCAGGTCGGATTGCGGATCGACTGCAATCCCCATGTGCCGAATACCGATGGCTATTTCTATGCCCTCACCCTCGCTTACGTATTCGAACCGACATCCACCGTTCAAGCGGCTGGACAAACGCAACTCGACAACATCCGCGTGACCCAGGGACAATCGGTCTCGCAAAACGACATCGTCGGCTATCTCCATACTGCGGCTGCCGGTGCGCATCTGCATTTCGGCGCAATACCATTTGGGGCCTTGTCGGCGAATGGCGTGCCGAGCATTCCCGTTTGTCCTGAGCCGCAGTTTTCTCTGCAGGCAAAGACCTCCGTCCTGACTTTGCTTCGCCTTGTCTGGCCCGGAGCCAGCATCTGCTATCCGCTTGTGCCAAGTGCTGCGGCCGTCTTGAATCTGCTTCCCTCGTGGAACATGGTGGGCAACAGCAGCGAGTCCGCGCTGACCGTTGCGAGCACCTTTGGCGACGCGGCCAAGGTTTCGACCGTCTGGAAGTGGATGCCCACCACATCCAGGTGGGCCTTCTACAGCCCCATGCTGAGCGATGGCGGCCAAGCATATGCCGCGAGCAACGGTTATGACCGGCTGACGGTGATCAACGCTGGCGAGGGTTTCTGGATCAACGCCAAGGCCGCCTTCACGGCCACGCTCCCTGCCGCAACGGCGGTGCAGTCTTCGAGCTTTCGCCCCGCGGTTGCGCCGGCGGCGGGCGGAACGCGCGCATTGCCGCACGGATGGAGCCTGATTGCAGCCGGCGACAGTCCGACTCCATCCCAGTTCGACGCGGCGATAGCCAGCGCATCTTCGCCGCCGCCGGCGGCCGGTCAGACCTATGCCAACCTCACCTCCCTGTGGGCCTGGGATGCCGCTCAGCAGAAATGGTACTTTTGGGCACCGAGTCTGGCCAATAGCGGCGACTTGGCGAATCATCTCGCCAGCAAGGGCTATCTCGACATGGGGAACATGCCGTCATCGCCAACAGGCACATTGTCACCCGCGAACGGATTCTGGGTGAACATGCCTTAGCGCAATTCCTTGCACGCGGCTGCGCCCAAGTGCCGGCGTTGAGCACGAGCGTGGCTGCAAATGGCCGCAAGTGGCAGCGATCTTCCGCTAGATTTGCAGGCCCAGGGCCAACGCCACCTGGCGGCGCATGTCTGCGATTGCATTCTCCAGCCCGGACAGCAATTCATCCAGGGGAGCATCGGCACGCAGACTCGATTCCAGCGTCGCGGCCTCATCATGGAGTTTCGTCATTCCCAGCATACCCACTCGCCCTTTGAACGCGTGAACCGTCTTGGCAGCGCGATCCCGCCCTTCTGTCGTGGACAGCTCGCTGCGAATCTTGGCGGGAATTTCACCGGCCGTCGCCACGAAGTCGGCCAGCCAGTGCCGAAGGCGATCCTCATTTCCGCCAAAGCGACTCATGGCTGACTGGACGTCAACGTCGCGCAGGCCATGCAGACCACCCGCCGTTTCTGCCGCCGACGATGGCTCTGGCGGTTTGAACAGTTCTTCTTGCGTTCTTCGCTCTTCCTGTTTGCCCCTGGGTAGCCATTTTGCCAGCGTACTGTAGAAATGCGGGTTATCGAAAGGCTTGCCGATGTGGTCATTCATCCCCGCTTCGGCGCAAATTCTTCTTTCATGCTCCATGGTATGCGCGGTCATGCCGATAATCGGGAGCGACGCAAACTCCATTCTGGCGCGAATCGCGCGCGTGGCGGTTAGCCCATCCATGACCGGCATCTGGACGTCCATCAGGACCAGATCGAAAGCGTCGGGGCCAGCGCCGGTAAGGATGTCGATGGCGTCCTGACCGTTCTCGACCATGCGTGGTACGACGCCGACCGCGGCGAGCAGTTCCGCAACGATCTCACGATTAAGGGGCTGGTCTTCCGCCACGAGAACATTGACGTCCCGATAGCGCTGCGGCAGTTCGTGACTGGTGCTCGATTCCGCCACGGGCAGGTTCGGTGCCTGGCCCTGGTCCAGCCAGATCATGAGTCTGAAGGTGGTGCCGCCGCCCGCAACGCTAACGACGCTGATGTTCCCGTCCATCATTTCAGCGAGACGCTTGCAGATCGTCAGTCCCAATCCCGTGCCGCCAAACTTGCGCCGCACGGTGGCATCGGCCTGGGTGAATGGCTCAAAGATATGCTCGAGTTCGGCCGGGCGCATTCCGATGCCCGAATCCTCGACCTCCATGGCGAGGCAGACGCGGTCCCCTTGCCGTGCATGAAGGCCAACGCGCAACTCGACACGGCCTTTCTCGGTAAACTTGATGGCGTTGCCCAGCAGATTGAGGATGATCTGCTCGATGCGCATCGGGTCGCCCTTGAGGACGTCGGGCACTTGGGCGTCGATCGCTGCGATGAGTTCCAATCCCTTGTCGCCGGCGCGATAGGCCATGATCGATTGGCTGTTCTCTATCAGCTTACCCAGGCTGAAGGTGGTGATTTCGAACTCCATTCGTCCAGCGGCAATCTTGGAAAGGTCGAGCAGGTCGTCGATGATGCGGTTAAGGCGTTTGCCCGAAAAAAGGATCTTGTCCAGGTAGTCGCGCCGTTTGGTTTCGCCGGTGGCGCCTTGTGCCAGGCTAGCTAGCCCGATGACTGCATTGAGGGGGGTGCGCATTTCGTGGCTTATGTTGGCGAGAAAGGTATCCTTAGTGACGTTGGCGGACTCGGCAGCATCCTTCGCTTTTGCCAGCTCACTGGTTCGCGAGGCTACCAATTGTTCAAGATTGTGGCGATGCTCTTCAAGCGCAGCTTCGGCTTTCTTCTGATCGGAAATGTCGCGGATGACTTCGATTGCGCCAACAATCTGGCCGGACCTGTCATGCAGCGGAGATGCCTTGACGAAGACCCAAGCGCCCTTATTGTCGTAGAGCGCGCCGCAGAATACCTCGGCTGTAAGGGAGTTGCCTTTACGCCTGATGGTGGGATATCTTGCGGCGACCTCGCTGCTGTCCATGAACACGAGATCCATCAATTGGGGTCGCGCTTCGCCATAGAACGGGACGGTGTAGGCATAGTCACCCTTGCCGATCATCTCGGTGGCGGGAACTCCGGTCATCTCCTCGATGGCCTTGTTCCAGATGATGATGCGCTTATGCCGGTCTATGGCAAGGGTCGCATCCGGCAGAAATGTGACGATATCTGCCAGTTGGACCCGCTGTTCCTCCAGTTCGTCTTCGCGTTCCCCCAGCTTCTTCAGCAGGCTGTTGAAGCCGCCGATGAGTTCGCCGATCTCGTCCTGGCTGGCAACGGGCAGCGACTTCAGCGCTTGCTTTCCGTCGGTGATTGCGCCCAGCGTTCTCGCGGCGGCCGTCAAGGGGGAAAGCTGGTATCTCAATAGCCACAAGGTGAGACTAGCCGCCAAGATGGTGAGGAAGATCGTCGCAAGCAGCATGTTCCGCTGCATGGCGCGGATGGGGGCGAAGGCCTCTTCAGCGGGAATCCTGGCGATAAGCAACCAACCGGCGACGGGTATCTGCTTCGCCGACGATAGTACCTCCATGCCTCGAGAATCCACGACAATGCCGGAACCGGCGTAGCCTCCGATATACCGGTCGAGCAGCGGGTTGACGCCCGGCCTGGGTACCGGCTGCATGATGCGGCTCTTGTCAGTAGAGGTGACGATCAATCCATGCTGCGGCGCGACCAGCATGTAGCCGCCGCTATTGCCGTAGCGGCCTTCCGAAATCTTGTCCAGGAAGCTTGACTTGTTCAGCTCGGTGACGCCGACCAGAACGCCTATCACTGTGCCTTGTGGGTCACGAATGGGCACCGCCATCACAAAATTGGGGGCCTTCGATACCTTGCCTATGATCGGCATGCTGATCGTCGACTTGCCCTCCTTGAGCGCTGCAACCATGTAATCTCGGTCGCCGAAATAAGTGCCGATGCGTCCCGGCGGAATCGATGCAACAGCGATGCCGTCTTCGCGGGCGATCCAGACGCCACCGTTGAACATGCTCCTGATAGTCGGACTTTCCGCCAAACGCGTTTTGATGGCCTCCCGGTTAGCCAGAATGGCTGGCGTAATTCTTCCGGCGGCGTAACCCTCCAGCGCCCGCAGCCGCAGCGCAAGTTCTTCATTGATCGTTTCGGCAATGATGGAAACGGTGGAGAACTGCTGTTCGCCCAGGAGATGTTCCATATCTGCGCGCAGCAGTCGGCTCGCATAAAACGCCAACGACCAGAGGCTGACCACGAAGATGGTCAGGATGGCCAGCGTTATCCTTGTCTTGAGCGAATGCCGCGCGAGGGCAGTCGAAATCATGCAGTAGCCTTCTCAGAGCGTGCCGTTGATCGAGCGATACC
>Ga0172380_10005283_pt1 | contig 15778 bp, 14 predicted proteins | sample Leawe162metaG_FD_119747 | JGI IMG/M metagenome (GOLD analysis project Ga0172380, IMG submission 119747) | Leachate microbial communities from a municipal landfill in Southern Ontario, Canada - Leachate well 162 metaG | ecosystem: Engineered > Solid waste > Landfill > Unclassified | place...
GACGTTGCCTGAAGGCGCCGAGATGGTGATGCCAGGGGATAACGTTCAGCTGACCGTGAAACTGATTGCGCCAATTGCGATGAACGAAGGTCTGCGCTTCGCTATCCGCGAAGGCGGACGTACGGTTGGAGCAGGTGTGGTAGCGAAGATCATTGAATAAATGATCTTGGCGCACACCGTGTGCGACCACCGCAATAATTCCGGCGCTGGTGTCGTCGCTAAAATTATTGAATAATTTCAAATAATTAGAATAAAGCCCCGTAAGTGAAAATTTTTCGGGGCTTTTTCTTGACATTAAAAAACGATTATGGTAATTAATAGTGCATGAAAAATACAGCATCCCACACTTCGAGTGCACTTAATCTGCCTGTTCTGTTTGTATCTGCTGCAAACGGGGCCGCAGGTGCGATGTGCGCCTTTCAGGAAGGCCCGATTGCCAAAACGATGGCTGTCGTGAATTTTACGCTGGCCGCTTACGGCACTTTCAAGGCCTTAACCGCCAATCAAAACACACCGGCGCCCCGACGCTAGATCGCAACTCTTCTTGATCCTAAATCATCTCGGCAATAACGCGTGCCCCCGCGCCGAAGATGTCTTCGCGCGACGCCGCGCGGTCAATGATCGACAAGGCCGAGGCTAGCACATCATCACGCACGCGGTTGGCGCTTTCCCATGGCAAGGTAAAAGGCATTTTTTTGTGCCGTATATGCGCGAGTAAATTGAGATTATGCGGCTCGCCCAAAAGCGCCCGCGCGGCGGCTTGCCCCGCCACTGTCCCCATACTGATCCCCTCCGCCGCAAAGGCCGAAAGCACGAGAAGGCGTCCTTGCGGGTCAAAACGGGTGATGGGGATCACCTCACCATCTTCACGGCTTTGGAAAAGCTGTACGCTCTCGTTTCGTGTGCCAGAGAGAAAGCCAAAGCGTTGTTGAGTCAGGCCGATATGAGCCTCGCCCAGCTGCGGAAAAGCTTCATAGAGAAAATTCTCCACTTCCGCGCTATTCGGGACGGATCCCGCAAAACTATAGGCGCCAAAATCAAGACAGTTTTGCGCATCAAGCCGCGCGTAAAGAACGTCCGAGCGCCGGAGATCAGAAAAGGCGCCGCAGTAACCGCTTGGAAAAATGGAGGCGAGCAGGTCATCAGGCAGAGGTTCGGTTTTTACCGCATAGTTTCCTACCCGCGCCTGATAAGCGCGCATCCGCGGGAAATGACCGTTACAAAGAATATGGGTGCCGCCCGAAACAATCATATGCGCGGCGCGAAAGGTCTGGCCCTTTGTGCTGACGGCGCTAGCCCCGTCTTTATCGGTGCGAAACGATGTCATGACAGTAGAGGGCAAAAAGGTGACGCCCGCCGCCTTGGCCAGCTGCAAAAGACCCAGCACATAGGCGCGCGGTTCGAGCTGACCGTAAAGCGTACTGTAAAGACTCGTATGGACAAACAAAGGTGACGTGATCTGTGCGCGCGTCTCGTCGGATGTCAAAAGCCGTACCGTGTAATCATTTCTATCCGCGCTATCACCATAGGTCAGGTGGTCGGTATAGGTGAGGGCGATCAAAGCATCTTCACGCGGGCTGCGCGAGAGGTGCAAATGTCCGCGGCGAAAATGCGCGCCGTCAAGCTCTGGTTTCTGGCACAACTGCTCGACAAGGTTGATGCCATAGGTACTCAGTGCGAAAAGATCGCGGGCATATACGGTGCCATATTCTTTCTCGAGGCCGCGGAAATCCTGCCCGAATCCGTGCACCACATGACCGCCGGAGATAGAGCTTTGTTGAGGGGATGGAAGAAGCGGCAAATCATGTTCCAGATCGAGCGCATCAATCAGCAGAACCTGCTTGCCGTTTTGCGCAAGTTCCAGCGCGGCGGAAATTCCGGCATATCCGGCTCCGACGATGATATATTCGGCGTGGTACGTCTGCGGTAAATGTGCCATGGAAACCTACGCTTTTTGCTCCCATTTGCCATCGCCCGTCTGTTGCCAGTAGGAGAGATCATATCCGGCTTCTTTATAAGCGGCCCAGCGTTTGCGTGAGAGTGCGATATGCGCAGGGTCGGCTCCATCCAGAATTTCACACGCCAATGTGACACAAGGAGGAAAATCAAGGGGAGTTTCACCCGCGGCATCAGGCATCACGATCATCATATCGGCCATGCCGCCTAACTCTTCACGTGGATCAAAATCCGTGCCGATAAGGACGGGCTGAAGCTCATCATACGGGCCGCCTGCTATAGCGTGGGGCAGAAAGCTTTGCGGCAGGAAATCCCATAGGGCACTGTCGATGGCTGCTGCTGCGCCATCATCTTTGGCGCGGATAAAAATTTTATGACCTTTATCAAGGCCGCGCTGGGCGAGCAACGGCAAAGCCGCGAGCGGGCTTTGGGAGTGCAGATGATAAAAACGAACGGACGGCATAAAACCTGTGGGGGTAGTGATTGATCCGGTTACACGGGTTCCTGAAAAACCAGCCGATAAGACGTTATGTCACCGCGTGTGTCGGAATATACATTGCGGATCTTAACACCGGAGAGTTTTTCTGTCCAGAAACCATGGCCATTACCGTCCTCATCCCCCAACATATCCAGAATGGCTTCGGCGCGGTTGATGGGGCCGGATTGGGAACTGCCGCGGACAGCTTCCACCAGCTTGTTTTGTGTTTGCGTAAGGGTAGCGACAAAGCTTTCTTTGTCAAACGCGGTGCCAAGCTGGGTTTTGGCGTGCGCAAACACCGCTTCGACGGGAAAAGCGTAAGGTGCGTTCGAGGCACCAAGGTGCGCCCGCATGAATTCGGCGGCCAGATGAATACAGGTCGCCTGTGTCTCAGGGCGCGGATCAAGCGCGGGCATTACCCAGATACGGGCCTCATCGACGCCGTGCTGGGCGGCTTTGGCAAAAAACGTTGTGGCTGAAATACCGCGGCCGAGCATAATGTCTGCAATCTTTTGCGGTTCGGCAAAGCTCTTAGGGTTTGTCACGATATGGGCGAGCACCTTCGTGGCATCATCGGCCAGATGGGAACAGCTGGCATGTTGCGCCATAAAGGCCTCAACTTCCTGAAGACTTGAGGAATCACCCTTTTGGGTGAGGGGCAAAAAATCCGCGTAGGGATCTTTTCCCGCCATAAGATCACGCATACGCTGATGTATGGAATTCATAATTTACGCACCTCATTTTTTGTTTATGTGAAATAAATACAAAAAATGATACGAAAAATCAAGAAATTAGTCGATTTTCTGAACAAAACTTTCAATCAAGCGGCGGATCGCGCCATCACCAAAGCGAATATCAAGTTTATTGCCCGCCACATGAATGACACGGCCATCCCCGAAACCGGTGTGAGTAACAAGATCACCTACGACAAAGCCGCTGGCCGATTTTTTTGTGGCAGAGACGGTCGGGTGCGCCAAGGCTTGGGGCAACGGGCCTGATGAAAAACCGGATGAAGCTCGGCCACCAAAGCCTGATGAATCCCAGTGCGCCGAGCGGCCTGTTTGTTTATACGGAGTCTCCATCTCGCGCGGTTCGATATGGGCTTCTGGTAACTCATCGACAAAGCGTGACGGAATGGCGCTCACCCAGTTGCCGTACATGCGGCGGCTTCCGGCATAGGTAATAACGGCGCGTTTTCGGGCGCGGGTGATTCCAACATAGGCAAGGCGGCGTTCTTCTTCCAATCCTTTAAGGCCGCTTTCATCCATCGATTTTTGCGACGGGAATAACCCTTCTTCCCACCCGGGCAGGAACACACAATCAAATTCGAGGCCTTTGGCGCCGTGCAGCGTCATCAAGGACACATAATCGTCGCTCAAGCCTGCTGCATTTTGCGTCTCCATCACAAGGGAGACATGTTCTAAAAAGGCAGGGAGCGATTCAAATTCGGCGATGCTCGACACCAGTTCATTCAGGTTTTCAATGCGCCCTTGTGCCTCGGGGGATTTATCCGCCTTCCACATGGTGATATAGCCGGACTCCTCCAAAATCTGCGCAGCCAGTTGAGGGTGTTCCATACTGCTCAAAAGCGAGCGCCAGCGCGTAAAATCCTGCGTGAGAGCTTGAAGTGTTTCCTTGACCTTGGGGCGCAGCGCGGTTGTCTGGCAGAGGCGTTCGGTGGACAGAGTGAGGGGAATATTTTGCGCCCGCGCCCCATCGTAAAGCGTGGCAATGGTGGCGTCCCCGATCCCGCGCTTGGGAAGATTTATGATCCGCTCGAAAGCGAGGTCATCACTGGGCTGCACCACAACGCGCAGATAAGCGAGCGCATCGCGGATCTCTTGCCTCTCATAAAAGCGCGGACCGCCAAAAACACGGTACGGCACGCCCAATTGAATGAGGCGTTCTTCAAATTCGCGCATCTGGAATCCGGCGCGCACCAGAATAGCAATTTGCCGTAGCTTCCATTGCTTATTCTGCAATGTCTCGATTTCTTCACCGATGAAACGCGCTTCGGCTTCCCCATCCCACAAGCCATGCGTGATGACTTTCTCGCCATCCTCGCCTGCGCTCCAGAGTGTCTTGCCGAGACGCCCTTGATTGTGCGAAATCACACCGCTGGCAGCCGCCAGAATATGCCCTGTCGAGCGGTAATTTTGCTCCAAACGTACAATTTTGGCGGATGGAAAGTCCTGCTCGAACCTCAAAATATTTCCCACTTCCGCGCCGCGCCAGCCGTAAATCGACTGGTCATCATCCCCCACGCAGCAAATATTGCCATTGCCCTGAGCCAGAAGCCGCAGCCACAGATATTGCGCAACGTTGGTATCTTGATATTCATCGACCAAAATATATTTGAATCGGCGTGTGTAATCGGCAAGCAACGCTGCATTTTTGGGGTCGCGCAAAATCACGATCATATGGAGGAGAAGGTCACCAAAATCGCACACATTAAGGGTTTTAAGGCGTGCCTGATATTCGGCATAGAGCGCCGCCATCTGGCCATTTGCAACCTCGCCAGCATCTTTAGGTGAGATGTCGGGCGGCGTCAATGCGCGGTCTTTCCACCGCTCGATCATCGCGAGAGCGAGTTTTGGTGGACATTTTTTGGTATCAATATTGCGCGCTTCAAGGAGCTGTTTAATCAGGCGCAAACAATCATCAGGGTCAAGAATGGTAAAAGAGGAGGTAAGCCCCACAAGCTCGGCATGACGGCGCAGCATCCGCGCGGCCAGCGCATGGAACGTGCCAAGCCACCAGCCTTCCACAGGACTGCCCAGTAAATGCGCAACGCGCTCTCTCATTTCAAGCGCGGCCTTATTGGTAAAGGTAACAGCCAGAATTTGTGACGGGTACGCGCGTCCGGTATGGATAAGATGTGCAAGGCGCGTGGTCAGCACCCGTGTTTTGCCTGTTCCTGCTCCGGCGAGGATAAGGAGAGCCCCGTCAAGGGTGGAAGCCGCTTCAAGCTGCGCCGGATTTAATCCCTGTAAATACGGGGGGATCGGATGGTCAGATACGTTAAGTGTGGGCGCTGCGCTGGTCATCAGGGCACAATAGGGAAATTTTTGGTGACAGGAAAGAGGGTATCTTTCTTTTTCTGCGGCCATAAGATAAGAAAGACAAAGAAGGAACCATCATGACAAAAACGCTCTTTACCATCCTTATTCTGCTCTGCGCATCAATGCCTGCGTTGGCGGCGGGCGATGATATGTCCCTTAAAAAACTCGCCATTCCGGTGGCACCGGAAATTGCCCAGATTGAGAGTTACTTCAAAACGCTTGGCAAAGCCAAAGCGCGTTTTGTGCAAACCTCGGCGGATGGACGGCAGGCGCGCGGCACCTTTTATCTGTCGCGCCCGGGTAAGCTCCGTTTCGAATATGACCCCCCCAGCACCGATTTTATCGTAGCAGATGGTATCTTCATCTATTTCTATGATGGTCAGGTAGAGCAGCAGACCAACGCGCCGATCGGCCAAACCTTGGCTGATTTTCTCTTGCGCAAGGATTTGAAACTCTCAGGCGATCTCGAAGTAACACGTATCATGCGCTCGGGAGGCCTCTTGCAAATCTCCTTGGTGCAAACGGCTGAGCCGGATGCCGGTGAACTCACCTTGGGTTTTCAGGAGACACCGCATCTACAGCTTAAAAAATGGCGCATTCAGGACCAGGTCGGGAACATCACCGAAACGGAACTTTTTAACGTTGATCTCGCGCCAAAATTTGCTTCGGGCACTTTTGCTTACCACGACCCCGTACGCAAAAGCGTCAATCAGTAAGAATTATTCCACCTTGGCTTTACGCTCGAGCGCCGCGGTAAAATCCGCGACCTGAAGCTCGGGTGATGAGAGAGCGCGCGGCGAATTTTCAAGAACTTCCGGCTCGACCAAATCTTTCCCGCCGGTTGAGACTTGCAAATCCTTGAACTTGCGTAGTGAAGGCAAAATCATCTGGTCGAGCGAGCCGATGGCTTTGTTATAAGCCTCAACGGCGGTACCAAGATTGCGTCCGAGTTTGCCCATATGCTCGCCAAAGATTGACACACGGCGGTAGAGGTCTGAGCCAAGTGTAGCGATGGTTTTGGCTTCCTCGGCAATTTTTTGCTGCTGCCACCCGTACATGACCACGCGGAGTAAACCCATGATGGTCGTGGGCGAGGCCAGAATTACATTGTGCCGTGAAGCATCCTCAAGGAGTCCGCTATCATGCGACACCGCAAGGGAATAAAGACTTTCGGATGGCAAAAACATCACGACAAATTCGGGACTTTCAAACTGCCGCCAGTAATCTTTTTGCGAAAGGATTTTAAGGTGGTCACGCACCTTCTGGCGGAAATGGATCAAGGCTTGTTCCTGCCCGCTGCTGCCGTCCATATCGATGATGTTCCAATACGGATCAAGCGGCGTTTTGACATCAATCACAATCTGGACACCGTTGGGCATGCTCACAATAAAATCGGGCTTTTGTGTACCGCTCTCTGAACTTACCGTGCTTTGCGCCTTGTAATGAACGCCCTCGACAAACCCGATCATCTCGAAGGTGCGCTGGAGTTGCATCTCGCCCCATCGCCCGCGTGCGGCGGGGTTCCGCAGGACATTGACGAGGTGCTGGGTTTGTTCCCTCAAGTAAGTCTGGTCTTGCGCAAAGTTTTTCAGCTGCGCCTCAAGTCCCGCTCCGGCTTTGCCCAAAGTCTCGATGCGCCCTTCCATGTCTTTCAGGCTCTTGCCGATGGGGTCAACCAGTTCGGCAATGGCTTTCTGGCGGCGCTCCAGATCGAAATCGCCGTCTTTACGGGCCTCTTTAAGTTTCTCGGCAGCCATCTGCAGGAATTGGTCTTGCGACTGCGCAAGCGACGTCCGCGCGATCTCGTCAAAGGTAAGTTTCATATGCTCTTGCGTGCTTTTCAAGCGCGAAAGTTTCGGCAAAAAAACGGCGAGCATCAGGAGAGCGGCGCCAAGCGCGCCAAGCACAAAGGAAACCAGATCAAGCGAGAAAGACAAAGCCATGATAACTCCCCGAAGTTTAAATAAATCTCACTATACTGCCCCGCCCACCGGATGGAAATATTATTGTGCTATAGCAAAGATGAAAAATCCGTAGGGCACGCGCTAATAGGACGTAATCTGCACCATGAGTGTTTGCAGCTCTTCAATGCCGCTGCTCTTCCATGAACTCACCGGATGAACGGTGGGGAAAGCGGCGGGATGTTTTTTGATGGCGGCCGAGACTGCCTCAACCGTGGCGGCCAGCTCTGCTGGTTTGGGCTCATCCGCTTTGGTGAGGATAATGCGGTAAGCCACCGCGGCTTTATCGAGCATCTCCATCATCTCAAGGTCGTTGTCTTTGAGGCCATGCCGGCTGTCGATCAAGAGAAAGACTACGCGCAAATTGGGGCGACCCTTGAGGTAATCACGCAATACATGGTTCCAGTTTTTCTTGAGTGTTTTGGAGACTTTGGCATAGCCATAACCCGGCATATCTACGAGCCAGAAATGCCCGCCCACATCAAAGAAATTGAGCTGCTGTGTGCGCCCGGGTGTGTGGGAAACATGGGCGATTTTGCGCCCCATCACCGCGTTAATCAGGGACGATTTTCCGACATTCGAGCGTCCCGCAAAAGCAATCTCGGGGATTTCGCTGGGGGGGAGTTGCACAAGGTCAGCAATCCCCAGTTTGAAATCGCACGGACCTGAAAAAACCTGCCGGATTTCCGGAGGGAGCGTCATGAAGGCGCTCCATCTTTTGTTTCGTCTTTACCGGATCCAGATGTATCTTCGGTTTTGGCGTCAGTCTTAGCCTTGGCTTCTTCCTTCATCTCTTTGCTGACCTTGGCCATTGTTTTGGCCGTTTCAGTACGGAAGGATTCGGCATGTTCCACGGCTTTATCGGGGGCAAACAGATAAATCGGCACATTCATCGACCACATGATATAGGCCTGCTGTACCACCGAGAACAGGTTGCTAAACGCCCAGTAAATGACCAGCGCACTTGGAAAGGTGGCCAGTGTATAGGTCATCACCCACGGCATGAAATTGGCGACATCTTTTTGAATTTGGTCGGTAGGCGGTGGATTAAACTGCTTCTGGATGAGCATGAGCACCAGCATCAGGATCGACCATGGCCCGATATGCAGGAAGCTGGGCGGGTCAAAGGGAACAAGGCCGAACAGGTTAAATACCGTGAGAGGGTCGCGCTCCGAAAGATCGTGTATCCAGCCGAAGAACGGTGCGTGGCGCATCTCGACCGAAATGCTGATCACTTTATAGACGGCAAAGAAAATCGGCATCTGCAACAAAATAGGGAAGCATCCAGCCATCGGGTTAACCTTCTCGGCTTCATAAAGCTTGATGAGTTCTTGCTGGAAACGTGGTTTGTCATCGGCATAGCGGGCTTTGATTTCGGCCATTTTGGGGCCGATCTTGCGCAGTCCCGCGAAGGAGCGGTAGGATTTGCTGGCGAGTGGAAAGACGAGCGAGCGCACACCGATGGTGAGCATCAAGATGGCGACCCCGAAATTACCCACCCAGCCATAAAACAGCGTAAGCACGTAATAAAGTGGCTTGGTCAGGAAATAGAGCCAGCCGAAATCAATCGCAAGGTCGAAATGTTTGACCCCGAGTTTTTCTTCGTAATCATTGAGCAATGTGATCTCTTTTGCGCCGACAAAAATATGGACGCTATCCTCGGCATTTTTGCCATTTTCAATGACCTGTTGTTCGCCGCGCTGGTCAACTTGGTACAGGGTTTTGCTAGGGTCGTTGGGGTCAACCACCGCTTGGAAAGAGAAATTATTCTGATGGGTCTGCGCGGGTAAAAGAGCCGAGAGCCAGTATTTTTCGCCAAAGCCGATCCAACCAGACAGCGCAGTAAATTTTTGCGCACCATCATCCGTAAGATCGTTATAGCTGATTTCGTGGAGCTTGTCGGCGATATAGCCGACTGGCCCTTCATAGCCGTTGCCCTTGCCATGGGCTTCAGGAAGACCGCGCCGCGCGAGGGAGGTATAAGGATAAAGAGTAACGGTTTTACCGGAACTATTGGTAACCTTCTGCGTCAAGGTAAAGACATATTGGTCGTCAATGGCATAACTGCGTTCAAACACAAGTCCCGCGCCATTATCCCATGTCAGCACGAGAGGCGTTGCAGGAGTCAACGCAGCAGTAGTGGAGGTAACGCTCCAGAGGGTGTCTGCGTCCGGTAGCTTGATTGAGGGGTCACTGGCAAGCCAACCACTCTCGGCATAATGGGGATGTGTGGTGCCGCTTGGCGACATCAGGACAACATGATCTTTCTTGTCAAGCGCCGTGTAGTAATCCTTGAGGACAATATCATCAAGACGGTTGCCGGTCAGGGCGATTGACCCTTCAAGTTCTTTGGAAGAGAGAGGAATACGTACACTCTTGGCCAGCTGTTCGGTGCGCGGCAAAATAGGATCGGCAACTGATGTTTGAGGCGACTGGGGGCCTTGCTCCATTTTGGCTTCTTGCGCTTTGTGCGCGGCCTCATAACGCGGGGTCAGAATAAAATGGTCAAAGGCCAGCCACAGGCCGAGCGAGAGAACAACAAAGATAGCGAGGTTGCGCTTGTCGTGGGGGTGCATACCTTGTTGCTGGGGGGAAGGAGGGGTCATTCGGTCTCTCGTATTTCTTCGTGGGTCTGGTTAGATGTGGGGAGGTTATAGCCTAGCAGGCTGCGCCATGCAAACTCTCTTGGTACAGGGTCGCTCCACGGGCGGCGGCTGAAGGGGTGACAGGAGCAGATGCGGGTGATTGTCAGGAAAAGCCCTTTCCAGAAACCATGCGCGCGAAAGGCCTCCAGTCCGTAATGTGAACACGTGGGGGCATAACGGCATTGCCCGCCAATCAGGGGCGAGAGGATCTGGCGGTAGAGTGTGATAAGCCCCATCATCGCGCGGGAGGCAAGATTAGGCGTCATGGGGTTCTCTCAAGAGGTTCAGGCGCTTTAAGCACCAGATCATATCTTTCTTCATATCGTCATAACTGCGGCTGTCCGCCTTATGACGCGCGACAATCATATAGTCCATCCCCATCGCGGCGCAAGTAGGGAGAATCTCGAGTGCGACAGCGCGAAGGCGGCGGCGCATGTGGTTGCGATTGGTGGCAAGCTTGGCGGTTTTCTTGCTGGTAATCACGCAAAACGACACAATATCCGGCGGAGAATCCGCGGTTTTGGGAACGGCTTGCAAGGCAAAAGCATCACTGACCCAGCGGGTTTTGGTGGTGCGCAGGCAATCAAAAACCGCCTGACGCGTCAGGCGGCTTGTGCGATTAATATCCTCATGGCGGGCGCGCATCGGCGATCCCCGAGCCCTTAAGCGGAGAGGATGCGGCGTCCCTTGGCACGGCGGCGGGAGAGCACTTTGGCTCCATCGGCAGTGGCCATGCGGGAACGGAAACCGTGGCGGCGTTTGCGCACGAGGCGGCTTGGTTGATAAGTGCGTTTAGTCATAATCTACTCCAACAGCGGTCTGACAAATATCGATCTAAAATTCTGAAGGGCAGTCTATAATGCCATTGACGGGAAGAGTCAAGGAACTCCTGATAAAAAAAGCCTAAATCGTTGTGAGGCGACAAAAACCGCTTTTCTTTAGGGGCAGTTTCGCCTATTTTGGGCCAGCATTTTAAATTTTTAAGGACATAACATACATGTACGAAGATAACAGATGGAATGCCGTGACTGGCCCCGAGCTTGACGGCTTCATTTCGCAGGTTAACCCGATTGATGGGAAATATCAGGCGTCCAGCCAGACCACTGAAGTTGCATGGCGCTCTCTGCCCTTTTACGATCAGGTTGTGCTGATCCGTCTGCGTGACCGCAGCTGGGGCAAACCGAAACTCTCCATCTATTATCTGGCCGATCAGGGTATTTTGTACCGTTTGAACGGCACATCCCCGCCCATCCATGAGGTCAACGCCAAGGCGCCGGTCAAGGTTAATGATGCGAACGTGCTTGATTACCTGCGCTTTTTCTGCTTTTTTGTCCGTGGCGAAGAAGGTCCGTTCCTGATTGCCGAAAGCATGGATGACCCCTATATTCCCCAAAATTTGGACCCGAAAACCCGCACCGTCATCGAAGGCACCGTGCGCGGCGCCAGCTATGAAGGCCGTAACGAACAAGGCCATTTCCTGTGTGACGCGGTGGTCTATTATTCGAACGCCCTGTTTATCGCGAACTTTGCGGTGCAGCCCTCGGGTATGATTGAAATGCTCAATGACGAACCGATTGCGGCTGACCTGCCGGTTAAAGTTGACGCACCTGTCGCCTAAAGCGCAGGTTACGATCCGAATCGTTTTTGAAATGGAATTGATAAAACCCTGCTCTCCGGCGGGGTTTTGTTCTTCTACCCGCAATAAACGCGAATAACAATGTCGTGCTCATCAAGGATGATATTCACCCGCGCGGGGCTGTAATCCATAGTGGTTTGGTCACCTTCATGCATGATGCGGACAACAAGGCCTTTGAGGCTCGGGGCGCTTTGGGCATCGCTGCGGGATTTACCGACCAGTTCCTGATGTCCGCAATCTTGCGGGACTTCGGGGGCCATCAAACGTTCACCCACGCTGGGTTTTGACATTTCATGAATGACAGAAGAAGGAATTTCGTCAGCCAATGCTGCCGGAAGGACGCCGGAAAAAGTCAGGATAAAAACGGAAATAAAAACACACCGCATCGAAATCCTCCACCATAGGGGTTCAGACGTAAGGGGGCATACCTCGAAGGAATGATCCCGGTACTCCACCCTCCTACCACACGGTTTGTCCGAGTGGCACAAGGATTGTACCGGGATCACCTATGAAAGTAGGTGAGCAGCCCGTAAAAGGCAAGAAAATAAATAGGCAACTCCCCCGCTTTTTTAGACCTCATTTTTACGGCCCATTTTTACGGCCCATTTTTACGGTTGTCGCAATGTCAAAATTAGACTATGTAGGAGTATATATCTAAAAGTGCCTTAAGGAGCCTCCCCTCATGGAATCAATCATTGCCCTTTTGACCGAACCGACAGCATGGTTCAGCTTTTTTACGCTGTGTGTTCTGGAAATCGTTCTTGGCTTTGACAATCTGGTCTTGATTTCCATCCTGTCGGATAAACTTCCCCCCCACAAACGCCCCTTTGCCCGCCGTATTGGCTTGGTCATTGCGTTGGTGACACGGATTCTGCTTTTGAGCATGATTTTCATTCTGGCGCATCTGACCGACCCTCTTGCAACAATCGGGGCGCACGAAGTTAGCGTGCGTGACGTTATTTTGATGCTTGGTGGTCTATTCTTGATTGCCAAGGGAACGCTTGAGATTCACTCCAAAATGGAAGGCGCTGAACACGGCTCTGCGGGGGCTAAATTCAGTTCGCTGGGCCTTGTGATCTTCCAGATTGTCATTATGGACATCGTGTTCTCGTTTGACAGCGTCTTGACCGCAGTTGGCATTGCCGACGAAATTGCGGTGATGATTGCGGCGATTATTGTTTCCGTCATCTTTATGCTTGCTGCGGTAAACGCGATTTCTGACTTCATCTCCAAACACCCAACACTGAAAGTATTAGCATTATCTTATATGATATTGATCGGCATGGCGCTGGTGGGTGAAGGCATGCATCAGGAAATCCCCAAAGGTTACCTGTATTTTGCTATGGCTTTCTCGTTTGCAGTGGAGGGTGTCAACATGCTGATCCGCCGGAAACAAAGGGCGCACAGCCAGCAGGTTCATGATGTGGAGCGCGCTGCCCAGCTTGCTGCCGGCCATGACGCGCTGCCGCAAGAAAAACTCTAAATTTCATTGATTTTTCACGTCTCTGGCGCAATACTGCAGCAGGTTAATTTATTATTAACATAATTATTGACCGCGCGTGGGGAAATCTGTACTATACGCCCCACGCCTTAGACATTTTTTAGGGACTTGTTCGTAGAATTGGCAGTGCTGCAAACTGACCTTTTACGGCAGATCATCATTCTAAAGAGGGACACATAGAATGCCAAAAGACATCAATACCGTAGAATCAATCAGCGCGCACAAAGTTTTCGATCTTCCCGTGACGCTCAACGCCGGACAAGTCAACACACTGGCTTTTGCGCAAGATTCAATTGCCTCCATGAACATGACCGCCAAGGGTGAACTGGAAATTTCCTTCCGTGACGGGTCGCGCCTCATCATTGAAAATTTCAATGAACTAGCGGACTCGGCCAAATCATGCGGACGTGACACACTTATCCAGCTGTCGGACAACACGATCATTTATCCCGAAGAACTGCGCGACCAATTGGCACAAGGCCCCGTGGCTTTTGGTGCAGGCGAAAACGGTATTGTCACCCTCGATATGCCAGCGCCCGGTCAAATGGTGACCCAGAATATCGAAGCGGGTCACGAATATAAAATGTCTTTTAACCTTGATGGCGTTAATGCGGCGCAATCGGGCAATAATTTGCTCCTCACCTTCCCCAATGGCGGTATTATTACTCTCGCTAATTACTATTCAGCAGTGGGTTCCGACCTCCCGCCAGTGATGACGCTGGCAGATGGCGCAACTATTGACGCGAATGCGCTACTCACCTCGTGCAAACTGGTTTCTGTCCCGACTGTTGTTGAAACTGTGGCTGAAAATCAGGCAGACCCTCAAACGCAAATCGCAAACATTGAACCGGCGGCAGGTGAAGCAGGGGAAAGTGCCAAAGCAGCTCATGCTGAGCAAACGTCCCTGAAAGTGGCTAAAGATAATGGTTTCGCCGACATCGAGCCAGCCGCAGGTGATGCGGCAGGCCCTTTGAATGCCACAGGTGGCGCAGGTTTCAGCAGTTCGATTGACGGCGCAGGTTTCCGTGGCGCCAATGCGATTGGCCCGATTGACCCGACCGCTCTTGCGTACAATGCGCCGAGTATTCCAACCATTCCTTACGTGACAGGCACCACTGGCGGCGATATTGATACCGTCCCAACCTTGGATGTTGTTCCGAGCGGTGACAGCGGCACGCAAGTTGACGAATCCGGAATCACGACTCTTACCGGAAATATTGTGGTCGATTATAAAGCCGATGGTCCGGGCACTCTTACCTTGGGGGATGTCTCGACCTTCTCCTACGGTGGTTCAGCCGCAGATGGCACGTTGACCTCGGGCGGTGTCCCTGTTGTTGTAACACAAGTGGGCAACCAGTTTATCGGTACGGCAGGCGGCGAAACCGTTTTCACTCTGACTCTGAATGACGATGGTTCCTATGTGTTCGAACAACTGCAAGCGCTCGATCACGCAGATGCCAGCGACCCCAACGACGTGATTACGCTCGAATTCGGCGTTGTCGCAACTGATTCAGATGGTGACACGGCAACCGGTGTGATTACCGTTGATGTGCTTGATGATGCCCCTGTTGCAGTAAACGACACGCTGACGATTGACGATGCCAATAATACCGCTACTGGCAATATTACGGGCAACGATTCAGTCGGCAATGACACACCCGGCTATGTAGTTACTGCCGTGACCTTTGGCGGTACCACTTATGATGTACCAACCACTGGAACAGTCACCGTAACTGGGACTTACGGCACATTAGTGCTGGGATCGGACGGTGCCTATACCTATACACCGTTTAACACCGCCGAAGGCACTGATAATTTTACCTACACCATCCGTGACTATGATGGGGATACGGCAACGGCCGCCTTCAATGTAACGGTGGCTGATATTGATACAAAACCCACCGTGGAAGTCATTCCTGGGACGCTTGATGAAACACAAATTGACGAAACGGGCGGCCACACTGTGACTGGAAATGTTACTGCCAATTTTGGTGACGATGCTCCCGGCACTTTGACCCTCGCGGGAGATGCGGGATTCACCGCTTCTGGTTCCATGACGGGCGACGTCCTTTCCTCAAACGGTGTGCCGGTTGATGTGACACGAGTCGGTAACCAGTATATCGGTAAAGCGGGCGATACGGTCATTTTCACTCTGACTCTGAATGACGATGGTTCCTATGTGTTCGAACAATTCGCGGCGCTTGACCATGCGGATGGGTCGAACCCGAATGATGTAATCACCCTTGATTTTGGTGTAATCGCGGTCGATAGCGACGGCGACATGGCGGATGGAAAAATTACCATCAATGTTATCGATGATGCCCCTGTGGCCGCAAACGATACTGCAACCCTCGAAACAGCTCCCGGCTCAGTTTCAGGAAATGTTGTGACGAATGATGATATTGGCTCCGACAAACCTGGTTATGTTGTAACGGCAGTGACCTTTAACGGGACCACCTACAACGTGCCAGCGAGCGGCACAGTGACGGTTGCAGGGGCGCATGGCAATCTGACGATTGCGGCGAACGGGACTTACACC
>Ga0172380_10005284_pt1 | contig 15769 bp, 13 predicted proteins | sample Leawe162metaG_FD_119747 | JGI IMG/M metagenome (GOLD analysis project Ga0172380, IMG submission 119747) | Leachate microbial communities from a municipal landfill in Southern Ontario, Canada - Leachate well 162 metaG | ecosystem: Engineered > Solid waste > Landfill > Unclassified | place...
ACATAGCCTCCTTCATGAATATATCTCGCTGGACGGACCGAAACTCGCTGGAGGTCATCGGAGACGCCAGCTATAACGACAGATTCGGGAGCAAACGGCGCGGTGAGTGAAGATACTTCAGACATGACAGTTGCGTTCCGAAGATTCAGATGGGTCGAAAAACAAGATGTCTTTCCGCGACCGCAGTAGGGGTAAGCCTGTAGACACTGCTGCCTGGTCGCCGGGGATAACGATGCCTTCGGCAACAGACACTGGACATGCAGTCTCCTATCTTTATTCCTTCAATCATGGTCCTCCTTTAGACGGGATCCCAGTCGAAGATGTCCTGCGACCTGTCGAGACGATAGAAATTCGCCTTCATGGCGGGTATCGCCCGCCCGGCGACGGTTTGCGGCGTCCAGCCTTCGGACGCATGGACAGAGCGCAAAGGTCGACTCTGGCTCATCAGGAATATTTCGTTGGCTCTGACGGCAAAGATCTGGCCCGATACTTCAGCCGCCGAATCGCTTGCGAGATACACTGCGAGTGGCGCAATTTTCGCTGTTTCCATGAGCTTCAACCGCTCAACACGCGCCTTCTGCTCTTCAGTTTCGGTTGGTATGCCGCTGATCATCCTGCTCCATGCAAAGGGGGATATGCAATTGGACCGAACGTTGAATTTGGCCATCTCCATGGCGATCGACTTGGATAGTGCAACGATCCCAAGCTTGGCGGCTGAATAGTTCGCCTGGCCGAAATTCCCGATTAATCCGGACGTCGACACGATATGAATGTAGGAGCCGGACCCTTGATTCTTAAAGTGCGGAGCTGCTGCACGTGAGACGTAGAAAGTGCCGTTTAAATGTACGTCGACGACCGCACGCCATTCATCGACGCTCATGTTGACAAAGAAGCGGTCGCGCAGGATTCCCGCGTTGTTGATCACTGCGTCAATACGACCGAAGGTCTCCAAGGCTTGGTTGATTAGGTGGTTGGCGGCATCCCAGTCGGAAACGCTGTCTGTATTGGCGGAGGCCTTTCCACCAGCCGCGACGATCTCATCAACTACGGATTGCGCGCGGCTCATGTCGGTCCCTTCGCCGGCAATCGACGTTCCGATGTCGTTAACGACGACCTTGGCACCCTCGCGCCCCAGGGCAAGTGCAAACTCGCGGCCAATGCCGCCGCCAGCGCCGGTGACCACGACGACTTTGTCCTTTACGAAAGCAGATGTATTCATGACATATTAGTTTCAAATTGTGGTTAGTTTTTTGCAGGCGAAGGTTCCCTGAAGTGCTGCGTTGCACGTTCATCGACGAGTCTCCAGATCTCCCCCGACATCGGGTTGCGCGATTCTTCGAGGATGTGCCCCACAAGACCGACGGCTCGGGCCATCACTCCGAGACCTCGGCAAATCTTCCAGTCGAACTTCATCTCGCAGCACAGGGCGCCTATCGCTCCAGTGGCATTGACCGGCAACACTTTTCCGCTGCGCCGTGCAGCCTCGTCGGAGACCGCTTCCATCAATCGCAGGTACGGGCCGTCGAACCCCGTCTCTCTCGCCAGTGCGAACAGCCGTGGCGTACGGGGGTCTATTGGCTTGTGTAGCGGGTGGCCAATACCTGGAACGATCTGCTTGCGCGAGCCAAATGCATCGACCGTAGACGAAGCAATAGTCTTGTAGTCAGTCTGACCGTCCGGACGCGGCATGGCTTCGGTCAGCATTTTTGCGGTACCTTCGATTGAGCCTACAAACACGGTGCCAAGGCCATTCAGACCAGCGGCAACGGCCCCTTGCAAGGATTCCGGGGCCCCCATGTAAGTCATCCGGGCAACGATGGAGCTGGGTGTGATCCCATGCTCCACCAGAGTGACGACCATTGCATTGAACATCCGAGATTCCGCCGGATTCGGAATACGTCCGGTGAGTTCCAGGAAGCCCATGTCTCCAAGATTCAAGTGACCGAGTATCTCGGAAGGGAAGTCTTTCCCGAAGAGGGTAATGCTGGTCGAATCGCTCCAGCCGATTTCAGTTCGTATGGTCTTGTGTTTCGTTGTCATTCAAATCCTTTGTTTGTTACTCGACTTTGGCACCCGAAGCCTTGACGACGGGCTCTGAAACCTTGGAATAGTGAGCACTGCGGTCCTTGAATTGCTCGGGCGTGCTCGCCACAAATGCTAGTAGGGTCTGGGTAAGGACGACGGCAGGAGGTTAAGCGATTCGAACATTTCTGCGCCTGCAAGAATGGGAATAGTGTCATCTGGGGTGCGGTCACGGAAACGGCCTCTGCGGTGGAATTCTCTGACAAGAGGCATCATCTTAGGTAGCAGCGAAGCATGACGCAATTCAAATAATCTTACTGATTGTTAAGTCTTTCCCGCATTTTGGATGAGCTGGGATACGCACGTCGGGGTTGTGCTCTGCGAGTTGATGCTCTTGACCAAACCATCGAAATCCAGCTTGCCTGAATGCTCGCGACGATACCGAGGGGAGGCAGCCTCGGCGGCCACGCCACCGAGCCATATGGCAGGTGCACTGCGCTGGTCGACCAAGTTGTCCAATGGTGACACGACGAGCCTGTCCAAGACCTATCCTAGTCCATTCATAGGGGCGATCGGCCGCTTAGGTGTCACGGTCCTTTCGCTCACGTCTCCCATCGTCTACCTGCCGCTCGACTATCTTGAGTCGTAACAAGGCGACCGCCATTCTTTGCGAAACATGCTCTATTCGGGTGCGGACTGACACTCCTACGACTGGACACCGTCGAGCAGAGTCGGTTGTCTGCTAACTCGACGGCTGCGCCATCAGGTCCATCTCAGACCTCTATCCGCTTTGTCTTCACCGATAGACACCAAGCGCTCGGCAAAACGCATACTACTGTAAACGTCGAACTTCTACTGCCACGCCGGCAAAGCCGGGGGAACTCCGATTTGATTATGGCCTCTGTTTGCATCGTGTGGACTACCTCCATATAGCCATCGCCAAGAGGGCTGTGTTGCTACGAAAGCAGCACGTCGGCTAGGAGATGCGGCTTCAAAATAAGTCCAGTCTCGGCCTACGCTGTCAACACTTTGAGCCAATAGCTAGCCTCAGACTACAGGCGCCTCAGGGCGGCGCGATCAGCCGCTCAACAAACGATGCAAGCCGCGCGGCCGCAGGGGAAAAGGCTTGCCCCTTAAGCGTAACGATGCTGATCTCCCGGGACATCGGGGGATCAATCACCGGGACCGCCTGCAGCTTTGTGCGCGGCGGCACGGATATTTTTGGAAGTAACGCAGCGCCCAGCCCTGCCTCGGCCATGGCAACCAATGTTTGTACCTGTACCACCTCGAATTGTGTGTCGAGCGTCAAGCCCTGTTGCTTCAGGGCGACGTCCACTTCACCGCGAAACGCCGATGAAGTCGACAACCTCAGAATAGGTAACTTGCTGAGTTCCTTCAGCGTGATTCCCCTTCTTCTTGGAAGCCTGTAAGTTGAAGGCACAAGCGCGAACATTTCGTCGGTAAGGATCGGTTGGAAGCTGAACTCAGCGATTGTTTTGATTTTCGGACCGATTCCAAAATCCACGTCGCGGCGGCGGACGCTTTCAAGGAGTTCCGTCGCAACGAGTTCGCGCACGTGAACACTAATTTTCGGATTCTCTTTCTGAAAGGCAACTAGGATGTGCGGAAGCCGCGTTGCGGCCACGGTCGGAACGCAGGAAATGGACAGCACGCCATGAAGCATATCGACGCTTTCCCGAATTTGCGACAACCCTGTCTCGATTTCCGCGATCGCTGCGCGTGCCGAGATGAGCAGATGTTCGCCTTCTTTGGTCAACTCAACACGACGGGTCGTCCGATGGAAAAGAGCGACGCCGAGTTGCTCCTCCAGGCTCTTTATCTGCATGCTTACCGCAGCCTCGGATCGATTCGATTTCTCTGCCGCGCGCCGGAAGCTGTTGTCTTCTGCAACCAGCACGAACATGTGCACCAACTTCAAATTAATATTCAGCATTCCTGAAGTATCAATCAGATCATAGCGATTGTCCAATCAGCACCGCAACCTTAGCATGAGTTCTTCGTCGCTCTACATAGCTGATAAAGAGAATATGCCTATCGCACGTTATTGGTCGCTCGTCCTTGGTTTCTTGCTCGTCTCCGTAATGGCTCCCTCGCAGGCGCAGAGCGGATACCCCATAAAGCCTGTCAAATTCATAGTGGCTTTCCCACCGGGCCAGGCGACCGACTTGGTGGCTCGGATACTCGCAGACGGTTTGACCAAAGTCTGGCAACAATCGGTTGTGGTCGAAAATCGACCAGGCGGGGCCGGAATCCCGGCTACCGTCGCCGCGCGCGACGCACCGGCGGATGGCTATACGCTCGCGATGGGCAGCAGTGGCACCATCGCTGCAAATGTCAGTTTGTTTCCGAAGCTGCCGTACGATCCGCGCAATGACTTCACGATGATCGGCGGAGTATTCATTGCCCCGGTTGTATTGGTTGCGCACCCCAACTCTCCGTACAAGAAGTTCCGAGACGTTATCGACAGCGCGAAGGCCGCTCCGGGGTCCATCAATTGGGCAGTTCCCGGGATCGGCGGCGCTCAACACATCTCGGGCGCGATCCTGAAGTCTCGCGCTGGTGTCGATATTGCCGACATTTTCTACAAGGGCAGTGCACCTGCAATGCAGGATCTTCTGGGTGGCCAGATACCGCTCCTCTGGGACTCAGTGGCGGCCGTTATGCCCCATATCAGGAGTGGCCGTGTGAAGCCACTGGCCGTGACGACTGCGCAGCGTGTGCCGCAGTTGCCAAATGTTCCGACTGTGGCCGAGCTTGGTTATCCCGGGTTCGAGAACGCGGGCTGGGGGGGCTTGATCGCACCCAAGGCCACGCCAGTGGCAATCGTTGAGAAGATCGCAGTGGATACCAGAAGGTTGCTCGCCGAGCCGGCATTCCGTGACCGTCTTATTGATGCCGGCTTGATCGTAGATCTCAGGGGCTCGAAGGACTGGACGGAATTCGTCGAGGTCGAAATCAAGAAAATCCAGGAAATTACTCAACAAGCCAACATCAAGTTGGAATAAAGGAAAAAACGATGGCCACAAATGAAACTACTTACGGCGGACAGGTTGTCGGGCGGGCGCTCAAAGAGAGTGGGGTCGAATGTCTTTTCGGAATCTACGGGTCAATTGGCCTGGCGATTGAAGAGGCCTGCAAGCTGGGCGTGAAGTCGTATCACTTTCGACATGAGCAGTCGGCTGGCTTCGCGGCCGACGCCTACGCGCGCTGCTTGCGAAAGCCCGGAGTTTGCTACTCCTCGTCGGCTCCAGGTTTTGCAAACCTGGTATCGCCGATTGCCCAAGCGAAGGGCGCTCAGAGCCCAGTGGTTTTGCTCAATGGGCAGCATGGGGTCACCGGAGACGGGATGAATACGATTCAGGAGGGGCAGGCACACGAAGTGATGGCGCCTTTTTCTAAATGGACTCATCGTTGCCTGGACTGGAACACCAACTCCTATTGGGTCCGCAAGGCGCTGACGGAATCAGTCCAGTGGCCCCCTGGCCCAGTCGTGCTTGAGTTTCCTCGCAACAATTTGAACGCGCAGGGACCTTCTCGCCAGCAGAAATACATCCCGATCGAACAGGTGGCTCAGCCAGCGCAACCGCAGGGCGATTCAGCAACGGTAGAGCGAGCCGTGCACATGCTCGCGCAGGCCGAGCGGCCACTGTTGATCGCGGGCGACGGGGTGTACTGGTCGTATGGCTCGGAAGCGCTGCGGGAATGCGTCGAATTGCTTCAGATTCCGGTACACACCCGGCGCACTGCGCGCGGAGCGGTATCGGAAGATCACCCGCTGGCCTTTACCGGCGGGTATCGTAGTGAACTGCTGCGCCATGCCGATTTGATTTGCATTATCGGTCTGCGGCCCACATGGCTGGAAGAGTGGTTTGAACAACCAGAGTGGAGCCGCAACGCGCGCTACATCCAGGTGCAGGAAACTGCCGGCGAAATCTGGCCTGGACTTCCGACGACACTTGCCATCGTCGGCTCAGCCGCTCAGGTGCTTCGGCAAATGATCGCAATCGCAAAAGAACTTGGTCCTATCTCAGCCAAACGAGGTTCGTGGCTCGCTAAGGTGGAGGAAGCGAGAGGGGGCTTCAAGAGACGTCAAAAGGAGGTTGTTGACCGGTATCTGGACACCCCGGGGAAACTCCTGCATCCTCACGTTATTGGTGCGCACATTGCGGAGTTTCTTGATCCAAGTGCCACGGTGATTTTCGATTCGTTTACCGCCACAAGCTTCCTTACCGACAAGCTCGAATCGAAGTTCGCTGGCCAAATTCTCGACGCTGGACTGCATCAACCTGTGGGCCACGGAATCGGGATGGCGGTAGGCGCTCAAATTGCGCGGCCAGGACGTCAGGTACTCGCTCTGATGGGCGATGGAGGCTTTGGCATAAGTGCCATGGACATGGAAACCCTTCTTCGATACAAACTGCCAGCGGTCGTGGTACTGATGAATAACAGCTCCTGGGCCGGGGTGGCCGCAGGGCACGATCTGTTCTACCCGGAGACGGGTTCTTGGGAAAACCTCCCGGGGATCCGTTACGACCGTATGTTTCGCGAACTCGGGTGCCACACAGAGCACGTAGAGCGGGCCGAAGAACTCACCCCTGCACTACACAGGTCATTCAAGTCGGGACTGCCGGCGATTGTCCATGTCGTGGGCGACACCCACGAAATTCATCCACTCCGGCTACGCGTGTGCTGGGGAGATACGTGGACGCGCGGAAACCTGCATGAACTCCCAGCCGGTGCCCGCGAGCTGCTCAAGCGCTCTGCATCCGTCAGTACGCTTCAAAGGGTACACAAGTTCTGGGTGGATAACGGCGTAGACATACCGATCGAAGAGCTGGCGGCGCTCGCTGACTTCCCCATCGAGAAGCTCCTCCCCGACCGGGTGGTCGATCATTGAACGAGTCCCTTTCGGCACATGTTGAGCGCTCAATCCTTCTAACAGTTACAGACTCATGAATGAATCTTCCACGAACGATGGACGCGGGCCGCTCGCCGGCGTGCGGGTGCTAGACATATCGCGTTTCATCGCTGGACCGTATGGCGGACAGTTGCTCGCATTCCTTGGTGCGGAGGTCATCAAGGTGGAAGCACCCGATGGCGACCCGATGCGTGAGTTGTCAAAATACCAGCAAGATGGTTTCGCAGCCCATTACCTGAGCGGAAACGCTTCGAAGAAGAGCGTGACGTTGAATCTAAAACACGCGGAAGGCCGCCGCGTGTTCTTGGAATTGGTGGCGCACGCTGACGTGGTTCTTGAAAACTTCAGGCCCGGCACGATGGAGCGTCTCAACTTGGATTATGAGCAACTCAAACGAGTGAATCCGAAGATCATTCTTGGCTCGGTCACCGGCTTTGGTCAGTCTGGCCCGTGGAAGGATCTGCCTGCGTATGACCTGATTGCGCAAGCAGCGGGTGGCGGCATGAGTCTGACGGGCCGACCCGGGGAGGCCCCCGTCAAGATGGGCGTTCCTATCGGCGACCTCGGGGCGGGAGTCTTCATTGCGCTCGGTATTGCTGCTGCTCTCTATCGACGAAAATGTAGCGGCGAAGGCGAGGCAATCGATGTCAGCATGATGGACGTGCAGTTGAGCCTGCTCAATTATCATGCGCACTACTATTGGATGTCAGGGGAATCACCCGAACCAGAGGGAGACGGTCATCCGAACGTAGTTCCGTATCAATCGTTTCGCACTAGCACTGGTCCTATGGTAGTCGCCGTCTATGGCGATCCGTTCTGGCCAGGTTTTTGCGATGCCCTTGAGCGGCCGGACTTGCTTAAGAATGTCCGTTATGCCACCAACGATCTTCGCTGCAAGAACCGCAGTTCACTGATACAACTTCTGCAGTCACACTTACTAGGCGCACCTCGTGAACTTTGGCTTCAACGACTGATTGAGCATGGCATCCCGGCCGCACCACTGCACACGGTGGGCGAGGCGCTGGAATCACCGCAAGCGATCGCTCGGAACATGGCACTCTCAGTGCGTGGACACAACGACAAAGAAGTCACACTGCTCGGAAATCCGATCAAACTTCGAAGCGGTACGCCTGTCCCCGCTGCTCCTCCCGGACTCGGCCAGCACACGGACGACGTACTTTGCGGCCTGCTCGGATACACGATGACAGATGTGGCCAAGCTTCGGCAGGCAGGTGTGTTGTGATTTCTCGGAGAACACATGGCAATTGACTATCACCAGCTGAAGAATTGGGTATTTCCGGAGCAGGAACATCGATATACCGAGGAGGACACCATTCTGTATGCGCTCGGTCTGGGCTTCGGACAGGACCCGATGGACCACGATCAGCTCCGCTTTGTCTATGAAAAGGGGCTTCAGGCAGTTCCAAGCATGGCGGTTATTTTGGGGTACCCGGGTCTGTGGATGAGAAATCCGGATTCAGGAATTGACATGCTCAAGGTAGTGCATGGCGAGCAACGAATACGCCTGCACCACCCCTTGCCCAGTAGCGGTACTGTGATCGGACGATCCCGCGTAACCAGCGTGGTAGACAAAGGCGCGGGTAAGGGTGCGGTGGTGGTAGTTCAGCGAGAGGTAATCGACAAGCAAAGCGGCACGACGCTGGCCATGGTGGAGCAGGTCACTTTTTGCCGGGCTGACGGCGGATTCAGTGCCCACGGTCAGCCCAGTGATGCTTTGCGGAGCGTGCGCTCCGCGTTACCTGCACGCCCGCCCGATCACATATGCGATATGACCACGCGACCGGAGATGGCCTTGTTGTATCGCCTATCAGGCGATATGAACCCGTTACACGCCGACCCGGATGTGGCGAGAGCGGCAGGGTTTGCGCGACCGATCTTGCATGGGCTGGGCACCTATGGCGTGGTTTGTCACGCCATTCTTAGGGCCTGCTGTAACTATCAGCCAGAACGCCTGCAATCTTTGGGAGTTCGTTTTTCTGCACCGGTATTTCCTGGAGAAACGATCCGAACTGAAATCTGGCGGGAGGGCGATGAGGTGCACTTCCAGGCACACGTGGTAGAACGTGCCACGCTTGTATTGACCAATGGTGTTGCTCAAATTGCCAGATAAATTCAAGACGTATTGTCTGATCCACATTGAGAAGGCGATGAGTCAATCGACAGGAGCAGGGATAGCATGAGCGATTCAGGAATCCTATTTGATTACGCTGATGGCGTGGCTCGCATTACGCTCAATCGACCGGAGCGCTTGAACAGTCTGAACGACCATATGCATCGGGAGATTGCTGCGGCAATAGCCAGCATCGAATATGACCGTGCCTTGCGTGTACTGGTGTTGACTGGTGTTGGACGGGCCTTTTGTGCGGGCCAGGACCAAACCGACCGGCTACCCAATGCCGATGGCAAGGCGCGCGATCTTGGTCGTTCGCTGGAGGACTATTACAAACCGCTGATTCTGAAACTGCGCTCACTGCCGATTCCGGTCGTGTGCGCACTCAACGGCGTGGCGGCCGGGGTTGGCTCAACACTGGCGCTTGCCTGCGATATTGTGATTGCAACAAAGTCCTCCTACTTCATTCAGGGCTTCACCAAGATCGGATTGTTGCCAGATTCCGGGGCGACGCAGTTTCTACCGCAACTAATCGGGCAAGCCCGGGCCTTAGGTCTTAGCATGCTCAACGACAAATTGGATGCGGAAAGGGCTGCTGAATGGGGGTTGATCTGGCGTTGCGTGGAGGACCACATTTTTTTCTCCGAAGCTGACACTCTCGTCCAGCAACTTGCTCGATCGGCAACCAAAGCGCTTGGCATGACGAAGTTGGCAATCCATGCCTCCCACGCCAATACATTGGTGCAGCAACTCGATCTGGAAATTGCTTCGCAGCGCACGCTAGGCTTCACCGACGACTACCGCGAAGGCGCAACCGCATTCCGCGAAAAGCGTGCGCCGGTGTTCCGCGGTGCTTAGTGTTTCGGAAAGGACTGAAATTATGAAACGAGCCGCTATCGTCTCCCCACTTCGCACGCCCATTGGCGCCTTCGGTGGCAGCCTGCGTGGCGTACTGGTGGAGGAGCTGGGTGCCACTGTTGCGCGTGCCATCGTGGCGCGCACTGGCCTGGACCCCGCACGCATCGAAGACGTCGTCTTCGGCCACTCTTATGCGAGCGGGGAGGTGCCCTGCACAGGGCGTTGGGTGGCGCTGCAGGCGGGCTTTCCGATAGAGGTGGCGGGTATGCAACTGGACCGCCGGTGCGGCAGCGGACTGCAAGCGATCGCCACGGCAGCCATGATGATTCAGACAGGCGCGGCCGATGTGGTGATGGCAGGCGGCGTTGAGAGTATGAGCAATGTCGAGTACTACACTACCGACATGCGTTGGGGCAAGCGGGCGGGCACGGTGAAGTTTCATGACCGGCTGGAGCGTGGGCGCGAACGGTCGCAGCCGGAATCGCGTTTCGGCCGCATATCAGGAATGATCGAGACGGCTGAGAACTTGGCGCGCGACTACTTCATCACGCGTGAAGAAGCCGATGCTTTCGCGCTGCGCAGCCACCAGCGCGCCGCCGCCGCATGGTCCTCGGGGAGGTTCGCCGAGGAAGTCGTGCCTGTCCTGGTACCCCAGAAGAAGGGCGATCCCGTAGTGGTCGATCACGACGAGGGCATTCGCGCCGACATCACGCTAGACCAGCTCGCCAAGCTCAAGCCCCTGGTGAGGGAAGGTGTCGTGACGGCCGGCAATGCCTGCCAGCAGAACGACGCAGCCGCAGCGTGCCTGATCGTGGCCGAAGATAGGCTGGTCGAGCTCGGCCTGACGGCAATTGGTTATCTGCACAGTTGGGCCGCGGCCGGGTGCGAGCCCTCGCACATGGGCATCGGTCCGGTGCCCGCAGTGCACAAGCTTTTCAGCCGCAATGGGTTGGGCTTCGACGACATGGGCCTGGTCGAGCTCAACGAAGCGTTCGCATGCCAGGCGCTGGCCTGCGCCAAAGGCTGGGGTTGGAACGATCCTGACCGCTTCAATGTGAATGGCTCGGGCATCTCGCTAGGACACCCGGTGGGCGCGACCGGCGTACGAATCATGACATCCCTGTTGCATGAAATGCGGCGCCGCCAGGTCCGCTACGGGCTAGCGACGATGTGCATCGGCGGTGGCCAAGGTATCGCTGCCGTGTTTGAACGGGCATGAAGCGGCAGAACGCATGACTTACCACTTTCTCGAACGGCTGCGCATCATCGAAAACTCAGCTTTCATTGCCGCACCGCTTGCGGGTTTGACGTTAGCGCAGTTTGGGGCAGACGTGATCCGCGTGGATATGATCGGCGGTGGCATCGATTACGGCCGAATGCCGCGCATGCCGCACGCGCGAGGCCGCGGCCGTAGCCTCTACTGGACCGCCCTGAACAAAGGCAAGCGCTCCATCGCCGTCGACCTGCGGCGCCCCGAAGGCCGGGAACTGGTGCAGGCGCTGGCAACAGCCCCTGGACCCGACGCGGGCGTGTTGCTGACCAACATCGGCACCCCCTGGCTTGCACACAGCGTGCTGGCCGCGACACGGCACGACGTCATCACCTGCACCATCCAGGGCAACCCCGACGGATCCACGGCAGTCGACTATACGGTCAACTGCGCAACGGGCTATCCTGCTGTCACAGGCAGTGGCTCCGTGGACAAGCCGGTAAACCACGTGTTGCCGGCCTGGGATATTGCGTGTGCCTACCAGGCGGCGTTCGCGGTTGTCGCAGCGGTCAATCTCCGCATGCGCTGCGGACAGGGAGCCGAGCTGAAACTGGCCTTGTCCGATGTGGCGTTCAGCACGCTGTCGCATCTGGGACTGCTTGCAGAGGCAGAACTGCTGGGGCAAGAAAGACCGTCCGTCGGCAACCATCTGTATGGTGCCTTTGGCCGCGACTTCGGCACCGCCGACGGCGGTCGCATCATGGTGGCCGCAATTTCGGCGAACCAGTGGAGGTCGCTCGTCGAGGCTTGCGGCATCGGCCCGGCGGTGGAGGAACTGGAGCTTCGCACCGGGCTGGACTTCGGTGATGAAGCGCAGCGCTTCGAGGGGCGCGAAGCCATCGCCGCACTGGTGGAACCCTGGTTCGCGGCGCTCTCGAGCGGGCAAGCCGAAGCGCTCCTGGAGCGGCACAAGGTCTGCTGGGGGCGCTACAGCACGGTGCGTGAACTACTGGCCACCGACCCCCGTGTCAGCGCTGCGAATCCGTTGTTCGAGCGGATCAACACCCCAGGTGTCGGACAACACCTGTCCGCCGGTGCGGCTGTAAGGGCGCCTGCGCTAGATCGGCATGTCACGCCCCCTGCGGGCCTCTTGGGAACGCATACGGACCAGGTGCTGCATGAAGTGCTGGGCCTCGACGCAGCAGCTGTGGGACGTCTTCATGATGCGGGCGTGGTCGCGGGACCCGAGCGAGACCCCACTGCGGAGTGCAGCGATTGAACGCGAAACTGGCCAATGGCGCGTCTGACCTGCCGTCCTAGATCGGAAGCACCGAAGATCACCACTGAACACCCAGCTTGTCATGAATGGACAAACGTTAACGAATTCGAATCACTGGATCATGCCAAACAGGTTATCGAGGCTTGGAGGCATGACCACAATCATTTCAGATCCCATGGTGCACTTGGAAAACTGACCCCGAGTGAGTACGCCAAAATCCATCTGGTCAGATCGTCAATAGTGGCCGGATCTTAGTTTTGAGTTCTTCTCTTATTGGGAGGCCGTGACACTCCACGGGCCTGGCTGCAAAGTGAGGTAAGCATATGACCGGACCGTTAACGGGCTTCAAAGTCGTCGAGCTGGCTGGCATTGGCCCGGGGCCTTTCTGCGCCATGATGCTGGCAGATATGGGGGCCGAAGTGATTTGCGTTGACCGCAAGACGCCCGGCGCACTTGGCGGTGGCGGCAGCATCGTGGACCGCGGGCGACGCACGATCATTCTGGATCTGAAGAATCCTGCTTCGGTCGAGATTGTGTTGCGCCTGGTCAAGCGCTCCGATGTCTTGATTGAGGGCATGCGCCCAGGCGTCATGGAGCGTCTGGGTCTGGGACCCGAACCTTGCCTGCAACGCAATCCACGGCTGGTCTATGGCCGTATGACAGGATGGGGTCAGACCGGCCCCTTGGCCCAAGCGGCTGGGCATGACCTCAATTACATCGCCATCACCGGCGCGCTCAATGCGATGGGACACGCGGACCGTGCACCGACTCCGCCCCTGCACTTGGTAGGAGACATGGGTGGTGGTGCCATGATGCTCGCCTTCGGCATCGTCAGCGCCCTCCTGGAGACCAGTCGTTCCGGTCAGGGTCAGGTGGTGGACGCCGCCATCTGCGACGGTGTGTCATTGCTGGCCACCATGTATTACGCGATGTTGAAGTCGGGCATTTGGTCCACCCGGCGCGAGGCCAATATGCTCGACGGTGGTGCGCATTTCTATAGCTGCTACGCCTGCGCCGACGGCAAGTTCGTTTCGATTGGTGCCATCGAACCCCAGTTCTACGCCCTGCTGCTGCAACGCTGCGGTATTGACGACTCCGATTTCAAAGCGCAGTGGGTGCAAAAGGAATGGCCGGCCTTGCGTCGCAAACTGGAAGCCTTGTTTAAGACCCGCACCCGAGACCAATGGTGCGAGCTACTGGAATGCAGCGATGCGTGCTTTGCGCCGGTGCTTGATTTTGCTGAAGCGGCACAACATCCGCACAACGTGGCACGCGGCACCTTCATTGAAACCAATGGCGTCACACATCCGGTGCCGGCACCCCGTTTCAGTCGCACACCGGGTGCTGCAGGCACTGTCCCGAAAGTGGGGCAACACACGCTGGAAATACTGAGTGAACTTGGATTCTCAGAGATCGAAATCATGACCCTGCGTGAGAGCAATGTGATTTTGTAGCGGCCCTCACAGGATAGGTCTTGAATCGTCGCTTTCACAGCCTTGTATCGTGAGTCTGTGTGGTCTTGTTGTTGCGGCCGACAGCCTTTTGACCCAGGCTGCCGATTTTGACTGCTCATCCTCAAGAGTCCAGAGCCGTTACGCTGTGCGGGTCTCTCAACCGGATGGGTGGGTCAACGGAAATCGGCAGCCCTGGGTCAATTCGACGTCCGCGCCAACAGCTTGATTCAAGTTAGTTGATGCCGGATCAATTAGTTGACCGAAGGTTTTGTAAGCGGTTTTGTAAAGGTTGACTCCAATAATGAATGCTGTTCTAATATGTGAATTAGCCAATATTGTGTGAGTTTTGCCGGGATAAGGCGTTTTGACTAGGAGTAGATATGCGTGGTCTCAAAGATAGAGTTGTGCTGGTCACGGGTGGCGGAGGCGCCATTGGGTCAGCAGTTTGCCGTCGACTTTCAGAGGAGGGGGCTAAAGTTTGCGTTGCTGATCGCAACGGCGCGGCAGCGCAGGCTGTAGCAGACAGCATCATTGCCGCCGGTGGTCGGGCTTCTTCCTATACGTTCGATATTTCCGACTACTCGAAGGTGAAGGCGGTGGTCTCTGACATTGAGTCGACGATCGGCCCAATAGATGTATTGATTAACAATGCTGGTTGGGACCGTTTCAGCAACTTTTTGGATATGACGCCGGACAGCTGGGACGAACTGATTGCGATCAATCTCCGCGGGCCCATGAACCTTTGCCACGCGGTACTCCCGGGCATGGTGGCGCGTGGCCGTGGGCGGGTAGTGAATGTCTCCTCTGACGCGGCCAGAGTCGGATCATCTGGCGAATCAGTCTATTCAGCTTGCAAAGGCGGCATTATTTCCTTTACAAAGACGGTGGCTCGCGAACTTGCTCGAAAAGGTGTGACGCTAAATGTTGTCTGTCCCGGCCCTACCGATACGCCGCTCCTAAGAACATTCCTCGGCGAAGGAGAGGGCGGAAAGAAGGTCTATGCCGCTCTAGAACGTGCCATTCCGATGAAGCGGCTTGGCAATCCCGAAGACCTTCCGGGCGCCATGTGTTTCCTAAGCAGCGACGACGCTGCATTCATTACGGGGCAGGTTCTGAGCGTCTCGGGCGGTCTTACGATGGCCGGGTAAACGGGGTAAAAAATGACTTCCAAATTGTTCAAAGATATCCTTTACGCTGAAGATGCCGGGGTGGCGACGATCACAATCAATCGTCCTCAGGTCTACAACGCTTTCACAGCAAATACTTGCGAAGAACTGATTAATGCGTTCAGCCAGGCAGGTTGGAACAGCGCTATAGGTGTTGTGGTTTTGACCGGGGCCGGGGACAAGGCCTTTTGCACAGGGGGTGACCAATCGGGGTCGCACGAAGGAACGGGTGGCTATGGTGGGCGCGGCACCATTGGGCTACCGATCGAAGAGCTTCAAAGCGTCATTCGTGATATTCCGAAACCGGTCATTGCGCGGGTAAATGGTTTTGCAATCGGCGGGGGCAATGTTTTGGTCACACTTTGCGACTTGGCGATAGCTTCCGACCGCGCCCAGTTGGGGCAGGCCGGTCCGAAAGTGGGATCGATGGACGCAGGGTTTGGCACTGCCCTGTTGGCGCGAGTAGTAGGGGAGAAAAAAGCCCGGGAAATCTGGTATTTGTGTCGACGCTATAACGCTCAACAAGCCTTAGCTATGGGCCTTGTCAATGCTGTTGTGCCCCATGATGAATTGGATTCTGAAGTGCGCAAGTGGTGCGATGAGATCATGGGGATGAGTCCCACTGCGCTCGCCCTTGCGAAGCGCTCGTTCAACGTTGATACCGAAATGATTCGAGGGATATCGTCCTTTGCGATGCAAGCCTTGAAACT
>Ga0172380_10005285_pt1 | contig 15768 bp, 5 predicted proteins | sample Leawe162metaG_FD_119747 | JGI IMG/M metagenome (GOLD analysis project Ga0172380, IMG submission 119747) | Leachate microbial communities from a municipal landfill in Southern Ontario, Canada - Leachate well 162 metaG | ecosystem: Engineered > Solid waste > Landfill > Unclassified | place...
CCGGTCGATCAGCTCAGCCCCGCCGTCAAGGCCGCAATCGGCCAGAACTACCCCAATGACCGCGCCACCGGCTATGCGGAAGGCCAGATCCGCGGCGTGATCAGCGTGCGCAAGGCACTTTGACACAACGCGGCGCAAGCGACCTTCACCGCTCCCTGCCCGCCTCGTGCCAGGCCTTCTGCACCGGTGACAGCAGGTATTCCATGACCGTGCGGTGGCCGAGCGATATCTCGGCCGTCGCCTGCATGCCGGCGCCCAGATCGAGGCGCTCGCCCTCCGCATCAAGGCTCATGGCCTTGAGCGCCACCAGCGCCTTGTAGGTCAACGGCTTGGCCGTCTGGCGCTCGGCACTGGCCGCGCCGGCCTCCTGCGCAGCGGTGTCCAGCGCATCGGCGCCGACGTGCTCGACCACGCCATCGACCATGCCGTATTTCTGGAACGGAAACGCCACGAGCTTGACCTTTACCGGCTGGCCGGCGCGGACGAAGCCGATGTCCTCGTTCGATACCCGGACCTCGGCCTTGAGCAGTTCATTCTTCGGCACCAGGGTCAGCATCACCGTGCCGGGCTGCACCACCGTGCCGGCCGTATGGGTTGCCAGATCCTTGACGATACCGTCCTGCGACGCCTTGAGTTCCAGCAGGCCGCGGCGGTGGCTCAGCTTCGCCGCCTCCTGCGACAGCTTCTCGACGCTGCCGTGGATCTCGTTGCGCTCGGTATAAAGCTGTTTGCGCGCATCGGAGTCGATCTGCACCAGCTTGCGCTCCGACTGGGCAATGCCGGCCTGCGCCGATTCGATCAGGTGGTCCTGGGCGCGCAAGTCTTCTTCCTTCTCCAGCCGTTCGCGGCGCTTGTCGCTGACCATCAGCGGCCCGGCGAAGCCCTGCTTCGACAGCTTCTCGAAGGCCTGTTCCTGCTCCTGGTAGTGCGGCAAGCTGCCCTGCAGCTTGTGCTTGACCCGTTCCGCCGCGGCCTTTTCGGCGCGGGCCTTGGCCAGCCGCGTGCGTTCTTCGGCCAGGGCCGAGTCCACCGCCGCGCGGTTGGCCCGGTACTGGGCGGTGATTTCCGTCGCCAGCGCCGGCGGATCAGTCGCCGCGAACAGCAGGGGCGTTCCGTTCAGTTCGGCATCGATGCGCTTCAGGGTCAGGCGCTTCCTGGCCAGATCGAGATCGACCGACGCCGCGTCGGCCTCGGCCGGCAGGGCATCCATGCGCATCAGTACCTGCCCGGCGCGCACCGCTTCGCCTTCACGTACCAGGATGTCCAGCACGATGCCGGATTCCGGCGGCTGCACGATCTTGACGTAGCTTTGCGGCACCAGCTTGCCTTCGGCCACGGCGACGATATCCAGCCGCCCGACCACGCTCCAGACCAGCAAGCCCGCCAGCAGACCGGCGAGCGTCAGCACTACCTGCCGCCCGAGTGGATGCGGCGGGTTCTGCTGGATGCGCAGCAGGGGCGCGGCGAAGTCGGACGGATTCGGCTCGACCGTGCCGAACAGCCGCTTGGTCCATTTGGCCATCATGATCCGTGCAGGCGGTCGAAACCTTCGTGCAAGCCTTCGAAGGTTTTCAAAGTCGTACCTGGAAGACCGATGGGGCCGCGGCCGGCGAAGCCGCCCGAACCTGAGCTCAGCGGGAATCCGTCCACGCGCCCGCCGCCGGCACGGCTGCACCAGGCGCCACCCCAATCGTTTTCATCATGGTGCCCGGCCAGCTTGTCGCGCAGGCGCGCCCAGCCCATGGCGTAGTCGATGGGCGAGGCGGACGGCGACGGCGCCGCCTGCTGCTGCCAGGATTGCCAGGCCGCCTCGACGTCGCGCTGGCTCAGGAACTGCCCCGACCCGCTGTGCCAGCCGAATGAGCTACCCCGATCACGCCGGTCATCCTTGCTGTGTCCATTGCTGCCGTGGTGGTCGCGATCCCCATGATCCCCATGATCCCCATGATCCCCATGATCCCCGTGATAGGTGGGCTGCGGCGGCAGCGGCATATCGGGCAGGCAGTTCGTCGCCGTCGCGTCGCTGCGCGGCGTCGCCAACGCCGCGGACACCTGCTCCGGCCGAATGTCGGCCAGCGTGCCGCTACTCGCATAGACGGCCGCCAAGCTGCCGCCGGCGACATCGCCGGTGGCCTCATTGAGCCTGTAGCGCGTGGCCTCGCTGCCCGGCATCCAGGAGTCGATGCGCTTGTTGGCGGCCAGCACGCTGTCGAATGTACGCACCAGGGCGGCGAAGTCGTAGCGCTCGAAGCTCGTCCCGGTGGCATCGGCCGCCACTTGCAGCGTGGCGATGCTGCGGTTGGCGCTGTGCTTGTACCAATCGTCGAACTGCAAGGAATCGCCGTTGCCGGCATCCACGACCAAGTCCTTGCCGTGCTTCTTCAAGCGCAGGTCGCCGACGCGAATGCCACCGCCTAAGGACAGGGTATCGTTCTGTCCGTCGCCGCCCTCGACCCGGTCCTCGCCGTCGCCGCGATTGAAGGCGATCACGTCGGCGCCACCGTCCAGGCGCAGGCTGTCGTCGCCGCGGCCACCGGCAAGAAAGCCGGCGCCGGCGCAGTCCTCCAGCGCGTCGTCTCCCGATCCACCGTCCAGTGCATCGAGCCCCGCACCGCCGAGCAGCCGGTCGTCGCCGGCCAGCCCGCGCAGGATGTCGTCGCCGGCCAGGCCGTCGAGACGGTTGTCGCCGCGGTTGCCGACCAGCAGGTTGCCCAGGCCGTTACCGGTTCCGTCGTAGCCCTCGCCGCCGATCAAGGCCAATCCCTCGACCTGATCGGGCAGCGCGTAGTCGTCCGTGTCGGCCCACACCGTATCGAAGCCGTCGTCTGTCTCTTCGACGATGCGATCCTTGCGGTCGGTCACCAGGTACAGGTCGTTGCCGTCGAGGCCGATCAGCGTGTCAGCGCCGGCGCGGCCGTCGAAGAAGTCGTCGTAGTCGGTTCCAGTCAGGGTGTCGGCTTGGCGCGTGCCGATCAAGGTCTCGCCCTCCGACGAGAGCGAGACCACCGTCAGCATCATGGCGCCGGCTGCGCTGGCGCCGCTGCCGTCGGTGGCGACAAGTCTGATGCTGAACTCGCCGGCATCGCTTGGCCCCGGCGTACCAGACAGCGCACCGGTGGCGACGTCGACGCTGAGCCAACTCGGCAAGGGTGAGCCATCAGACAGGCTTGTGCCGTAGCTGAGAACATCGTCGGCATCGGGATCGACGAAAGTTCCTACAGGCAGATCCCATGAGAACAAGGTGCCCGCGTTCGCTTGAACCGCCGCGGCGCCAGCGCCAACTATTGGCGCGTCATTGGTGTTGGCGATCGTCAACCTGAATGAACTCGTTGCATTTGCCCCTGCCAGATCGGTCGCGGTCACCTGCAGTTCAATGCTGCCGACATCGTCGTTGTCCGGCATGCCGGAGAAAGTTCCCGTCGCGATATCGAAGGCGAGCCACGCCGGCAGGGGCTCGCTGTCGAGCTGGCCGGCTGCAAAGCTCAGTACGTCGCCGGCAGGCGCGTCAACATCGGCAAAACTGCCGGCTGGAAGCACGAACTGGAAAACGGCATCTTCGGTCGCGCCCTGATCGGCCAGCGGCATCGCCACAGTCGGCGGCGTGCGCGACAAAGCACGCAGGATATCGGCCGCCTGCCACACGCCTCCGTCCGCAAACTCGACATGCTCGATCGCATAGTTGCCCGGAGCATGCTGCGCAAAGCGGATGCTATCGGAGTCCGACAGACCCAGCATCACCTCGCCGCCGTCGAGCGTCACCACGACCCGTGACGCTGGGATGTCGGCGCCGAACAAGACGCGATCGCTGCCGTCCGCATCGACGATCGAGTCGTGGCCACCGCCCGCGGCAAGCACGTACGTGTCGTCGCCGCTGCCGCCGTCCAGCACATCGTTGCCGCCACGGCCGACCAAGGTGTCGTTGCCCCCCAGACCCGCCATCACGTCGTCGAGGGACGTTCCTTCCAGCAGGTCGTCGCCACCGGTTCCGGTCGGATGGAAACCCAGGGCATTGATCAATTCCGTCTTGGTGAGCAGCGTGCCGCCGGCGAAGCGGAAGTACTCGATGCCGCCCTCGGCATAGGGATTGTCGGCATCGAAATCGTCGAGATGGATTTCCTGACCGGTCGCGGTGACCGTGATCTTCAGCGAACCGACGCCCAGGGAAATATCGGCCAGATTGATGTCCTGCAAGTCCAGAAGATCCTGACCGTCGCTGTCGGAGATATGCACCAGCGTCGCCCCGCTGCCAAGCACATAGGTATCGTCGCCGGCGCCGCCAGACAGGGTGTCGCTGCCCTGCAAACCAGAAAACACGTCGGGGCCGGACGTGCCGACGATACTCTCGTCCCCTGACGAACCGCTGAACGTGGTCACCACATTGTTCAGCACCGACGCTGCCCACACTGTCCCGTCGGCGAAGGCGACGCTAGGCATGCGGACCACCTCATAACCGAACACGCCGATCGAATCGCCCGTATCGCGGATGGTCAGTCGCACACCGCCATTGTCCGCCGGGTCGCCGCGAGTCACCACGACATCGGATGGAAGAACACCCGCCTTGAATCGTATTACGTCACTATCGACTGCCGCAATATCCGGCTGAAATACCGTATCCCTTCCATCGCCACGACCAAACAAATAGACGTCGTCGCCGCCTCCCCCGGTGAGCGTATCGTCGCCGACATCACCGATCAGCATGTCGTTGCCGGCGGTGCCGTTCAGGTTTTCGTTTCCGCTGCTGCCGAATATCCCATTCGGTGCCGCAGCGACGGTCGCTGAGCCCCACACGGTACCGTCGGCAAATTCAACGTGCATCAGCGGCACGGCGGTACTAAGCAGAATCGAGTCGCCGCTGCCGTCGATGATCAGCCGGTAGCTGCCGAAGTACTTGACCAGCGTGACGTCGCGGGGCGCCACACCCGGCTTGAAGCGCAACGCGTCGCTGCCGCCCGAGCCGCTGCTGACGAATACATTGTCCACACCATCGCCGCGGCCGAAGATATACACGTCATCACCGGCTTCGCTCGCCAGCAGATCGTTTCCCGGCCCGCCATCGAGAATGTCGTTGCCGGCGCCGCCATAAAGCTGATCTGCGCCGTCACTACCCTCCAGAGCATCGTCACCGCCATAGGCCCAGACCGAATCGTCGCCGCCGAGGCCGCGTATCAGCTCAACCCCATTCGTCCCCGTCAGGGTTTCGCCGGCTGCCGTGCCGAGCTTCAGAATGCGGACATCGCTAAGGACGCTGGCATTCCACACCGTACCATCCAGAAATTCGACTTGCGGCATCTCCTGCTGGCCGAACTGCCCCGGAATTTCTATCGAATCCGTTGTGTTGGCGATAGCAACGCGCAGGCCTGAAGCATTGCGGGCGAGCAGCACATCCTCCGGCGCCACATCCGCCTTGAAACGAATGATGTCGCGGTCACCGCTACCCGCCACCGGCAGATACAAGCTATCGGCCCCGTCGCCCCGGCCGAACAGGAATACGTCGCTACCAGCGCCGCCGGTGATCGTGTCCAAGCCCGCGCCGCCGTCGATCACGTCGTGACCTGCAGTGCCGACCAAGGTGTCGTTCCCCGCTGTGCCTGCCAGGTACAGCGGCATCGCGACGAACACCGATGCATCCCAGACCGTGCCATCGGCAAACTCGACCGCCGGCAGCGGTGCTTCGCCAGGCTGCTGCGGAATCCGGATCGAGCCATCGTCGCCCGACAAGCCGAGATGTACGCCATCGGCATCGCGTGTCACCGTTACATCGCCTGGTGCGATATCGTCGCCGAAGCGAATGACGTCATGGTCGGACGCCAGGGCACCGCCCTGTGAAACGACATCGTGCCCGTCGCCGCGACCGAAGGCATAGACATCATCGCCGCTACCGCCCGTCAGGCTGTCGTTGCCGGCGCCTCCGCTCAAGGCATCGTCGCCGGCGCCGGTCACGATGGTGTCGTTGCCCGGGGTTCCATCCACGACCTGGGCCGCATTCATGCGATCCACAAGATCGCCGACGGTCTGCACAGTCCCATCCGCAAACTCGAACAGTTCCACGCCGGTACCCAGCAGGTCGCCGGCATTCGCCAGTGCCACTTTCAGCCCTGTGCCATCCGGCATGTCGATCAGCAGGTAGCCGATATCGTCGTTGCCGCTGACGCGAAGGCTGTCTGGCGTAATTCCCGGACCAAGAAGCACCCGATCCGCCGCAATCGCGGTGCCGTACATGGCTTCGAGCTCGCGGTAGTCGTTGGCATGCCATGGCGGCAGCGCCGGAAGAGGCTCGTAGTACACCAGATCGCCGCTGGCGATCCATTGCGCGGGGTCGTATCCAGCCGGCGAATACAGGGCCACCACGTCCGCATAGGTGGCAAATTGGCGCCAACCGAAGGCCACCCAGCTTCCTCCCCACATGGTGCGGTTGGCCAGTTCGGACTCGCCTATGCCCATGGCTGAGTACAGGTATCCGGCGACATCATCGCTGCCGACGTCGCGAATCGCGTCCATCCCGTCTTCGTTGAGAATCCGATAAATATCGCCGCCGTTGGCGCCTTCGAGCCGATCGTTGCCGCGCCCGCCGATGAGGATCTGCGTACCGTCGGTGCCGAATAGCGCATCGTCGCCGTCGTTGCCGTAGAGCAGGTCGCCGCCGCTTCCGACCAGAATGTCGTTCCCCGCACCGCCATCCACAAAATCAATCTGATCCTGAATCACCCACGAGCCGCCTCGACGGTTGTTGCTGTCGATGGAGTCGTTGCCGGCCGTCCCCGTCACCTCGGCCAACAGCGTGTAGTCGCGATTACTGGAAGCAACCTTGGTGATCAATTGATTGCCGTTGAGTACGTTGATCTGAGCGGATGGCACATCGGCCACCGGGGTCGCGGATACGACGCTGCCGGTCTGCCGGGAAATCTCGGTGTGCGTCGACCATTCCGTCCAGCCATCCGCCGGATAGGTGGTCCAGACGCCGCTGGTGTCGGCGGTCGAGGTCAGGGAGGGTGAGCCCCAGATGATGTTCAACTGCTCCAGACTTGGCACCGGATTGGAAATGACGATGTCAGTCAGGGCGATCTGACTGCTGCCGGGAGCCATCTGGATATTCCGAGTGATGAAGTTCGTCGCCTCGCGATGCATCCAGACGGCTGTTGCGGACCAGGTGGGATTGACCTGGTGGGTAGTCTGCGTCGATTCAGTCACCGTATCCGGCCCGCCCGCCACAGGCACGCGATGCGTGAGGTAGTTCGTGGTTTCATCGCGGATCAGCAGTTGCGGCGTGCTGTAGCCTCGGGTAAAGCCAAAGTCGGCGCTCTGCGTCCAGCCCTCCTGGAGCACGCGGCTGCGCGCCGAATCCCACACGGCCAGTTTGGCCTCCGCCCAGACCTGCCGCACCGCCGCCTCGCCCGTCAGGCTTTGCGGCGCCAGCACGTCGGCCAGCGCCATGCGGGCTCCATCGGCCTGCACCACATCCCAGGCACTGCCGGCATGGTCGCTCAGGCGCAGGCTGTTCGCGGTGGCGCCTATGCTCAGCACGACATCGTTTCCCGCGACAGCGGCAGTCAAACTGGCAAACTCGATGCCGGCATCGAGGCGGATTTCGCTGATCTCGCCCGTGCTCTCGGTCACGGTGTCGGTTCCAATGCCGAGGCCAAGTCGGTAGTGGTCCAGTCCCGCACCGCCGGCAAGAAAATCGTCGCCCGCGCCACCATTCAGGACGTCATCTCCGGCCCCTGCCACGATGCGGTCAGCAACGCTGGTGCCGGTAAGGATATCCGCCTGGTCTGTTCCGGCAAGATCGAAGCCACTGCCGATCAATGCGTCATAGCCAAGGGTGCTACCGTCATCGAATTCGATATGGTCGAACGCACTCAGTGCAAACACGTCGTTCGGATCGAAGCTCTCGAAGTGGATGACGTCGTTGGGGTCGTCGCCCACCTGGATCGCGAGCGAGCCCAGGCCGAGTTTCAGCTCGTCGGCCGTCACGCCGGACAGACGCAGCACGTTGCCGTCGAGTTGTCCGCCGGCGGTGCTGACCGTGTCCGTGCCGTCGCCGACGCTGTAGGCGATCGTGTTGTTCGTGCCATAGACCTGCAGGTCGTCGTTGCCGCGCCCGCCGGACACCACGGCATTGCCGCTACCGGAATACAGGCTGTCGTCGCCCTGCCCTGCGGTGAGGTGCAGATGGCCCGCGGCATCGGTGCCGCGATACAGGCCGTTGCCGAATTCGCCGATGAACTGGGTAAAGCTCAAGGTCTGTGCCTGGCTCTGCACTCCCTGCGGTTCGTCGCCGGCGCCGACTTCGAAGTGCTCCACGGCGGCGCTCAGACCATGGTCGATCACCAGCCGGTCCAGCGGTTGGCCGGCAGCGCCGTAGTCGATCAGCAGGCTACCGTCGAGGTTGTCTTGCAAGACCAGATTCTGCGTATCGATGCCGGCGGCGAAGCGTACGGTGTCGCTGCCGCCTTCCTCGACCAGGGTTTCGACCTGCCCGGCGGCCGTGCCGTCCAGCGTGGCGCCGTCGCCGGCGTTGAAGACATACACGTCGTCGCCCAGCCCGCCGTTGAGCCCGTCGGTGCCGGTGCCGCCGGTGAGGGTGTCGTTGCCCTCCCCGGCCCAGACCAAGTCGTTGCCGGCCTTGCCATCGATGCGGTCTTCGATGCCGGTGCCGATGATGGTGTCGTTGCCGTCCGTGCCGTCGAGGTCGAAGCCGCGGGCGAGGAGTTCGTCCCAGGTGAGGCTCGATCCGTCGGCGAACTGGAAGCTGGCGAAGGATTGCGTGTCGAGCGGATGGTCGGGGTCGAAGTTCTCGATGTGGATGGCGTCGCCGTCGCCGAGGTCGAGCAGCAGGGAGCCTTTGCGCAGCTTGATGGTGTTCTTGTCGAAGCCTTCGCCGAAGACGAGGATACTTTTTTCGGGGCCGGTGTCGTCGTCCCAGATCTCGTCGATGCCGTCGCCTTTGTTGAAGATGTAGGTGTCGCGGCCGGCGCCGCCGTGGATCGTGTCGACTCCCTTGCCGCCGATGATGATGTCGTCGCCGCCATTGCCCCAAATGATGTCGCTATCGTCGCCGCCGTCGAGATAGTCGTTGCCCGTCGTGGTATCCGCCGCGTTGCCGCCGTCGCCTTCGATGACGTCCTTGCCCAAACCGCCCAGGATGATGTCGTTGCCTTCTTCGCCTGAAAGGCTATCGTCCCCGGCTTCGCCAAAGATCGCGTCGTTACCGATACCGCCCCAGGCATGGTCGCGGCCTTGACCGGCATAGAGCACGTCGGCGGCGCCATCGGCGGGGAACTCGTTGCCGGCAACCGGCGTGTACAGGCGCTCGTCCGGCTGATCGGTCACGCTCCAGGCCAGGTCCGTCGCCACCCAGTCGGTATCGCCGAAGAGATCGTCATCGCCCGTACCGCCGATCAGCAGATCGGTGCCGCCACCGCCCGACAGGACGTCGTTGCCGGCGCTGCCGATCAGGGTGTCGTCTCCCGCCGCCCCGGCCAGCCAGTCGCCTTGCTCGCCGCTGCCGGCCTGGGTTCTGCCTGCGGCGATGGCGCTGGCAACGTCGGTTTGCGTTTCGCCGTAGAGGCGATCGGAGTCGGCCCCGCCATAAAGGATGTCGCCGTCGGCGCCGCCGACCAGGACATCCTTGCCGCTGCCGCCATAGGCCATGTCGCGTCCGCTGCCGGCGTCGATCAGGTTGTCGCCGCCGCGAGTGGCGTAGATTTTGTCGTTGCCGCCGCCGGATTCGATGCGCTCGTTGCCGGTATCGTCGTAAAGGGTGTCGGCGCGGTTGGGTATCGCGGGGGTGCTCACCGCCAGGTTGCCCAGCCCGTCGGTCCAGTCGTGCACCAGGCCATCGGGCTGCTGGTGGTCAGGATCGCTGTCGATGGGGGTCAGGTCGCCGAAGATGTCGCGAGTGGTTTGTGGATCGATGACGGCGCTGGCGTCGGCGAAGCTTAGGTCGAAGCTGCCGCCGCTGGCGTAGTTCCGGATGACGAGGTTGCCGTCGATCAGCAGGGTGTTGGCATCCGCCTGGACGTAGAGGTGCTTGCCGTCTGCGCTGCGATGCACGAGAGCATCGCCGTATTGGGCGCCGCCGGTGAGGATGTCGCCATCGACGGCGAGGGTGTTTTGTCCGGCGGTGTCGAGGATCGTGTCGAGGCCGTCGCCGCTGGTATAGACGTAGGTGTCGTCGCCCGATCCGCCGAGCAGGAGGTCGTTGCCTGCCTTGCCTTGCAGCAGGTCGGCACCGCCGTTACCGATGAGGAGATCGACGCCGCTGCCGCCGACGAGGCCGTCGCTGTCGGGGCCGCCGAGGAGAAAGGCATTGCGGTTTTGGGCGTCGGCGGTGTTGAGGGATTCGGTGCCGGCCTGGACATACCAGTCGCGCAGGATCGGCAGCAGGGCGTTGATGAGCGTGCGTTCGGCGGGGGTGAAATTCGTAAGCAGGTAGGCTTGAAAGTACTTGTCGCCTTTGGCGGCATTCTTCGTATCGGCGAAGTCGTTACGGTCGAAGTGCAGGCCGCCCGTTACGTTTTCGATTTCAAAGAGGTGCTTCGTGTCGCTGGTGGTCCTCTCGTAGTACATCTGCATGGCAAAGGTGGTCAAGGCTTTTGTGATGTCGTTGTTCGTCAACGTGAGACCACCGTCCTGGGCCACCGCTTGCAGATCGGTGGTGAAGCGATCGAGCATCTTGTCGCCGCCGGGAGCGACGCCACCTATGTTGCCGGCTTGGTGACGAACAAGGCGCTCGATGAAGTTTTCAAACTCGGTATTTCCGGTTCCCGTATCCTTCTTGTAGAGGTTACTGTCGAAGATCATGCCCAGCATGCTAGGAAGCTTGTATGTCACCAACTGGAAATCGACGTTCTGCAGAAAGGCAGTAAGAAGTGCCTGGGAATGCAGATCAATGGCCGAGGCATCCGTCGCCCCGTGCACGAGCGACACCTGATTACCAATGCGGCCGAGCAGTCCGAATAATTCCACTGCCTTCAATGAAAGCGCTTCGCCCGCGACGTTGGTACTGACGACGTTGGTCTGACGTGAAGCAAGATCGGTAAAGCTGCCAAGCTCCGGCACCCATTGTGCCAATTGGGCGTCCGTGGAATTCAGCGCTGTCTTTAGATACTCGGTCAGGACATTACGCATGCCAACGGTAGCGCTCTGGTAGAACGGCGCTTGATCGTAAGTCACGGCCATCCGGTTGAAGAAGACGCCCATCAGTGATGCAAGTCCGCCTCCCAGACTGTGGCCTGTGAAGCTGATGGTGGCGTCGGGGTTGGCCTTACGGACTTCCAGATAATACGCAGCCGCGTCGCGTAGCTGTTCGGAGCCAAGACCTGTTGCAAAACCAAAATTCGCGAGCCAGTCCACACCTTGCGCAGTGCCGGCGAATGAAATGACTATTTCGCTGCCACTCTGGAAAGAGGTTGCTTCGAATCCGCTGGATTTGGTTTCATGTAGCCTTTCTGTCCATCCCTGAGGAACTGGAAATCGGTTGACCTCAGCACGAGTGTCGAAATAGACGCGGCCCGCCATCAGAGCGTATTCAATATTGGTAGCCATGTTCATTCCCTTCCAAATATACGGTTGCAAGGACAGAATTGAGTGCCAATCTTCTTGCGTTCGCAGAGCTTTAAGCAGGCTTCGTAAGTTGGTTGTGACGTGAACCAGTCAATGCCCAACCAACCCCCGTTGCCGTCATAAACCATTTCGGCGCAATCCGTCGTCTGCGCCACCTTGATTGGCTCGCGGACAAACACCCTTAGATAACGAACGTCCGGGTTTTTGGCTTCCTCATTCAATCGCCTGACTTCTGTCGCAGGAAGCACGCCGAGGTAGTCTGTCAACTGTTTTTCGCGAATCAAGGTACCGATCACGACGTTGGCTTCCTTCATCTGGACAGGAAAGTCCGCTGGAGCAATCCGCTGCCACGCTCTGCCGTCGAACTTGAAAGAGACATAAGGCGGATTGGGACGTTGCCACTTGTTATAAGCAATGCAGCCAGCAGGTGTGGTGACAATGTAAGGCGCTCCGCCAACCACATTCACCGCCAACAAAATCAGGCTGGACTTTTCCGGCTCAGGGCCGGATTCTGTTTCCCATGTAATGGTCTGGTCCGTCCCGGGAAGATTGAAAGTGACCTTATGCCGATCGATGGGAGTCTCCTGTCCGATCTCGTGTCGACCGCCACGTGTTTGCGAGCGCTCGACAATCAGCTTTCGTCCATCATGCAACAGCACTTCTTCCTTCCAGCTCACACCACCGAATCCAAACAATCCAGCCTCTGCGCTCATGCTTGCCCCCATCAAGAATAGAAATCCGAGTTTCGCCATTTGCTTCAACCACGGATGATTCGCTTTCATGCCTGTCTCCTCCATGCTGTATCGTTAGCCTCTCGCGGCCCCCGCTCGCCGTGTGGCCAGCGCCGACTCTTGCTCTGTGCCCTGCGTCTATGCGGCGCGACCGCAATGCTCCCCAGCAGCATGTCATCCCCGGCCTGCCCCGCCAGCGCGTCGTCGCCAGCGTAGCCCTGGCGGACGCCCGCGCCGGCCTCGCCCAGCAGGTCCACCCGCGGCATGCTCGCCAGCAGCTCGGCGGTGCTCAGCGTCGTGCCGTCGGCGAACCGGAAGGTCTGCACCTTGTCCAGTTCGCCGTTGCGGATGGAGAGCCGGTCGCCATTGCCGAAGTCCAGATCGAGGTAGCGCTGGCCGTCGTCGCTCAGCGCCTGGGTGACGGTGAGCGCGGTCTGGCTCAGGCCCGCGCCGAAGCTCACGGTGTTGATGCCTTCGGCGTCGATGAGGGTGCCGCCATCCCCCATTTATCGTTTGAACTGCCACTGAATACCATTCGTGATTTCTCGCCGTCCCACCAGAGCCGACTCCTGCTTCGCTGCATTGCATCGCTGCAAGAATGACCGATCATTCCGTCACCCCTCCCTTCGCCCCATCCTCCACCAATTCCATCCGCATCGCGCCTTCTGTCCCCCGCAGGTGATACACCTCATCCACCTGCAAGCCTCTCGGCACATGGTGGGTGATGAACAGAATGGTCGCCCGCCCCTTGAGCCGGTTGATGGTTTTCGCGAACTGCTCCGCCGTGTGCTGGTCGAGGTTGGAAGCCGCTTCGTCGAACACCAGCACGCGCGGCCGCTTGAGCAGGGCGCGGGCAATCGCGATGCGCTGGCGCTGGCCGCCGGAGAGGCCGATGCCGCGTTCGCCGATTTCGGTGCGATAGCCTTCGGGCAGGGTGTCGATCAGCTCGTGGATCTCGGCCATCTTGCAGGCCTCGATGACGTCCTCGAAGCTTGCATGCGGATGGGCCATGATCAGGTTGTCGTAGAGCGTGCCGGCGAACAGCACGGTTTCCTGCGGCACCACGCCGAAGCTGCTGCGCAGTTCGTTGGCGGCCAGATGCCGGATGTCGCGGCCGTCGAGGCGGATGCTGCCTTCGGTGGGCTGGTAGAAGGCCTGCAGCAGCTTGGCCAGGGTGCTCTTGCCGCTGCCCGAGGGGCCCATGATCACGGTGAGATGGCCCGGCTTGAAGTCGAGGTCGAGGCCGCGATAGAGCCAGGGGTGTTGTTCGGAATAGCGGAAGGAGACATCGGCCAGTTCGATGCGGCCTTTGCCGGTATTTTCTCGGGCCGGGCTCAGGGCATGCGGTTCGACGGGCATGTCGAGGATGTCGCCGAGGCGCTTGACGGCGATGTTGGCCTGCTGGAATTCCTGCCACAGGCCGACCAGGCGCAGCAGAGGCTGGCTCATGCGGCTGGCGAACATCTGGAAGGCCACCAGCATGCCGATGGTGAAGCCGTCGTTCTTCATCACCAGCAGCGCCCCGGCGAGCAGGATGCCCAGGGTCATGAGCTGTTCCAGGCCGTTGGCCAGGGTGTTGTAGGTGTTGGCGACCTGCTTGGTGCTGAAGCCGGCGGCGAGATAGCTGGCGAGGAAGCCGCCATAGCGCTGTTCGACATGCGGTTCCATTTGCAGCGACTTGACCGTGGCCATGCCGGAGACGTATTCGGTCAGGTAGGACTGGTTGCGCGCGCCGAGCAGGAACTGCTGGTTGAGGCGTTCGCGGAACACCGGGGTGACCAGTACCGACAGGGCGGCGATCAGGCTCATGATGCCGACGGCGATCAAGGACAACTGCCACGAGTACCAGAACATCACGGCCAGGAAGATCAGCAGGAAAGGGAAATCCAGCACCAGCGTGACTGCGGCGCCGGTGATGAATTCGCGGATGGTTTCGACGCCCTGCAGGCGGGCGACCACGGTGCCGGTGGGGCGCTGCTCGAACCAGGGCAGGGGCAGGCGCAGCAGGTGGCGGAAGACCTGGCTGCCGAGCACGGCGTCGATGCGGTTGCCGGTGTGCAGCACCAGGTACTGCCGCAGCCAGCCCATGACAGAGGTGAACAGCATGAACATGATCAGCGCCACGCCGATCACGGTCAGCGTGCTGGTGCTCTGGTGGGCGACCACCTTGTCGATGATGACCTGGGTGAACAGCGGGGTGGCAAGGCCGACCAACTGGATGGTGAGCGAGGCGATCAGCACGTCGCGCCAGATGCGGCGGTGTTTGGCGAGTTCGGGGAGGAACCAGCGAAAGCCGAAGGCCGGCGTTTTGTCGCCGCCGTCGGGGTCGGCGACCGGCTCTTCTTTCGGCGCGAACTGCAATACTTCGCCGCGGTAGCGTGCGGCGAATTCGGCCAGCGGCAGTTCGCGCGGCTCCTGCGTGCCCGGCTCCAGCCAGGCGATACGATCATTGTCGCAGCGCAGGAAGAGCACGAAGGCCAAGTTGGTATCTGGCGCGTCATCCGGCGCAACTTCCGCTGCGTTGTCCACGGTAACGGCAAGAAAAGCCGGACCGGCGAGTTGCGCCAGGGCCGGCGCCGGCAGCGCGGTCAGGGCGACCTTGAAGCCGAGGGCCTGGAAGGCCTCGATTACCGTTGTTGTGGTTTGCGGCGGCGGGAACTGCTGCGCCAGCAGGCGCGCGTCGAAGGGAACCCGGAACAGCTGGCAGGCGGCGCCCGCGAGCCAGACAAAACTCTCCCCTGACAGAACCCATTTCCCCTGCACTGACTTCCTTCCATCATCGTAGCGGACGCCATGCCAGGGTAATATTTATGGTTTTTTCTTATGGCATTGATGATCACTTGGCTTGGGTTGAATGTCAATTGGAAACCCGTGCGGCATAACGTAGTGTTTCGACGACAAATGGATTCTCACGCCTTCCAAATTCCTTGGCCGCGGCAAAGCCGCCTCATGCGCCCTGAGGATCGAGGCGCATGAGGAATTCGCGGAAAAGCGCTGTGGCGGAGCTGGCGCGTCAGCGTCGCCGCGACGCCGTTTGGCATGCCGAAAGCTATCTGCTCGAGGCCACGCCGCCGCCCAGCGCCTTGTAGAAGCTCGCCGCCGTAGACAGCAGCTGGCGCCGTACCGCCAGCGCCGACTGTTGTGCGGCGAAGTGTTCGCGCTGGGCGTCGAGTAGTTCGAGGTGGCTGGAGACGCCGGCCTGGTAGCGCGCATCGACGATCGTCAGGCGCCGGCTCTGTGCGGCAACGCCGGCTTCCTGGGCCTGCAACTGTTCGGCCAGTTGCAGGCGCGCATCGAGCAGGTCGGCGATTTCGCGGAAGGCCTGCTGGATGGCTTTTTCGTATTCGGCGACGGCGATGAGCTTGCGCGCGCTGGCGAGGTCGACGTTTTCAGCCGTACGCCCGCTGTCGAACAGCGGCAGGCGCAGGGCCGGAATGAAACTCCAGGCGCCGCTGCCGGCTTCGAACAGACC
>Ga0172380_10005286_pt1 | contig 15767 bp, 22 predicted proteins | sample Leawe162metaG_FD_119747 | JGI IMG/M metagenome (GOLD analysis project Ga0172380, IMG submission 119747) | Leachate microbial communities from a municipal landfill in Southern Ontario, Canada - Leachate well 162 metaG | ecosystem: Engineered > Solid waste > Landfill > Unclassified | place...
AGAAAGGCGTGATGACGCCGAGGAACTGCGTCCATGAAATGTCGTGGATCAGCTGGATCAATTGCGGATCGCGGTCGGGACGGAACGAGCCGAGCATCCAGTAGCCGGCCGGATAGGCGGTGAGCAGCACGTTGGTGCAGCCGGCGATGATCTGGCACATGGTAAGGATGCCGACCTTGCCCTCGACCCGCATGATCATCTTGGCGAGCATCGCGGTCCACGGCACATAGAACATCGAACCGACCAGCGCGATCATCATGCCGATGCGGATGTAGGGAGAGTGCTGTGACGACGACACGACGCAAGGGTTCTGTCGGAATGGTGTGACCCGCGCGTTGCGCGCGAGCACAGGAGGCGAGCAAGAAGATGATGAAAGATCAGTACACCGGAGTCGAGTTCGCGAACGCTGGCGAGGCCGCGCTGTGGGCGGTGCGCTACGTGCTCCGCCGGCAGATGGAGAACGTCGACGTGCAATACCAGATCGGCATCGGCAGCGAGGTGCATCGGCGCCTATGTCTCGCCGTGGCGTTCGCAGAGGGAGTAGATCTGAAAGAAATTGAGGACCGCTTCACCATGCGCAACCCGGTTCCATCGACGATTGAACGCCTGCGCAAGCAGTTGGATGAGGCGTCCAGATGACCCGACGTGAGCGCATGGAACGTCGGATCGAGAAGCGGCGCGAGTGGGCGGAATCTGCAGCTCGGAAGTCGAGTTCGGCGTTCGAGAGGTCGCACTCGCTGACCGCGCAGATACCGTTCGGACAGCCTGTGCAGCTTGGCCACCACAGTCAGCGTGCACACGAGAACACGTTGGCACGCAGCGATGCGCTCATGTCGAGGGCCTGCGCCGAGTCGCACAAGTCCGCGGACCACGAACAGAAGGCAAACAACGCCGAGCGCATGCTCGACAAGATCGTGTTCTCAGACGACGAGGACGCCGTGGAGAGGATCGAGGCGCGCATCGCCGGACACGATAAGCAGGCCACGTTGATGACCGCGATCAACAAGGCATGGAAGAAGGCGACAGGCACGCCCGCAGAGCGATCCGCGAAGCTCGTCGCATCCGGCGTGTGCTCGGAGAGGATCGCGGAACAGGCCGCGCTGACGATGACGCAGTTCACGTACCTGAAGGCGCCGCTCGACACGACGAACATCCGGGCTCGCATCCGCACCGACAAGAAGCGCCTGGAAGACATCCGAGCGCAGCAAGCCCGGGCCGAGCGCGCGGAGAAGGCTGGCGGCATCTGCATCGAAGGCGAGGACGTCGTGTGCATCACATTCTCGGAGAAGCCCGAATATGAGATCCTCGAAGCCTTGCGCTCCGCAGGGTTCCAGTGGGGCGGAGGGAGTTGGTGCGGCTGGCGCACGAAGATTCCGGCCGAGGTCCATGAAGCGATCTTGCTCCTAGTCAACAATGAAATTTTGGAAGGGAAAACACCATGACACAGCAGCAGAAGTCGCGCCTCGTGCGCGCAGAAGTACAGAACGTGCTCGGAATCCGCCTTGCCGAAGTGAAGTTCGATCCCGACGGCGGGCTCATCGTCGTCGGCGGCGAGAATGGCGCCGGGAAGAGCTCACTTCTCGACGCCCTCCGTTGGGCGCTCGACGGATCGAAGCCGAAGGGAAAGGAACTGCTCAGGCGCGGCGCCGACAAGGGGACCGTCATCGTCGAGCTGGCGGGAGAGGTCGTCGAGATCCGGCGCAGCGTCACGGCGAAGGGCGCCTACGTCAAGGCCACAGGCGCGAACGGCGCCGAGATCAAAGCCCCGCAGAAGGTGCTCGACGCCCTCGTCGGCACGTTCGGCATCGACCCGACCGAGTTCCTCACGATGAATGACGAGCAGCAGTCGAAGCGCGTGCAAGAGGTGATGGGCGTGGACTTCACCGACCTCGATGCCGAGCACAAGCGGCTCTTCGAGGAGCGCACCATCGCGAACCGCCGCGTGCGCGACACAGAGGGCGAGCTTCGCAACCTCCCGCACACGGATGGTCCCGCCGTCGAGCCCGTCGTGTTGTCCGAGTTGGTCGAGAAACTGAACGAGTCGGAAACAGCCAGGCGTGACTTCGACGAGACGAAGTCGATGCTCGAGCAGGTGAAGCGGCGAACCGCGCAGGTAAAGGCTGAGATCGACGAGAAGCAGAAGCAGCTCACGACGCTCAACCAGAGTTGGGCCGAGCTCGAGTCGGTCATCATGTCGAGCGAACCCGAGTTGGTCGACCCAGAACCATTGCGCGAGCAGTTGAAGAATGCGGAGGCGATCAACGCATTGGCCGCTCTGCAACAGCGGCGCGCAGAGGCCACGACCAAAGTGCGCGAGGCGGAAATATCCGTCGAGAAGATCGAAGCCGGCCTCGTGGCGATCGTCGTGTCTCGGAAAGATCGCATCAATAGCGCGACGCGTCGCATCCCCGGAATCACGATCGTCGATGGCGTCGTGTGTCGCGAGAGCGACCAGCAGCCCATCTCACAGATCTCGGACGGCGAGCGGCTCAGGGTGGCCTTCGAGGTCGCCGCGGCCGGAGCTCCTGACCTCCGCGTGCTCTTCATGCGGCACGGCGCCTTGCTCGACAAGAAGAACCGGATGGCCATCTCCGAGTTGGCACATGAGCGTGGATACGTCGTCGTCATGGAGGTCGTTGGGACCACCGGGATCGACATCTTCATCGAGGACGGGGTGGTGAAGTGAGCGACGGCACGATCATCGAAGCGCGGCTGGCGAAAGGAAAGACACGACCTGTGTTTCTGCTCACGGTGGACGAGACTCGGGTTCTCGCTCGCCGCTGGCCGCGGTGTACGGTCACGGAGGCGCTCAGACGGGAATCGGAGAGGCAGGAAGAGGGACCGCGACGGGAATTCGTACAACGTCTCTGGAAGAATAAAATTGGCGGCTAATGACAAAATCAGCTTGACAATGCGCGAAAATGATGGAAGAATTAGTAATCACACTAGGAGAAATTCATGGGAATGACAGCACCAGATAACGAATTCCACCGACGCGTGCTCGCCCTTTTAGAAGCGCGTGACATGAAGATGGTCGACCTCGCTCGAAAGCTCGGGGTAGCGCGCGGAAACATCTCGGGCGTGCTTCGGCACGGCCACCCGACACTGAAGACCATCGAGAAGTTCGCCGAGGTGCTCGGCGTCGACGTCTCAGTGCTCTTGGATGGTTCAGCGACGGAGTTTGCGGCCGCTCGGTCGGAGCTTGCAGCGGCGAGAACTGAACTCGCAGCCGCACGTCTCGAAGCAGCCATGGTGCGCGAGCAGTGATATAGCACGCGAAGGGGACAACATGAGTCAGTTTGCACGAACCGGACTTCGGCAGGGCCAAGAAGCGCCAGAAATCAAACTGGACGCACGGACACGTGAGATCCTGCGCCACCTGTCGCCGAGTTCCTACGACCAGTTTATCCGGTGCCCGGCACAGTGGGAATTGGTTCGTATTGAGGGGATCAAGATCCCACCCGCCATCGCGATGCTCGTCGGGTCCGGCACGCACGGCGCCGCTGAGGTGAATTTCAAGCAGAAAATCACGAGCGGCGTTGACCTACCAGTCGCCGACTTCAAAGACGCCGCGGCAACGCGCTTTCGCCAGGAAGCCGAGAAGTCCGGCGTGTCGGTTCCTCGCGATGAGCTTCCTGCATTGAAGCGGCTACTCTCCGATGGTAGGGATCGCGCGATACGTTTCGCCGAATGCATGGCGAAGGAGGTGGCGCCGACAATCCAACCAATCGCCGTCGAACGTATGATCACGATACAGGATCCGTCGTTGCCGATCCCATGGGTTGGAGTGATCGACGTCGCGACAGACACTACGCTGGTCGATTGGAAGACGGCGGGCAAGAAGTGGCCGGCTGGTAGGGAAAACCGTGAAACGCAGATGACCGTGTACAACCAGATGTATCAGTTTGAATACGGTCTTTCGCCTGAACTCGGGTTCGGGGTGTTCAGCGACAACACGAAGTCTGGTGCCCTCTACGATTATCGGATGACAGAGAGGACGAGCGATGATTGGAAGGCGCTCTGCCGTGGCGCAGAGACGATGATACGAATGATCCAGGCGGATCTTTTCCCGCCGTGTCCGCCCGGGTCATGGAATTGCTCGCAGACCTACTGTGGACTCTGGGTTGTCTGTCCGCACATTTCGGAACGGTTGAGGCGACTGCCCAATGTTTAATTTATGGTTACGCAGTGTGCTGTTCGGTTATGCACAGCGTTGCGGTGTTGAGCGTTGTTCTGTCGAGTTGCTTGAAGTGAAGTTTCTCCCAGTGCGACGACTTCAATCTGGGAGATCCAATCCGGTTGGGTTGGGCGATGCGGGGTTCGGTCGTGTCTGGCGCAGTAGGCTCTGGTCAGGCGACGCAAGGCGAAGTGACGTACAGTGTTTTCCCTCGGTGCGATCAATTCAATCCGAGGGATCTATTGGAGTGAAGTTTTGTAGAGTGAATTCTTGTTGGGTCGGCTCGTGTGTCGTGCGGTGGTGTCGAGTACAGATATTGCGAAGCAGAGTTAAGATTTCTCCGGATGAGATCGCATCGATTCCGGAGATCCATTGGTTCTGGTGCTATCGAGTGAAGTCTGGCACCGCGTGGCAGAGTAGAGTTTCGTAACGTGCCGCTTTGTGCGGCCAAGGAAAGGCGAGTGGACAGAATGGAATTCATCAAAGTTCAGATCGAAGGGTTGCGGCCTGGTCTCTTGCTGAAGCGGTTTCCCGACGGGAATCTCGAAGAGACGTCGATGGTGCAGAAGGGCGAGAAGGGCACGCCGCGTGAGCAGGCGGAGTCCGGTCTCTACAAGGACGAGAATGGCATCATCGGCATCCCATCGCAGATGATTTTCAGCAGCATGATGGAGGCAGGGCGCGACCTCAAGATCGGCAAGCGCCAGATCAGCACGAAGACCTCGTCGTTGATTCCGGCCGGCCTGGCGATCGAGGAGGTCTTCCTCACGCTCAAGACACCGAAGCCGTGGGAAGTCGACTCTCGGCGTGTGGTCCCGGCGGCAGGCGGCGGCACGGTCAGCGTCATCTCCTATCGGCCGCGCTTCGACGAGTGGTCGGTGGAGTTCACACTCTCGATTGACACCGAGATTTTCACGAAGGAGATCGCGCGGCAACTCATCGACATGGCCGGCAAGCGTCAGGGAATAGGCTGCTACCGGCCGAACCGGAAGGGTCCGTTCGGCCGCTTCGTGGTGATCGGTTGGAAGGAACAGAAGAAGTCGAAGACGGCATAGACATAACATCTGGTACGGTAGGGCCGAGCATCGTCCCGTTGGGTAGTGTATGGTTCAACATGGCGCAGTAGGGCAAAGCAAAGTGAAGTGAAGCCTCCCGGTGCGATCACCTCAAACCAGGAGGTCCAAAGTTTTCAACGAAAGGGGACAACATGACCAGTGAAAATGAGAGGGAATTCGAGAACATCCAAGGAGTGGACGCGCAGGCGGCAGCTCTCGCAAGGCGCGACGAGATGCGGGAGGCGCTCGTACATCGCGAGCTCGCACCGCAGACCGTGGACGCCGCACGCGTCGCCAGCGAGACGCAGGCCATGATCCTGATGGCGCGCTCGCGGCCCAGAGAGTTTCTCGATATCAAGCGCGGCATGCAGACCGCGTGCGCTCGCACAAGGCTCGCGGAGAAGGCGGTCTACAACTACCCGCGAGGCGGCACGCAGGTGACGGGACCGAGCATTCGGCTGATGGAGATGCTCGTCGGCGTGTTCGGAAACGTCGACGCAGGCTGGCGCGTGCTCGAAGCGGACGACGAGCGCGCACGGGTCGAGGCGTACGCCTGGGATCTCGAGAACAACGTCAGAAAGCGGATCGAGTTCTGGGCGCCATACTCACGCGACACGAAACAGGGCGTGATCCAGGTTACCGCCGAGCGTGACAAGTACGAGGTCGTCGCCTCCGCCGCGCAGCGCCGAGTGCGCGCTTGCATCGCAAACATCCTCCCATTCGACCTCGTAGACGAGGCGATGGAGTGCTGTGCCGAGACCGTGAAGAAGGGCGACGGCAAGCGGCCCTTGGTAGATCGCATCGCGGACATGGTGCTCGCCTTCGAGGAGATCGGGGTGAGTCAGGCGATGATCGAGGAGATGCTGAAGCACCCGATCACCGCGATCATCGTCGACGAGCTCCCGCGGCTACGTGGCGTGTACACAGCGATAACCGAAGGACACGCGCAGCGCGAGGAGTTCTTCAAGCTGACACCGGTCGCTCGCGGTTCCGCGCCAGAGCCGACACCAGCATCCACAAAGACAGGCTCGACGCCGACCACTGCGCCATCCCAGGCGTCCGAGAAGGAGAAGGCTCCTTCCGGCACTGGTTCCACCAAGGACGCCACGGAAGACGGTTCCGAGGTCGCCAAGGCCGCCACAAAGGCTGTCGAGTCTACCCAGGCCACCTCCACACCGGCAGACGACTCCGGCGATTCACCGGGCACCTGGGAGGGCTCAGGCGAGGACGACGGTGAGATTCAACCAGGCCTCAGACGTCCGGTCGACGGCCGGAACGAAGCCGAGATGGTTGCTGCAGCCGAGAAGGCTGAGTCCGAGCCTCCACGAGTCGATGCGATGAAGCAGGCAGAGGACTTCGTGGCGACCAGGCGCAAGGCCAGCAGCAAGGCGCAGGAAGCGGCACGGCGCGCGCTCGAGGGGCAGCAGGAGTTGGGTGGCGGCGGTCTGAAGAAGTAGGGTCGGTAGTTTTCTGTTTACTTTTTCGGACGGTCGATGTATGGAGTAGATGTGACGCAGGAAAACAATGATCGTCGTCCCAATTCGGCCCGTCTGTGGTCAGATCTCGGAAACCTCCGAGCACCTGCGTCACAACACAGGCGGGTCGAACTGAGACGACGATCTTGTTTCGGAGGTTTTCATGTCGGACGATACGGGATCAATCTGGATCTGTACTGAGATCTGGCACCATCCACTCTTCGTTGTACTGAATACGTCTGCCAACGATGGCCAGATAGTTTTCATTGCGACCCTGTCAGCCGCCGATTACCCAAGTGGCGAAGTCGACTACGAAAAACTGACCAGATACACACGGATACCGAGGTCGGAGCTCGACAGGTTCCTCGCCGATTTCGTGAAGCATGGACTCGTCGAAGTGCGAGACGGAAAGCACTTCGTCATGCGCCACGATGACATGTACATCCTCGATCCGAACTTCATTCCGCCGGATGATCCGGACGATAATGAGGCACTCTGATGTGGTCCAAGCTCGAATTGGGTTACCACCATAACCCGACGTGGCTCATCTTTCCATGGGAAGCGCCGATCATTTTTTCATATCTGATTCAGGAAATAATTCTCTACGGCGAGAGGATTGAACCGGGTGACAAAACATCTGAAAAAAGACTTTCGCTCTCGCACTGGACGCCCGAGGCTGTCTGTCATGTGCTCCGACTCCCGAGCATTGATGGTGTTCGAGCCGCGATGAAATCACTTGAAAAATCAGGGAAAGTAACTGTGGCTGATGGAGTTGGCATCCCTGGATTGGCACGTTATCAGGCCGACCCAACGGCAGGAAAACGGAAGGAACGGTATGCGGCTGCACAGAACGCAGATCAACCGTTCCAGAACGGTGATCGACCGTTCCATAACGCAGAAGAACAGTTCGGAACGCCTCGGAACGGCAGAGTAGATCAGAAAGATCAGAAAGATCAGAAAGATCAGAGAGATCAGAGAGAGAAGAAAGAACAGAAAGAGGAGAAGAAACAGGATCTAGAACTTGATCGGCCGGTAGCCGATCGATCGACATCGCCGAGCGACTTTGATCTCTTCTGGACTTCGTATCCGCGGAAGATCGCCAAGGCAGCAGCAAAGAAGGCGTGGGAGAAGACGAAGAAGATCCGACCACCGGTCGATGTTTTGATCGTCGCCATCGAGGCGCAGAAGAGATCGGACGCCTGGACTCGGGACGGCGGGCAGTACATCCCGCACCCTGCGACGTGGCTGAACGCGGGAAGATGGGATGACGTCGTGGAGCCTGTGGATAAGCGCGCAACGGAATCCAAGGAAGATCGTGCGTGGAGAGAACAGCGAGAGCAAGCACAACGCTGGCTACGAGAAGCGGAAGAAAGGGAGGCGCAGCATGCCGACAGAAAAAACGATGGCGCAGATCATCGCCATCTTCTCGGAGGAGTTCGCGAAGTTCAAGATGACCGAGCACCGTCGGAATCTCTGGCAGATGATGACGGACGGCATACCGGATGACGCGTTGCTCGCCGCCGCGTACAAAATCGTCGCTGAAAACGACACCTGGCCGCCGACGATTGGCATGCTCCGCACTACGGCACTCGCCCTTGCGTCGGGCAGGCTGACGCCGATCACGGGAATCGAGGCATGGGAGCGGGTGCTCGAGGTGATGGGGAGGCCGGACGGCAAGGCGAGAGAACTCGGCCAGCGGACGCAGCGCGCGCTCGACATCGTCGGCGGGATCTACTCGCTGCGGAGTTCTGACCACTTCCAGTCAGACCGTGCTCGATTCATCGAGGCGTTCGACATATTCGCCAAGCGAGAGGATGAGGAGAGGAACTTGCTGCCGGTTGTTCGAGACTTCCTGTGTCGCGCCGCAGACACGACTGCGGCGTTACCACGGCACGAGACCGTACAACTTGGTGATGCCGTTACGAATCTCGGCGAAGGGCTGAACCGCGCATGAACGAGCCTCTCACATCTGAGACCCGCATCAACGAAGGGCGCGTGCCTCCGTACAGCAAGGACGCCGAAGAGGCTGTGCTCGGCGCCATCCTGCTGAACAACGACGCATTGGACATCGTATGCACGCTGGTTCGGTCGGAGTCATTCTACGTCGAGACCCACAGGCGGATCTTCAACTCGATGCTGCACTGCGCAGCGGACGGTTACGAGATCGATGCGGTGACGCTCGGCAACCAGTTGATAAAGGCTGGCGACCTCGAGAAGATCGGCGGACCGATGGCGCTCGAAGGTCTCACAGAACGATGCGCCGCCGTCGCGAACGTCGAGCACTACGCACGCATCGTCGCCGAAATGGAGGCCGTGCGCCGGATGATCTACACGGCGCAGCAGATCGTCGCTGAGGGATATGGCGACCACGACCAGGCCGCGACCTACATCGCGAACGCGCAATCCCTCGTTGCCTCCGTCGAGATGCGACACGCGGCGAAGCCAGAAACCCTGCAAACCGATCTGCATCAGGTGTTCAGCGAGCTCGAGATCGGGAAGAAGCCCGAGGGTGTTGTGCCAACTGGAATCGAAGGGCTGGACGGCGCGCTCGGCGGGCTCTGGCCAGGCATGATGACGGTACTCGCGGCGAGACCTAGTATGGGCAAAAGCTGTTGTGGAGAAAATATTGCTGTGAACGTCGCTATGTCTGGCTCCCGTGTACTGCGGCTCGACCTGGAATCGACGAGGCAGATCGCAGCACGCCGTCTGATAGCGAGGTTTGCCGAGGTCGATCTGCTGAAACTGATGCTGAATCAAATCACCAAGGAGGAACTCGGTCGCGTACTTGGCGCCTGCTCGAAGTTGTCGCAGCTCCCTCTCTGGGTGAAGGACATGACTCAACGCACGCCAGACGACATTCGCTCCGCCGTGATGGCGCACAAGAACAGGCACGGGCTCGATTTGCTGGTAGTCGACCACCTGCGCAAAATCAATGGGAAGGGAAGATCTCCGACGGAGGTGATGAGCGATGCGAGCGATTCGATGTCGCGACTCGCGCAGGAAATCAACGTTCCGCTGCTGATGCTGGCGCAGTTGAACCGAAACGTAGAAGGGAGACCTGATAAGCGGCCGACACTCTCCGATCTCCGGCAGTCTGGTACCGTTGAAGAAGACGCGCGCACCGTGATCTTCCTGTACCGGCCGGGCTACTACAGCGGGGAGTCGGACACGGATCGCAGGTGCGAGGCGATCATCGCGAAGGCGAGCAACGGAAAGACGGGGACGGTGCCTCTCTGGTTTCGCGGAGACTACCAGCAGTTTCGGTCATGGGACGCAAGCGAGGATGGTGCGTTCTGGGATGAGAAAAAGAAGGGACTGAATGCGAGCGGCGGTGACTTCTTCAAAAGCAGCGGCGGTGGCGGCGTGGACTACAAGAACCAGGCCGCTGGTGGCGGGAGGGATTACTGATGTTGTACTGCAAGGTCACTGAAGATGCGCTCGACGAGCTGGCGCCGAATCCGTTCGGCGCGGATGGAGGTGTGGAATGAGCGGTTGGGATGGAATGACCAGGAAGCAGATCTGCGACATCTGCAACGATACGCCAGAAGAAGATTGGGCGTGGCGCGGGTGGCCGCCTGTGATCAAGTGCGCGCGCTGCTTGTCTTGGAACGAGGCAGACCAAGCGTGCATGAACGGGGTGCCAGATCCGGGCTGCGGCGGATGGCAGTTTGAATCGCGAGCCTCGTTGTCAGCGGATGGAGGTGCGGAATGACGACCGCTCTCGAACAACTGAAAGAGGCCGTGATCATCGCAAGATCAAGACTTGAGGACGCAGAGCGCGCGCTGCAACGGTACAAGGATCGTCCGGTTGGGTGTCAATGCGATCCGCACGATTGGGGGAACGATACGCCCGGCCCGATCTGCGCGAAGTTCGAACCCGACACGGCGCCTGGATACGAGACCTACTGCCGACACTGCGAGCACCCGGTGGAGTGCCATGGAGGTGTGAAGTGAAGGTAAACATCGAAAACTGCGTGCGGCACATGAGAGCCCATGATGATTCCTTCGACGGGCGGCTCTACATGGTGGAGCAGTTGATCGGGCACCTGAAGGAGCTACGGGATCGCGCGATGGCGGGCGATGCGGACGCGGCGCTGACCGAGTTGTTCGACTGCTACGTGTTCGATGACGGCGTGAAGTTCGCGATGCCGAGCGCAGAGGAGAAGGGCGCACGAGCAATCCTAGAGTGGATAGCTTCTGACGAGGCACTAGGCGTTGAGGTAATGGACACGAGCGAGTGTGGGTGTAGTTGGGACGATTCTTTTGTGGCCGACATCGATGAGGTTTATCGGCGTTGGTGCGAAGCTCGTGCGGTGAAGGGGAAGGGAGAATGAGTGACATGATTGTGTCGGGAACGCGTGGCGGCGGACAACTCAATCTGCTCAAGGAAAACGGTCGGCTCGAATCCGAGATCGCAACTCTCCGCACGCAGCTTGCCGCCGCAGAGGAGCGGGCAATCAACCTACAGACCCGCCTAAATGCGCTCACGGAGACCTACGGGGTGTCGTGCCGCGCCGCCCGAGCCGACGCCGTGCGGGAGTTCGCGAAGTGGCTAGGGTCACGGTACGACGGAGATGAACCGTATAGTGGCTACGCCGCCAGCTACCTGACCGCCCTCGCGGACGTCGAGGAGTGGAAGCGTATCGAGAGCGCGGCCAAGGACGTGCTCAAGAAGGTGCAACCGTGACTATGCAGTTGCAATTAACTCCGCCGGATAAATTGTGGAGTAGCGTCCTTGGATCGCCATCTGGAGCACGCGTTTCCGAGTGTGGGCGATATCGGACACTGCTTTGGCGGACGTTTGCCATGGGTGGAGACACGGCGCCACTAGTATTCGTCATGCTCAACCCGTCTACGGCAGACGCGGAGCGTGACGACCCTACGATCCGGCGGTGCCTTGGGTTTGCATATCGCGAGGGCGCTGGGGGAATCATCGTCGTCAACCTATGCCCGTGGCGCGCGACCGATCCGAAAGAGCTGTACCGCGCGCGTGAGCAGGGACACGACGTGTTGTGGAAAGACGGCAACTACGAGGCGATGGAGAAGGCGCGATCCTACGGGCCGTTCGTCCTGGCATGGGGTTCTGGCGTGCGGCCGTGGATGGACGACTCGGCGCGGATGGCCAGACAGACGGCCGCGGACGCCATGTGTCTAGGCGTGACAAAAAACGGAGAACCGCGTCACCCGTTGATGCTGCGACGGGACGCGGAGTTGAGGAGGTTCCCATGACCCCAGCTCGCAAATGGGCCATGGAGAACGCGCCAGCGACCTGCCAGGCGACAGCACGGGCGGCGTTCGAAGCCGGGGTGCGGGCGTTCGCGAAGTTTATAGAAGAAGAACTAGACATGCGAATCTATGTGCAAACTGCCAGGAAGAATAAATCAGACGAGGCATTGTCAGATGAATTCCTGGCGGGCAAGGAGGAACACAATGTTTACTTCGATCAAAAATGACGGGCGGTGCTACTGCAAATCAGGATACAGGATTGGAATTGAAACCAGTCAGCATGTGGAAAAAAATTCAGAGAGGAATCCAATGACTGAAATCAAGCCGAGAATCGAGAATGGGGATCCGGTGTGTTCCAACGAATGTCCTTGCTGGGATGATCCAGAAGGCCCAATGGAATCCTCTTGTTCGAATACTGGTATCGGAGATATGTGTCCCATCGCTTTGCGCCAGCAACACGACGAGGCGATCAAGGAGCGCGACGCGGCGCGGCGGGAGTTGTGTAGGTTCGGGCACGGAATTTCACCACGCGGAACGCCGATGCAAATGATACTTCCAGCAGGACGCGTCTTTTCCAGAGAGGAACTCGCGGAGATATCCGCCTCGCGCGGATGGTCCTACCTGTACCACGAGGAGGAGAAGAACAATGGCTGATAAAACGAGTTGGATTGTGCCGGGTGCGCTGGCGGAGTACGCGCCTGTGCTCGGGAACGGGGACGACAGATGGTTTCCATGCGTCATCCGATCTGAACCCTGGGAGCTTGGGCACGGGGCGCTCGTCGCGAAGATCGGTGGACAGGCACCGGCCGAATATACGGCTTGTACGGGGCGCGACACTTTCGTCGCTGGGGGCGTGTTGGTGACGCATCTTCGACCGCGAAAGGAGGAATCCAATGGCTGATTTCTCGAAGTGTGACGGTGCGGGATGCCCAAGGCGGGACGAGTGCCGTCGGTACGTCGTATTGGGATCGGCGTGGCAGTCGAGCTTCACCGCGCCGCCGGGGTGCGAGGACGAGTGCGAGGAGTTTCTTCCGGCGAAGAAAGAGGAGGTGTCCAATGGATAAAACCATCATCATCTGTGAAGATTGCTCGAAATTTGGATGTGGTCGTTCTATATCGGCCGAAGATTGCATGAACTTTTCTCCGAAAGCAGATTACGCCGCCCGCAAGGCCGAGTTCTGCAAATCCTGCGCTCACGAGACCGCGGCGAAGGCGCTCGCGGAGCAGGTGAAGAGTCTGGAAGAGAAACTCGCTGCGGTGCGGAAAGCACATGAGATTGAACACGAATGTCGCATCAGGACGGTCGCTGCGATGGAGCGGCACTCGGACGGCGCATGGCGTTGGATAGGTGACGGCAGTGACGATCTCGGATCGATGGCAGGCGGCATGGCGGTACTCATCGGCGCTGGGGATCTGCGGCAGTTCGCAGCGGCGCAAGCCGAGTCGCCCATCCTCCTCGCCATCTACACAACTGACGATGGTCGAATAAAGTCGGTTGTCGAGCGCGACGAAGATGGAGATCCTGTCGACCGAGAGGTGGATGCGACGGCAATCATCGCACACGTGGACGAGCTTGTCAGTCGGTTGAATCACACAACAGGAGTGCTCGTAGAAAACAACATTGAAGCCGCCGGGAAATCTATCAAACTAAAAGAAGCGCAATCCGAAATCGAGCGACTGAACAAGCGCATCGAATCCCAACGCGAGTTAATAAGGACAACACCTGCGGCGGCTCTCGCGGCCATCGCGAAGGGGATCAACGCACCATTGGCGTGCGGGCACGAACTTGACTGTTGGGACGACTCCGTACCAGGGCAAGAAGGATGTGTGTGGTGCGAACGCGACGAGCTTCGTACCAAGATCGCGGCGGCGCAAGATGAATATTGGCAGTTGCACAAAGTTGGATCGGAGAGACTCGCGTCGGCGCAAGCCGAGAACGAGCAATTGCGATCCCGTATCAACCGGGCGCAGGCGCGTCTCGATGCGAATCCGGTTGAAAATGTGAATTACCTCGCACTGTCGGCCGACTTGCGAGGCGAGATCGGAAGGATTGGCGGTGCGCCGCAGTACGATTCCGATGATGTCCTCCGCGCCCGCGACGAGGTGCGGGTGGAACGCGTGCGCCAGGCAATCGTGCAGAACTACATGACAGCAGATGACATCGAGTTGGCCCGCGCCGTTCTAGCCGCCGCCGACAGGAAGGGATGAGGAGATGGAAATCAGATACAAGCCGACCGTCGACAACGACCTGATGCAGATTGTCGACGGCGAGGAGGTTGGGACACTCGGCGTGCGGCTCGCGCCGGACACGGCGGATCTATTCGCCCGCGCGCCTGAAATGGAAATTGAGCTCGCCGCGCTCCGTGCGCAAGCCAAGAAGGACGCCGCGCGCATCGACGCGCTCGTGGCGCTGAATGAACAGAAGGACGCGCAGATCGCTGTGCTGGAAGCGAGGCGTCGCACGGTCGTCTGCATGGGGTGCGGGGAAACCCTCGCGCACGACACAGCACAGCTCGATGCGGCCGGACTCGAGCGGTGCCGGGAGCACGACCGGACCTGCCCGGCGCACCCGGCCACGCTGGCACTCGCGGCGGCACGCCAGCGGCTGCACGACGCCATCGAAGCTGGTGGACTTGGGTGGAAGACCGGCGAGGATGCGTTCGACGCAGCGCTTCACATCATTCGCGCGGAGGCAACGCGCCGTCATGGGATGAAAGATGGAGGTAGATGAGCGATGGCAGATCTCGGAAACACGCCGCCTGAAGGCGGGCGCAAGACATCCGAAGCGACGATCGTCGTGTGCAACAAATGCAAGGGCACGCGGTTTGACGTGAAGAAGACAACCATCTCGTCCGTGCTTCTCAAGTGCGGCACCTGCGGCTCTGAGGTGCCTGTGAAAAGTCAAGTGGCGCACGTCCGCGCTGGCAACGAGGACATCACGTTCGGCATCGAGAAGCACACGTTCGCGCCTGCGACCGAGAAGGAGACCAAGGAGAAGAAACCGAAGAAGGAGAAGGACAACGGCGCACGCGGACAGTTTCGGTTCGGCGTGCCTCCCGAAGTGCTCGAGAAGGTGAACAACACGTTGGAGCTCGTGCGCCTCGATAAGGGACGCGCCGACGAGGCGCTACAGGTGCAGGACTGGCAGTGGCGGGCGTTGGAGATCATAGTCGACAGCTACCGCGCCGACGTGTCAGAGGTCGTTGTCGAACATCTCGCTCGCCAGGAAAACGAGATCAAGAAGGCACTCGATGCGGCCGAGGCGAAGAGCGCTAAGCCACTCGGCGGGGCGAAGGCTGGAAAGATCCGGCGGAAAGTCCAGGGCCAGATCGCCTCGATGCTCGACACCTCGCGCAACATCCACCGGCCTCCGGCGGACGAGGTGGTCGAGAAGGCCAAAGAGGAGCGCAAGGCGGATGAAGCCGCGAAGGTGAAGTTCAAGGAGGCAGAGGCCGGCACCGTTGCCGACGGCGGGCTGCTCATGCAGGTCGTGAAGGACGCGATGGGCGCCTACGCGGACACCGTGAAGGCCTTGCACTACGACCGTCCGACCTATCTGATAACCGACCGACCGGCCGATGCGAGGCACGCGCTCGATAAGAATGGCGGCTTCCTGTTCAGGATCACCGGAGATCCGAGATCACGCGGAGTGACAGCCAAGCCCCCGGTGGTGTATGTTCAGTTCATAGAAGAGGACGGGGTCAAGGCGCAGCCCGACATCCGCGAAGAGTACGAGCTGGCGTTCGAGATTCCCGGAGAAGAAACACAGGGGACGTGCGAGATCGTGGAGTTGGCGGCCGAACACGCCGACTGGCCGTTGCCCTCGTGGGCGGA
>Ga0172380_10005287_pt1 | contig 15766 bp, 15 predicted proteins | sample Leawe162metaG_FD_119747 | JGI IMG/M metagenome (GOLD analysis project Ga0172380, IMG submission 119747) | Leachate microbial communities from a municipal landfill in Southern Ontario, Canada - Leachate well 162 metaG | ecosystem: Engineered > Solid waste > Landfill > Unclassified | place...
CGTTACTCCCTCTCACCTGTACCCAGCGGGTTCCCATGACGGCATTTTCACTGGACATAACGTTATTCGCTGCAAAACTGGCGCTGGTATTCTTCGTAATACTGACCCTGGCCGCTTACCTGGTATTCGCGGAGAGGAGAATTCTGGCCTGGGTTCAGGACCGCAAGGGACCAAACCGTGTCGGCCCCTTTGGCCTGCTGCAACCGCTGGCAGACCTGATCAAACTCCTCACCAAAGAAGATGTCGTCCCGAGCGCCGCCGACCGGTGGTTGTTCTATCTCGCTCCGGCTATGGCTGCCATCCCCGCAATTCTGATTTTTTCCGTGATTCCTTTCGGAGCACCGCTAACTATATATGGACACCCCCTGCCGCTGGTGGTTGCCGATCTGAATGTAGGGTTGCTGTTCTTTCTGGCGCTCTCTTCAATCGCCGTGTACGGCGTGGCGATCGGCGGCTGGGCTTCCAACTCAAAATATGCGCTTCTGGGGGGCATTCGGGGACTGGCGCAGCTGATATCCTACGAGCTGTCCATGGGACTCTCGCTGGTTCCGGTCGTCATGCTTTCGCACTCCTTCAATCTGACCGATATCGTTGCGGCACAGGAGACCGTGCCGTTTATCGTCTATCAACCGCTGGCGTTTATCATCTTTCTGCTGAGTATTACGGCCGAATGCAAACGGATCCCGTTTGACCTTCCCGAAGCCGAGGGAGAGCTGGTGGCAGGCTTCCATACCGAATATTCCGGGATGCGCTTCGGCTTGTTTTTTGTCGGTGAGTACATTAATATCATTGTCCTTGGAGGACTGGCGACAACGTTTTTTCTGGGAGGGTGGCACGGCCCGCTGCTCCCCCCGACGTTCTGGTTCTCACTGAAGACTCTTGCCGTGGCCTTTTTTTTCATCTGGATGCGCGGAACACTGCCCCGACTGCGCTATGACCAGTTGATGCACCTGGGGTGGAAGGTGTTGACGCCGCTGGCGTTGGTGAACATAGTGATCACCGGCTGGTGGCTTGCGTTAAAGTGACACTTCACGGGCACTGGGTCCCGATCATGTAACCACACTACGGGAGGAGTCAAACATGGAAAGCGTTAATTCAAAAGACCGTTATGGACACACCCCACTGATCAGTGCCTCCAAAGAGGGGCTCAAGGATTTTGTCCAGGACCTGCTGCATCGTGGTGCCGACATCACCGCCAGCAGCGACAAGGGCAAGACCCCCCTCCACTATGCCGCGGCCAACGGGCATACCGAGATTGCCAGGATGCTGATTGAAAAGGGGGCCGATGTCGATGCCCGTGACCGTGAAGGGCATACGCCGCTGATGCTGGCTGCCATTTATGGCTGTAACCAGACAGTACAGGCGCTGCTCGACGCTGGCGCAAGCCCGACGATCAAAACACCGGCCGGTAATACCGCAAGCCTGTATGCCGAGAACAACAGCCATCCACTGGCCTCCGCACTACTGAAGAAGGCTGAACGGGCTAAAGTTGGCAACGCCTGATCGGTCGCTCATGATATCAACGATGAAAAGAGACGCTCCTGCGGGGCGTCTCTGCGTTTCAGGAGTACATGGATCATGCAGATAGTTTCCGATTTTCAGGCCATACTGGGCGGTTTCCGCGTCACGCTTGCCCACATGCTGCGCAAACCGGTAACAATCCAGTATCCGGAAGAGAAACGCATTCCCTATCCCCGTTTCCGGGCACGCATCGTACTGACCCGCGACCCGGATGGCGGAGAGCGCTGCGTTGCCTGCTATCTCTGTTCGGCGGCCTGTCCGGTTGACTGCATCTCGATGCAGTCTGCCGAGCACGAGGACGGCCGACGGTACGCCGAATGGTTCAGAATCAACTTTTCGCGCTGCATCTTCTGCGGTCTCTGTGCCGAAGCCTGCCCTACCCTGGCGATCCAGATGACGCCTGACTACGAAATCTGCAAGCGGGACATCATGGATCTGCTCTACGAGAAAGAGGACCTGCTTATCGATGGGTGCGGCAAGGACGCGACTTACAATTTCTACCGGCACGCCGGGATTGGCGTGACACAGCCGCGCGGGGCAGGCTTGGAAGAGACTGCTCCGGTTGATGTCAGGTCGCTGATGCCATGATCGAACACACCATCTTTTACATGCTGGCCGCTGTCGCCGTCATCGGCACAATCCTGGCCATCACCGAAAAGCATCCGGTCCATGCCATTTTGTACCTCGTCACCTCTTTGTTCAGCATGGCGGTTATCTTCTACCTGCTGATGGCACCGCTGGTAGCTGCTTTTGAAGTCATACTCTATGCCGGCGCCATCATGGTGCTGTTCCTGTTCGTTATCATGATGCTTGACCTGGGGCACCCGGAAAAGGGCATGGCTCCCGGTTGGCGGGAATGGCTGCCCGCACTGCTGCTGTCTGTCATCAGCATAGCATCACTGGCTACCGTGGTTGTCTCACGTCACGCATCGGCGGCTGCTTATCCCGCAGCCATGCCGATCAGGGAGGTTGCCCGGCGGCTCTTTCAGGAACACGGCCTGGCGGTAGAGCTTGTTTCACTGCAGCTGTTGTTTGCCCTGGTGGGGGCGTTATATCTGGGAAAATCGCCCTCCCCGACAGGGCGAGCGACCAGGAGCTGAGATCAATGATCGTCCCTCTCGAACATGTTCTGATCCTGTCCGGCCTGCTGTTTTTCATCGGCCTGGGCGGATTGCTGGCCTGGCGTGCCAACCTTATCATGATGCTGGTCTGCATCGAGGTCATGCTCAACGCGGTCATGCTGGTCTTCGTGGCCGGTTCGGCCCGCTGGGGCACCCCTGACGGGCAGCTGTTCGCGGTTTTCATCATGGCGCTGACTTCGGCGGAGGTTTCGCTGGCGCTGGCAATGGTGGTTTATCTGCACCGGAGACGAAAAACCGTGGATACGGATATGTTCAGCGAAATGAAGGGGTAACATGAAACTCTACCTCGCCTTCATACTCCTGCTGCCGCTTTCGGGTGGCCTGTTCAATGCCCTGCTGGGGCGCATGGCACCGCGACGCGTGGGTGAGGCGATTGCCTGCGGGGTTATCTGGGGTGCTTTCGCTTTTTCTGTCCTGGCTTTTATCGGTTTCACCGCCCCGATCAAAATCGAATACGCCTCCTGGCTCTCGGCCTTTGACTTCAAGGCCCCCATCACCCTGTACCTGGACCAGTTTTCCCTGTCGCTGACAATAATGATCACCTTCGTCTGCGGCCTGATCCATCTCTATTCGGTCGGCTACATGAAGAACGACCAAGCCCCGGCCCGCTATTTTGCCCTGCTGAACATCTTCGTCTTTGCCATGCTGACCCTGATTCTTGCCGAGAACCTGCCGCTGCTCTACCTGGGATGGGAAGGGGTCGGCTTCTGTTCCTATGCCCTGATAGGGTTCTGGTACACCGAAGAGAAAAACGCCACCGCCGGGCGCAAGGCCTTTATCGTCACCCGCATCGGCGACACTGCTCTGGGCATAGCCATGGTCTGGATGTTCCAGCTTTTTGGTACAACCTCCATCAGTGAACTTAACGGGATGGGTTTCCTGATGCCAGGCGGGGTTATCACTGCTCTGGGAATATTGCTCCTGATCGGCGCGGCGGGCAAATCGGCGCAGCTGCCGCTCTCAGTCTGGCTGCCGGATGCCATGGCGGGCCCCACGCCTGTCTCTGCCCAGATTCACGCCGCCACGATGGTTACCGCGGGGGTCTATCTGCTGGCCCGTATGTTCCCGCTGATCGGTTCTTCACCGACCGCTCTTGCAGCCATCGCGATCACCGGTGGAGTGACCGCCTTCTACGCCGCTACCTGCGCCTGTGCCCAGCATGATCTGAAGCGCGTTCTGGCCTACTCCACCATCAGCCAGATCGGATACATGTTTCTGGGCGTCGGTGCAGGCGCACTGACCGCCAGTACCTTCCATCTGCTGACCCATGCTTTTTTCAAGGCGCTGCTGTTCCTCGGCGCGGGATGCGTCATCACCGCACTGCACCATCAGCAGGTTATCTTTCGCATGGGAGGGCTGAAAAAGGAACTCCCGGCCGTCTACTGGCCGTTTCTGGCCGGAGCGCTCTGCCTGGCCGGCTTTCCGGGGAGTGGTGGTTTTTTCAGCAAGGATGCCATTCTTGGGGCGATTTTTGAAAAAGGGGGCATGCTCTACGGCGGACTGTTCGCTCTCGGTCTGCTGACCGCGCTGCTCACATCCTTTTATACATTTCGCATGCTGTTCGTGGTGTTTCACGGTGGGGCTTCGGCTCCGCTCAGCCATCAGCCGGTGGTTGGACAAGATCAACTGTCAACAGAAGAAAGCCGATCGGTGGACCCAAACTACGTACCTAAAAGCGGAGTCGAACCGATCATGTCCCTTCCCCTCATCCCTCTGGCACTCGCCGGCCTGTTGGGCGGGTTCCTGAATCTTCCCGACTCCCTTGGCGGACATGGCGTGCTGACCGTTTTTTTGGGCCAGCTGCCCGCTTTTACCGCTGCTTCCCACGCGTCATCAACAACCGAAACAGCTCTCCAGATCATAGCCGCGACAGTCAGCCTGCTCGGACTGGGACTGGCCTGGTCACGCTACACGGGGCAGCGTCGCGCAGAATCGCTGAGATCCGAAGAAGCCGGCCTTCCTTTAACCAGGTTCCTGTTGAACGGCTGGTATCTGGACGATCTCTACCGGTTGATCTTCATTCGACCGTTTGTAACCTTGAGTCGTTTTTTATGGAAAGGGATCGATGAGGCAACTATTGACGGCACCCTGAACGGACTGGCGCGCCTGTTGATGCGACTGGGGGAACTTCCCGCCGGATGGAGCACCGGTCGTGTGGCAACTTCATTAATCGCCCTGGCGGGCGGCGCCGCGGCCGTGCTGGGATATATGGCGTGGTTACTGATATGAACAGAAACGGATTTTGCTCTTCACCATGACTCTCTGCATGATTACAATTCCTCTCCCAGTACGGTATTGTCAATAAGCCTGGTTTGTCCTATTTTCACCGCCAGAGCCAGGAGTGTTCTGCTGTCGGCAATTTCCTGTTCCTGTAACATGTCGCCATCCCGAAACTCAACGTAGTCAATGGACGCTGCAGCCTCCCGCTCGATAACCGCACGGGTTTCCTTCGCCAGAACCGCGACTGAACGCTCACCGGCGGAAAACAGTTCGCGTGCCCGCTTGACGGCATGGCTCAAACAGAGTGCACTCTGCCGCTCGGACGGAGACAAATATGCATTTCGCGAACTCATCGCCAAACCATCCTCTTCACGCACAATCGGCATCCCTACAATCTCAACCGGCATATTCAGATCGGCGGTCATACGGCGGATAACCGCCAGTTGCTGATAATCCTTGCATCCGAAGAGTGCCACGTCAGGACGGACGATATTGAACAGCTTGGTAACAACCGTTGCAACGCCGTCAAAGTGTCCCGGACGGTTTGCTCCGCAGAGCGGCAGGGAGATATCCCGCACGGTAACTCCGGTCTGGAAGCCCTGCGGATACATCTCAGCCGCGGTCGGGGTGAAGACGATGTCAACGCCGCACGCCTCGGCAATCTGGCAGTCCCGCTCCAGGTCGCGCGGATATCGGTCCAGGTCCTCGTTCACCCCGAACTGGATAGGGTTGACGAAAATCGAGAGCACCAGCACATCACCCCGCTTGCGCCCCTCCCTCAACAAAGAAGCATGACCCTCGTGCAGATACCCCATGGTGGGGACAAAAGCGATACGCCTCTCGCCCCGTTCCGGAGCTATTGCAAGTGCCTGCATATGCATAATGCTGTTGATTATCTTCATGTTCTTCCTGTGGCTTCGACTCCGCTCAGCCAACGATCTGTTCTGTGCTCAGCAAACCTGCTCCCTGAGCGGAGTCGAAGGGTCAGTGAAATGAGTGTTCTTCGGTCGGAAATTCGCCGTTCCGCACTTCTTCAACATACTGCGTCACCGCTGCGGAAATAAGCGGTGCCAGATCCGCATAACGTTTAACGAACTTGGGCGAATATTTTTCACACAGCCCGAGTATATCGTGAATCACCAGCACCTGGCCGTCACAGGAGGGGCCGGCTCCGATGCCGATGGTCGGGATGGTCAATTCGGCGCTGATATCCGCCGCCAACGATGCCGGTATCCCTTCCAGCACAACGGCAAAAGCTCCGGCGTGCTGCACTGCAAGCGCATCATCCATGATCCGCTCAGCCTGCTCGTTTCTCCCCTGAACCTTGTAGCCACCCATGCGATGCACCGACTGCGGCGTCAGCCCGATATGCGCCATGACCGGAATATCGATCGAAGAAACGGCGCGGATAACGTGGGCCATATTGCTTCCCCCCTCAACCTTGACCGCCTCGGCGCCCCCCTCCTTGATCATGCGGCCGCAATTGCGGCAGGCATCCTCGATGCCGGTCTGATACGACATGAAGGGCATGTCGGCCACCACGAGGGCCTTGGGGTCGGCACGTTTCACCGCCCGCACATGATACAGCATCTCGTCCATGGTAACCGGAAGGGTGGTGTCATGCCCGGCAACAACAACTCCGGCAGAGTCACCCACCAGAATAATATCAACCCCCCCTCCGTCAACAAGGCGCGCAAAGGGAAAATCGTACGCCGTCAGGACCGCGATGCGCTGCCCATTCTGTTTCATCTTCAGTATTTCGGGTATCGTAGTTTTCTTTTTCATGAAGCTCCCCATAATATAAGAATAAAAAAAACGCGCCGGAGGGCGCGTCGTGAACGGTCAGATTGGTCTGGTTTGAAAAATCTCTCCGCAGGGGCCACCCCTTCCGTCCCGGTTCGCTTCCGAATCCGTGCGGTATGTACTGGTCAAACTGCCAACGAGTGATCAACTCCCGAATGGGTAGCCGTCATGGCAGAAGCGACAAACTATCAGAGCCCAAAAACTAAATCCAGATATTATTTTTCAGATTCGGTCCAATCAGATGCTTCAGAGCGCGCAGGTGAGGCTTTTCATCTGTTCCAGCTCCTTGACTACTTCGGCGCTCTGCGCTCTCCGCATCTCCATATTATCAAACATTTCGGTAACCATGACGCTTACCGACTCCACATTTCTGCGGATCAGTTTGCCATCATCAACCTGGCGCGATGTGGAATTCACCATTTCATGGGTCATATCCTTGATTGTTTCTATTGAGCGGGCTATGCTTTTGGTGGCTTTGGCCTGGTCTGTTGATGCCGCAAATATCTGGGACGTCATGGAGCTGATCTCTTCCATGGAACGCGCCACCAACTGTACGCTTGTCACCTGCTCCTGTGTCGCCTGTTTGATCTGCTTGGTCATTTCAAGCGAGCAAGTGGAACTGTCAAAGATTGCCTTAAGCGACTCTCCTGTGCTATGCCCCAGCTCAACGCCGCGATGCACAAGATCCTTGCTGGTTCTGATATTATTGGCGGCAGTCTTCGATTCAGTCATGATCTCTTCGATTATCGAAGTAATTTCTCCTGTCGAATGACCGGTCTGGAGCGAGAGATTGCGGATTTCATCGGCTACAACGCCGAAACTCTTGCCGTACTCTCCAGCCTGGGCGGCAATAATGGAAGCGTTCAGGGCCAGCAGGTTGGTACGCTTCGTGATATCGTTAATTACGCTGACGATGTTTTCGATGCGGGTGCTGTTCTCAGCCAGGCGCTGAATAGCGTCAAAGGAAAGACCAACCGAGTGTTTGATTTCATCGAGAGCATTGATCGTTTCCGTGACCACGGCCCGACTCTCTTCAGCACGCTCTTTTACTTCATGGGAAACCTCGTGTGAAATCGCCGCATTCTGCTCAACGTTGCCAATAGTGCTGTGGATCTGTTCCATGGCGGATGCCGACTGATGGACAACACCAGCCAGATGGTCAAGATTTCGGGTAACCTGTTCGATGGCAACAGAAATTTCGTTAACAGCAGAGCTGGTTTCATCAATCGACGCCATCACCCCTTCAGAAGCAGACGCGATGATTGACGTACCGTCCGCAACGGAATCGACTCCGTCACGCAGATTGCCTACATTTCTGGAATACTGGTCGCGACTCGCCAGCAGGAATTTGAACGAACTCTCCATCTCGGATGTAAGCGTGTCAATTGACGTCAATAGATTGATACGGGTAATCGCAGAGGCCACCTGATCGGCAAAAAGCAAAATGGTATCGACATCCGAGTCATTCAGGGCACGGTGACTGTTTTTGTTGTCGATGCCAAAAACTCCGATAGTTTCATTTCTTACAACAATCGGGCACAGGATAAAACTTTTAGAACGGAGAGGTGACAGGTTATTGTGGGGAGGCTTTAAATGGAAGTCTTCCGGGTAGCGTGAGATGTCGTCAACCAGATACACTTTACGTTCATTAAAACACTTCGCGATGACGCCGATGCTCGAATCAATCGGCATAACCACATCAGACGGATCAAAGCCCTCCGTCCCGATGGCGGTAAAAAAACGGAGTCGCTTGCCTTCTTCAGCCATTAAAATATTGACACGCTCGTACCCCAGAATATCGTGCAGGCCTTCGCCACACAACAACAGGACTTCGTCAAGATTGAGCGATTTCTGGATCTTGCTGCTGATCTGATGAAAGTTCTTGATGTTCCTGTCCAGCACCTTGTAGCGGTTTTCAAATATTTCCTTCTGCTCGCCAACTTCCTTATGAAGTATATCAAGTTCCGCAGCGCGCTCATGCAGCTCATCACCGCTCTTGCCGATCATGTATCCAAGGGTTGCAAGAACCATGGCGGTACCGCCCCCCATGTACGTGTAGTGGGCAAAGTGCTCGCTATCTTTTACGACGTCATGGAAAATCTGCTCCATGAAACCGAGCCTGGTATCGTAATAGAAGAGAAGCCTGATCGCAATCCAGCCGACAGGGGCTGAAACACCAAGTAGAAATCCGCCGATAGAAAAACGAGTTGAACGTCTTTTCATAATGCTTTCCTCAAGCCTGTGTCCGAAAATCGATAATTACGCCTTAACCCGGGGTCCCGGATGGAAACTATTTCTCTGTGGCAAATTTTTCATCAATGGAGTGCCCGATCTCTTCCATAACCTTTTCAGCGTCATCAATATTATAGGCGATAATGTTTTTAAGATGCATATACGAATCAAGATCCATTTTTTCGAAGGTAAAGCCGACGCCATCCTCGGCAATGCGGGTGACAATGCCGTTGAAATGCACCGCTATTTCCGGCTGGGTACCGGTAAGAACAATGATAATGGCAACAGGCTCACCATCGGCAAGCCGCTCGTTAGTCACCAGAAACATACCGGTCATGCTGAGATTTTCCACGGCTCCCTGAAACTGCCGATCCGCAACCTTGATGGTGGCCGCGACATTAAACTTTACACGGGAAAACTTGCGGGTACTCATTCGTCACCTCCTGCAGCAACACTCTGCCGTTCAAATATCATGCTTTGCCGGCAGAGCCGAGGACCGCTTCATTTTTGTGTTTGACCAGCTTGACCAGCTCTTTGCGTGCCTCACCAAGATATTTGCGCGGATCGAACTCTTTGGGGTCCTTGGCAAAGTATTCACGAATTTTGGCGGTTACCGCCAACCTGCCATCGGAATCGATATTGATCTTGCAAACGGCACTGGCAGCGGCCCTGCGCAACTGTTCTTCGGGAATGCCAACCGCTCCTTCAAGCGCGCCGCCATACCTGTTGATTAATTCAACGTACTCCTGGACAACCGATGAGGCACCATGGAGCACGATCGGAAAACCGGGGATACGCTTTTCGCACTCTTCCAGAATGTCAAAACGGAGCGGAGGAACGGGCTGCCCCGCCTTGAATTTGTAAGCCCCGTGGCTGGTTCCGATGGAGATCGCCAAAGAATCGACGCCGGTTTTTTTCACAAACTCTTCAACCTCTTCCGGCTTTGTATAGGTGGAATGCTCTGCCGAAACTTCGTCCTCTATGCCGGCCAGAACACCCAATTCCGCTTCTACCGAGACATCGAACTGATGGGCATACTCGACGACTTTTTTGGCAAGTGCAATATTCTCTTCGAACGGCAGGTGTGATCCGTCTATCATAACCGATGAAAAACCGCTATCAACACAGGACTTGCACAGCTCAAAGGTGTCGCCATGATCAAGGTGCAGGCAGATCGGGATAGTGGAACCCGCTTCTCGCGCCATCTGCACGGCTCCCATCGCCATGCAGCGAAGCATGGTTTCGTTTGCGTAACTGCGTGCCCCCTTGGAGACCTGGATAATTACCGGTGAGTTAGTTTCGACACAGGCGGTCACAATTGCCTGAAGCTGTTCGAGGTTATTGAAATTGTAGGCAGGAATGGCATATTTCCCAGCCATCGCCTTGCTAAACATTTCTTTCGTGTTGGACAAACCTAATTCACGGTAATGAACCTTCAGCTTTTCCATTTCGTCCCCCTCGGGTGCTTTATTATGTGGGATTCCCCACTGCATTCCGCATGTACGGTTGATACAAATACCACGCAACTATCGTATAATCAAGGTGTAACTGGAATAGATTCTGTTGCCAGAAGCCGGTGACACCACTATACTGGTGTGAGTGATAATGGGAACGTTTGAACTAACCTGGCAAGAGTCCCCGAATCGGTTCATCAGCATGAAAGGGAGGTATTATGAAGCGTCTGGTGTGGTGTATTTTTTCTCTGATTTGGATGGTGGGAGGGTGTAGCCACGTGATGAGTGAGGCGGGTCTTGCCGTTGTTGATCGTTCAATTCCCTATGCCGATATCAAGAAGAATCCGGAAGTGCTGTCGGGAAAAATCGTCCTGGTTGGCGGAGTAATAGCCGGAACTCGCAGTAGCGGTGATGTGATGCAGCTTGAAGTGGCGCAGCTGGAACTGTTTGAGAATGGCGTTCCTGATGAAACATCGACTTCTGCAGGGCGCTTCCTGGCAGTCAGCGGCGACCTGCTCGACCCCCTTTTCTACCATCCCGGCGCACTGGTTACCATCATCGGCGAGATCAAGGGACAAAAGGTTCAGAAACTTGAGGGAGCAGACTATCGTTATCCGCTCATTTCAGCAAAAGAAATCCGCCTGTTCCGACCATCCGACCCTTCTTCAGGCCGCGCTGCAAATCCCTATCAGAACCAGGTTGGAGACGAGAAATTCATGCTCCGGCCTCCGGGTCCGATTGAAGTGGAAACCAGCAAGCCCTAGACCTCCAGCTGGCCACCCAGAGCGGGGAGTCGGCGCGGCTCAAAATGTTCAACACCCCACTCAAGGATATCGCTGCAGGAGCAACCGCCAAGTTCCGGCAGGGGACTCTGGCCGAGAAAACGGAGTACTGCCAGAAGCAGAGACGGCTCCCTTCCGGACACACTGCCCAGTTGCCGGGAAATCAGGTTATTTCGCTTGCTCAGTTTGGCACCATCCGGCCCGGCTACCAGCGGCAAGTGGCAATAGTCAGGCTGCGGAAATCCGAGCAGCCGCTGCAGATATACCTGGCGGGGAGTCGAGGCAAACAGGTCTTCTCCGCGCACCACCTGATTCACACCCGCCAGATAATCATCCACGACAACCGCCAGTTGATATGCAAACTCCCCATCCCCCCGCCTCAGAACAAAATCTCCCGAAACAGCGGGAAGCGCCTGGCAGAGCCGGCTCTTGCGCAGATCGGAGAAACAGATTTCCTCCTCCGGCACTCTGACCCGCCAGGAACGGATGATCGAATCCGCCTTCATCCCCTCTTGGCAGGTACCGGGATACGCAATGCAATCGTCTTCAAGATGGGGGGCTGAAGCGCTGCGGGCAATTTCCTTGCGCGAACAGCCGCAGGGATAGACCACCCCCAGCTGCCGGAGCGATGCAAAAACGCGTTCGTACTCGTCCAGATGCCCGCTCTGGCGCTCAACTTCGCCATCCCAGAACAGGCCGAACGCCTCCAGCGTCCACATGATGTCATCGGCCATTCCGGGCACCTGACGCTGCGTGTCCAGATCATCGAGCCGCAGCAACCAGCGACCGCCGGCATGTTTCGCCATCAGATAGCTCCCAACCGCCGCAACCAGTGAACCGGTATGCAGCGCACCGGTCGGAGATGGCGCAAAGCGGCCGACAACTTGGCGTTCTGAACTGTTGCCCACGGTAAACCCTACAATCAGTTCTCGAAGGAACAGCAGTAGTCCGTGACAACCGGCACTTTCATCAGGAATACCGAATTGACCGGTACGTTGAATGCTTCACCGCCGACCACTTTCAGCCACGCGCTCTCACCTTTCATCTGCCACTCAAGCTCACCTGAAAGGATCTCCATGATCTCCGCAGCCCCGGTTGAGAATTCATATTCTCCGGCCTGCATGACACCGAGCGTTTTCTTGGTGCCGTCGGCAAACAGCACCGTATGGCTGACGACCTGGCCGCCAAAATAGATATTGGCTTTCTTGACAACAGTGACATTAGTAAACTCTGACATTATTCCTCCTCACGGATGATGGTGTGTGACAAATTAAAACCCGCTGGATTGCTCCGGCGGGTTCGTATCGCTGTATGCTTGCCTTAATTTGAAATCAGTTGAATGTGCCGCGAAACAGGTCGGCTTTCCAGGCAACTGTTGTCCGGCCTGATGATGGCGACTCCACCAGTTCGGGGGTGATCGTTGGAAATGCCATCTTGACGCGGCCGTTTTCAACTTCGGCAAAAGCGCGGGCAGATTTGGCCAAGCCATAGACCGTGCCGACCAGAACGCCCGTGGCCGCACCATATGGTATACGATCAATGTGGTCGATCGGCTTCTTCGTAAAAACCATCATAGCCGCCCCGACAAGCCCACCAATGGCAGCACCGTAAAAGGCATCGGTAAAGACCTCTCTAAGAGTATCATCTGCGGCAAAAGCCGAAGTAGCAGTTGATAAAAGCGAAACCATCGTCAGCACCGCGACAAGCTTTCTTAACTGTTTCATAGCGTATCATCCCCATATCATTATTGAATTTTATTTAGAACCATAATTAACATGTAAACGAGTATTCAGTCAAGCCGGTTTTTCACAACTATCTGATAGTATGCACATTATTGGATATTAGCATCGTTCGGGTCAGCATTTTTGCCAACGCCTCTTCTTCATCCCGGCTGTCCACCTCTCCATCGAGGCGCGCCTGAAGCAGGCGATCCTTGATGCGCCGAAACAGGGGGCCTGGCTCAAGGCCCAATCCACGCAGGTCATCTCCATCCAGCGCCGGGGCAACAGAGCGCAACCGGGTCAGATAGAGCGACACGAAGCGCCTGACCTGTTCGCTGCTGGCCCGTGCCGCCAGATAGAGCAGCATCTCCAGGGTAAGGCCGCTGAACCAGGCAAACAGCTCACTGTTGCGCACTTCGGGGGTCTGTTTCAGACGCCGCTTGATCGCATTCAAAGTCGAGAAAACCAGACGTCGCTGAATGCAGAGCCGGGAAGCAAGCCGCCCCGGAATCGCCAGCCGGAGGCAGGCATCGCGAAACTCATCGGGCTTCAACCCATCGCACAATGCCATAAAATATACCTGCCACGGCTCGCACCGGTCCTCCAGATAGAGCAGCCGGAACCAGGCCATCACCTGTCCCGTTTCCTGCAATACCCGCTCCGTGGCCGGCACCAGCTTGAGCGCGGGATGGATAAACGACAGCAGCCCCAATGCAGACATGCGTCCGATGGCCGGGGACGGCTCTTTTTCACGCATGATCTGCACCAGCTCGCTCAGAAGGCGCTCCCCCCCCAGTTTGTCAAGGAGATGCATCCGCACGGCGCTTCGAATCAGGTTTTCAGTATGCGGAGCGATATGAAAACCGAGCCGCTGTTCAAAACGGATCGCCCGGAACACCCGCGTCGGATCCTCGACAAACGACAGGTTGTGCAGCACCCTGACAACCCGCTCCTGAATATCCTGCTGGCCGCCGAAATGATCGGTCAGGTGGCCGAAGCGGTCATTATTGAGGCAGAGCGCCAGGGTATTGACGGTAAAATCACGCCGGTACAGGTCGTGCCGGAGCGAGGCACGCTCCACCGTCGGCAGGGCGCCGGGAGACTCGTAGTATTCAAGGCGGGTGCTGGCTACGTCGATCTTGCGCCCCTCGGACAGCACCAGCACCGCCGTGCCAAATTTCCGGTGACTGCGCACCCTGCCGCCATGGATTTCGGCAAAACGTTCCGCAAAGAATACGCCATCTCCTTCAACGGTTATATCGATATCCAGATTATCAACCCCCAGCATCAGGTCGCGCACAAACCCGCCGACCGCGTAGACCGACAACCCCAACCCGTCACCCACGGCCCCCAGCTTATGCAGGGTCTCACGAATTTCCACCGAGAGCCTCTTGCCGAGCAGTCCGGCAACCGAACGGGTTCGAATCGGAATTTCCAGGGCATCCAGATCATAGAGCGCACCGATCTGCCCTCGACGGCCCCCGTAGATATGACGCATAAGATCGGTCCGGGTCACCGCCCCTGCCAGGTGTGTTCCTACAAAAACCGGGACAAAGCGGCGATTGCCGGTCACCATGTATGACTGGATATCCGCCAGGGGGGTATCAGGCGTTGCCGGGAAGTATTCCGTATGCATGAAGTCCACTACCGGAGAGTCCCCAAGCGCGTGGTGCAGAGCTTTCTCGACGGTCTTGCGCGAAATGACGCCGACCATCATTTCTCCGGCCATAACCGGCATGGCATTGCAATTATAGCGGGTCAAAAACTCCCGAGCTTCGGTAATCGTCACCGAATCGGGCATTGTTTTGACCGGAGTCGACATGATGCCGCCGGCGGTTGCCTCCCCCCTGACTGATCTCTGCAGCAGTTCGTCAAGCCGCTTCAAAACCTGTTTCAGGGACTGATTATGAACGACCGCCGAAGCAGCGGTTGCGTGCCCTCCTCCCTGAAAGCCTTTCATAATTTCACCGGCATTGATTTCAGGGATATGACTGCGAGCGACAAGATAGACATGATCTTCCATGGCGACCGCGATAAACAGGGCGTCCATATTCTCCATATCCCGCATCAGGTGAGCCAGTGAAGCGATATCGCCGATGTAATGATCGCAGGAAGCGTATGCCACTGAAACAACCACACCATTCACCGTGCTGGTTTTAAGGGTCGTCAGCAGCTGTTTCAACAGCCCCATCTGTGACTTGGTCAACTCCGGCGTCAGCGCATCACTGACGACGGTAAGCCGGGCCCCCTGTTCGAGCAGCCAGCCGGCCACGCGGTAATCATCCGGAGTAGCCGAAGCAAACAGTAGCCGCCCGGTGTCTTCGTGGATACCGAGCATGATCAGGGTGGCTTGTTCAGCGGTTAACGAGACACCCTGCTCCATCAGCGAGGCTGCAAGAAGTGTTGAGGCGGAGCCGCAGGATGCGATCGTGCCGCCGGTCGGTAGAATGCTTTCACTCGACACCGGATGATGGTCATAGATATGGATTTCCAGACTGGGACGATCCAGAATTTCCGCGAACCGGCCGATGCGGGCGGCCTGTTGGCAATCAACAATGATCAGGCGGGTGATTTCTTCCAGGTTGATATCTTTGGAACGGGTAAAATGCGGCAGGTATTCCGGATGACGCAGGGCAAAATCGCGTACCCCCTTCTCCTGCGAACCGGGAAACGACAGCAGCGCACCGGGATAGAGCAGAAGCGCCGCCATCATGGCGCCAAGGCAATCAAAGTCCGCATTGGTATGGGTTGTGATAACGTCCATGCTCACCTGAAGCGTGCTGAGATATTCCGCGAAACTAGGAGCCTGTCGGCCTTGAGGTTTTGACCGAATTCAAGTTGAATCCGCTGGTCGATCCTGACCAGCCAACAGATCAGCTTCGATACGCGGA
>Ga0172380_10005288_pt1 | contig 15765 bp, 29 predicted proteins | sample Leawe162metaG_FD_119747 | JGI IMG/M metagenome (GOLD analysis project Ga0172380, IMG submission 119747) | Leachate microbial communities from a municipal landfill in Southern Ontario, Canada - Leachate well 162 metaG | ecosystem: Engineered > Solid waste > Landfill > Unclassified | place...
ACACAGCTATTTTCTGTAGAATTCCATGTGGTATCGACTGGGCAACACGCACCTACCTGTTGATTACAGGTCGTCGCACATGCCTGACCATCGAGACATACTGGGAAACAAAATGGGAAAGCCGTATTATCCGATATGACTGAATCCTTCGTACAATAGAGTTGTTCACCTTCTAATCAGAGACCACATTTGTCTTTGGTATTTTCGAGAGTACCAGTGGTACAGTCAGCACAGTTACATGACTCCCCTGCTTCACAGGTAGCATTATTGTTACAGGTGATAGTACTACATGGTTGTTCTGCTGGTTTACATTTGTTTTCTGCGGAACAGAAGTACTGTCATTCGGCGCAGAGGTCGGAGACACAAGTGTAGGTGGGGGGGGTGACGATGGAGGTAGTAGTTATGATAGGGGCACCCGGAAGAGGATTAGAACAAGTGAGTCACTTCATGCCGGGTCCTCTTCAACCTTTTAACACCCATGAATTATTTTCCCAGACTGTGACTTGATGATGACTATGTCTATAGGCGTATGGACTACTCATCACAGCAGTTTGATACCCCATTAATTGACATGCTTTATCAGCTGTTTCCTGCGTATATGAAAACAAATTTGCAATAGTTGGCTGAGTAGGTGAGGGCGGTACAGATGGGTCTTTTCCCTTCACAATATTCATAATATCATAACCAGGGTCACCACCAGGAGGTGTATAGCTAATTCCTGGAAAAGGTGTTTTGAAATTGTAAGTTGCAGGAATAGTCGGAGTGGTTGAGGTCGTCGTGGTTGTAGGCGGAGTCACCCCTGGATTGTAACATCCACACGAGATGACACCACCTGCGCCGATACTACATGTAGCCGCCGCCGAACCCTGCGGACAGGTGAGGAGTCCTGCTACCTGTGCAAGACTAGCGCCGGTAATTGATCCTGTTGTTGTAGCATTGATAGTCAGGGCTATTGGGGAAACTGCGAGAGACGACGATCAAGATGTCGGAAGTATAGGTGTGTTCGGAGCAAGATGAGTCGTTGTGTCAGCAATTCTACAAGAGCCTGTGAGATGAGAATATCCTGTGAGAGAGAAAGAAGTACCTGCTGGGCTCGTCCTCGGAGTCGCTGTGAGGAAACAGACTGGACTCGCTGGAGTCGGTGTTTTCGTCGTACCTACTGGACAGACGAGATCGCCTGATTCAGTATTATCGGTAGCGGATGAACAATCTGGGTCAGGATTTACACCACTGAAGTCTATCTTCCCGTCGCCATCATTATCGATTCCATCAGAACATTGAGCAACAGTATCTGGTGCTTCGTTATTATCAGTTGCACTTGTACATTCTGGATCAGCTAATACAGTACCACTTGTAAGCGGATTAGAACAAGTGAGTCTTCGTATTGCTAGATCCCCCATGCCTTCTCTTCTTGTCCAAGCATTGCCTACCCATGATAGGGTTCTATCGCTGGAACTATTACTGAAAGTATAACTCTCATTCATGGTAGCAGTATCGTATCCGAGAATTTCACATATTCTATCGGCAGTATTCTGATTATAATAAAACCAACCTATATCTGAAGAAGCTGGGTTCGTAGGGTATTCTGGTATAGTAGAATCCTTTGCGTGCATAAATCTGAGCATGTCTTCGCCTCTTGATGGATTTGGCACAAAACTGACACCAGGGAACGCTGTTGTGAAGTTATAAGTTGCGGGGATGGTTGGTGTTGTGGTTGGAGCGACGAAGTCTATCTTTCCATCTGCATCATTGTCGATACCGTCAGCACATTGTGCGAGAGCAGCATTTTCTTCTGAAGTATCTGTCGCGCTCGTACAACCTGGATCAAGTAAATCTATGAGTCCATCTGTATCATTATCGATAGTATCATTACATGCAACACTCGCTGGTGGTACAACGGGAGGTGTACACGTTTGTGGATTAGTACCTCCATTTTTACAGAGACAGTTTCACGCGGCATTTCTCGTAGTAGTCGTTGGAACTGTCGCTTGGGTACCACCTATATTTTTACATTGATCGACGACACAGTTATTGCCTACCTTGTCTTTTGAAGCTGGACAAGAACAGAGAGTTCCGTTCACTTTTCTATATTCTCCTGGTTCATCTGTGAGGAAACACTCATCACGAGTATTTGGTGGAGTATCTGGACAAGTACTTGCTGTACATATTTTTGGCTTACAGACAAATCGTGTACTCCCAACAGTCGCAAAGTCTCGACCGGCATTTGTCCTGGTCCAGTTGAGTTCCCAATATAAATTCTGGGCACCTCCACGCTCTACTTCATATTTCCATCTATCTCCACAATCAAATGGTTCATATTTACAGATGACTATATTCGTCCACTTACCGCCTGAATTATTACCATTGACGAGTTTCATCGTGCCTCATTCATATTTACAGAGCTTATTGTCACCTGGCGAACTCCAAGTGTTGTATCTCGGTGAAGCATACCATTTCATGTATGCCGCGTTGATTCATAATCGTTGAGCTTCTTTGTCACACAGTGCCTCACCTGTAGGTGCATGGTCAGGATAGACAGCGGTACCTCCTACATTCGATGGACAGCCTGCAGAATCTCGTGAACTAACTACATTATGAAATCATGCATTAGCTGGGAAATCATACCATTTCCAGGTACGGGCTTGAGCAAAAACACTATTTGACGAAAGTAATACGAAAAAAACCAGACCTAATGCAGAGAGGAATCGCAGATACATAGTCGAAAAATAGTAAATAGTTTGCCGCTATTGTAGTGAAATATTGCTCATAGGGAAAGCATTGACGATATAAATATATTGACAAAATATGTAGTCTGTTTTTTTTATACGATTCTGATGCTTATACTCATGTCATAGCTTCGATTCAGCCTCTGAGAGACAGAGCGATGCCTCATCCAGTCTGACGAAGCTTTTCTGGACTGAGAGCGCTCCGCTGAATCTCACCGAGTGCGGGAGCATAATCTGGAATTATTGAAGTATCGGTAGAGCTCGCGAGTATCTGCCAGAGCTCATTGACGGAAGTCTCGATACCAGTGCCAACATGATAGATACCTGTGAGGTTTTTCTCTAGGGCATGAATATTTGCAGAGACGACATCGGAGACATAGATAAAGTCTCGGGTCTGTGAACCATCACCGAATATAGTCGGTGTTTCGTTATTCTTGATTTTGTCGAGAAATATCGAGATGACACCTGCTTCTCCGAGAGCATTTTGACGAGGTCAGTAGACATTGGCATAGCGAAGTACAGTAGTATCCATAGCGTATTGCCTAGCATAGAAATCTATCATCTGTTCTCATGATAATTTTGAGATACCATACGGATCTATCGGACTCGGAACGTCAGATTCTCGATACAGTGGAGTATTCGTCGAAAACATCACACCTCCTGTGGAAGAAAAAATAAATCTCGTGCATCATGATGCTCTCATGGACTCCAAAATATTTACTGTTCCACGGATATTCGCGTCTATTGTTTGCAGAGGGTCTCTGATAGATTCACGAACATTTATCTGTGCAGCCAGATGAAAGACTGCTTCAGGTTGAATTTCCGCGAAGAGTCTGTCGATGGCTTCCTGGTCTCGGATATCTGCTTCTCTGAAATGCACAGAAGTATTGCTGTCGTGATGGGCGATGTTTCATCTCTGTCCTGTGCTGAGGTTATCGATAATGAAGACCTCATCACCACGCTCTACGCAGGCATCGACGAGATGGGAACCGATAAATCCGGCACCACCTGTTATAAGTATTTTCATACCTGAGATGATAGTGAGAAAAACAAAAAATAAAGGCTTGGCGACAAATCTCCCCCTTAAAATCTCCTAGAAGGATTTTGAGGGGGTTGGGGGGTGATGTATTTGAAATTATTATTCATTCCCGTAGAATCTATTCATGTCTTCTATCACTTACAAAGCAGCCAAAAAGACCAGAGATTATGCTACTCAGAATAAACAGAATATGAATTTGTCAGAAGTACGAATGTGGATGGTTCTCAAATGATCTCCTTATAATTTTCGGAGGCAGAAAACACTGGGAAACTACATAGTAGACTTCACCAGCCTCAAGCACAAATTAGTCATCGAAGTGGATGGTATCTCGCATGAAGACAAGAACGGTTATGATGAAAAACGAGAAGCGTACATCACAAATCATGGCTACAAGATTCTCAAATTTGTCGGCATAATACCATATCCAGATGATCAGATATATGATTATGTGTGGAGTAAAATCAGGGAGATGGAAACAAGCAATAATCCTATTGTGATTATCACGCTTGAATAATTGAAACAGGCTCATCACCCCCTACCCCCTCTGATTTTCTGGTGAAAATCTAAGGGGGAGTTGATACAAAAACTCCACTTCATAAGAGGGGGAGTTGTTGCAAATAATAACTCCCACTCTAGAGTGGGAGTTATAGAGACTTTTAATTTTGTTATGAGAGAATTATTCTGCTGCGGCTTCTGCTGTTGTCTCTGCTGGAGCTTCTGTTTTTGCAGTCGCCTTGGTTGCTTTTTTTGGAGCAGCCTTGGTCGTTGTCTTCACTTCTTTGAGACGAGCTGATTTTCCTTGAAGTTCACGGATAAATCGGATATTTTTGTGTCTGACCTTGTACTGTCGGATGACTTCTACGCCTTCGAGCGTCGGACAAGAAATAGGAAAAGTCTTCTCAACTCCGAGACCATTTGTGACACGACGAACAGTGAAAGTTTTTTCACCATGAGTCTTACCACCAGTCTTGATGACGACACCTTCGAATTTCTGGATACGAGATTTGTCTCATTCCTTGATTCTCTGAGAAACGATTACCTGCATTCCTGTGCGAACTTGAGGAAAGTCTTTTTTGCCAGCAGCGAGGTTCTGGATATGTGCGATAAGTGTTGCGTCCATAAAATAAAATGAAATAAAATACTAATAAAAATTACGGTAATTGTACGATTGTGATTCTGATTTAAATCTGCGGATGAGCTCGAGGATAACACCAACGACGATGATGAGGCCTGCCCCAGAAACGATGAAATCTATCTGAGCGAGATCGAGTGCGGGAATATTTCGAGCCTTGAGTGCATTATTTACAAGTGTTGCAATATATGGGAAAACGGCGACGAGAGCAATGAATGAACCACCAAAGAAATTGAGATGATTGGAGACTTTTCGGAGATAGTCCGCTGTCTGACGCCCTGGGCGGATACCAGGAATATAGCCACCTCGCTTCTGTATACCTTCTGAGACTTCTTTTGTATCAAAAGTAATAGAGATATAGAAGAATGAAAACCCGAGAACAAGGGCTACAAATATAATAACAAACCACCATGTTGGAGCATTTGGATTAAATATCTGTACCATGAGATCTGCCGCGCTTCGGATTACTGGAGGCATACCTGCACTTCGGAGAGCTATTGCCTGACCAATAATGTATGGGAATGTGACAAGAGACATCGCAAATATGATAGGAACCATACCTGCCTGACTAATACGAATAGGAAAATATGATCGCTCATCTCGACCTGTCCGAGTATAGACGAGGGGAATACGACGGTATCACTCTGTGAAGCGGATGATGACATAGATGACGAGGAGTGTCGCTATGAGGAGACCAATAAATGGGAGGAGCTGAGTCGTGATAGTGCCGACAGAACCAGACCAGACGACACCTGCGAGCTGAGTCGCGATACGGCCTGGGACTTCCGCGAGGATACCGGCAAAGATAATCATAGAAATACCATTTCCGATACCTGATTCATTGATTTGTTCACCGAGCCACATGAGGAATACTGTACCAGCCGTGATAGTCGTCATCATCGAGAGGAGGAGCCCCCAATCACTCGTGTCTACCACAGGAATACTGGTGAGACTATTGAGGAGGAGGATCATACCGTAACTCTGTATAAATGCGAGAGGGACAGTGAGGATACGAGTGTATGTGTTGATTTTTTTCTGTCCGCTTGCACCTTCTTTTTTGATTTCTTCGAGTTTTGGGACGACGACAGAGAGGAGCTGGAGGATGATAGAAGCATTGATGTAGGGAGACAGACCCATGAGAATAATAGAAAATCTCTCGAGACTTCCACCCATAAGCGAACTAAAGAAAGCAAGTCCAGGCTGTGCAGAAAAGACAGTCCTCATGCTCGCAAGTGAATCGTTTGAAACACCTGGAACTGGTATGACAGAGAGGAGCTTGTAGACGACAATAAGACCGAGAGTAAGCATTATCTTCTTTCGGAGACTTGTTGAACGGAGGAGTTGTTTCCAGGAATTCTTCATAAGGGGAGTTTTAAGTTTTGAGTTTGGAGTTTTGAGTTTTTAGAAAAATCATACTTTTGGCTCTTTGCTTTATTATTTTGTAATCAGAGTCAGAGTTCCTCCTGCTTTCTCGAGGGCTGCCTTCGCAGAGATGCTCACAGCATGAGCTGAGACTGTGACCGCTGTCGTGAGCTCACCTCCAGAGAGGAGTTTGACGCGAGCTTTTGATCCACGGACATAGCCTGCCTCGACGAGCTTTTCAAAAGTAATCTCAGAGATGCCAGCATCAGCGAGCTTCTGGAGATCACCGAGTTGGACGACAACAAAAGGAATTTTTGCTGAATAAGCACCTCCTCGGAGTTTTGGAAGACGCATGTGAAGTGGTGTCTGTCCACCTTCGAAGAGAGGATGGATTTTTTTACCAGTTCGAGCCTTTTGCCCCTTGTTGCCACGACCAGCGAAGACACCTTTTCCAGATCCCAGTCCGCGACCGAGTCTCTTTGAGGTAGTTCGTGATGATGCACGAGGACGAATTGTAGAATGATTAAGCATAGGTGAAAGTTTAGAGATTGTCTGAATTAATTCTTGATTTGGTATTTTTTGAGTGCTTCGATAGTAGCGTAGGCTGTTGTGATAACATTACGACCACCATGACGTTTTGAGAGGATATTCTGGCAACCAGCGAGTTCGAGGATACGACGAGCAGAACCACCAGCGATGATACCTGTACCTTCTGTTGCTGGGTGGATCATAATCTTCACAGCTTTGAATTTTGTCTCAACCTGGTATGGAACTGTGCCGTTTTCGAGAGGAACTTTGATGAGATTTCTTTTCGCAGAGTTGACTGCTTTCTCGACTGCTATAGAAACTTCTCGAGCTTTTCCAAGTCCGAAACCTACACGACCATTGCGGTCACCGATGACGACTGCTGCGCGGAAACGGAGCTGACGACCACCACTGGTTACTTTTGTAACACGACCGACCTCGAGGAGGACTTCTTCGAATTCTTTTTTGACTGGTTCAAATCCTGACTTGCCACCACGACGATCGTCTCGACGACCACCACGGTCTCCGCCACGGTCACCACCATTTCCACGATTATCTGATTGACCTCGAGGAGCAGCACGCTCTGGTCGAGCTGAGAGAGCTGTGAGAGGTGTCCTACGTACAGGTGCTGCTGCTGGTTCTTCAGGAGCTGTTTCACCTTCTACTTCAGGAGTTTCAGAGGATTCTTCGAAAATTTCAGAAGATTCTTCAGCTACTTCAGTTGATGCTTCTGGAGTATTCTCAACTTCATTTGTCTCCTCAGGAGTATCGTTGACTACCTCAGTAGGAGATGAAGTAGTAACTTCATTTTCTGCTTCAGGAGCGTCGGTAGGTATGATTTTCTCGTCTGACATAATAGGAATGATTAAAATATGAGGCCTGCTGTACGAGCTGCATCAGCGAGTGCTGCAACGCGTCCAGTATAGATAAATCCACCTCGATCAAAGACAACAGTCTTGATACCAGCAGCTTGGGCTTTTTTTGCTATTTCAGTACCGACAGATTGAGCGTGCTCGAGCTTAGTACCTTTTTTGATTTCCATGTCGTGTGCACTCGCTATCGTGAGTCCAGCGACATCGTCAATAACCTGAGCGTAGATCTGAGCATTTGAACGATAGACTGCGAGACGAGGACAATCAGCTGTACCGCTGATACGTGCTCGTATCCGTTTGTGTCGTTTGATTCGTTTTTCTGATTGAGAGAGAGACATAGTGGGAAATTAATAATTTTATTTAGCGCCTGTTTTACCTGCTTTGCGACGAACAAATTCGCCAACATATCGAATTCCTTTTCCTTTGTATGGTTCAGGTGGCTTGACTGCTCGTATCTTTCCTGCAAACTGACCGACTGCCTGAGCGTCAATACCAGAGACGATGAGTATATTGGCATTTTGAGCATCCTGAGCAATAGAGACAGTTGATGGTACTTCGAGGATGACCTTGTGAGAAAAACCGACAGAGAGAGTGAGCTTATTACCGGCAATTTCAGAACGGTATCCAACTCCCTGAATCTCGAGAGATTTGGTGAATCCTTCTGAGACCCCCTTCATCTTGCTCTGAACGAGTGACCACATGAGACCCCACTGAGCGAAATCATCATTTTCAGAAGAAGTCGAAGCGAGTGTAATAGTATTTCCCTCGATAACAGCTGAGACTGCCTTTGGCAAGACGAGGTCGAGTGTTCCTTTTGAACCAGTGAAGGCAAGAGTAGAACCCTGGAGTGTCGCAGTGACACCAGCGGGGAAAGTAATAGGTTTTTTAGCAAGTCGTGACATAGGGGGAAATTAAATTTTTGAGTTTTTTAAGAAAGAATTCATGTTAATAGACTTCTCCAAGAATCTCTCCACCGACATTGAGAGCGCGAGCCTCGTAGCCTGTGATGACACCTTTTGGCGTAGAAATAATATAGATACCAGAGCCATTGCGAGATTTTTTGATAGCGGTAGAGCCTACATAGACGCGGTGACCAGGAGTACTGACACGGCGAAATACAGGAACCTTTCGAGATTTTGAGCTATCGAGCGTGATGAGAATAGTTTTCTTTGTCTCACCCTGAACAGCAAAATCAACGATGTATTTGTTTTTCTTGAAGATAACCAGAATTCTCTCTTTGAGAGTAGAATGTGGGACAACAAGTGACTCATGTCCACGAACGAGAGCGTTGCGGAGTGAGACGAAAAGATCAGATATAGAATCAGTAGTCATAAGAAAAAGAAAAATTACCAGCTAGATTTACGAACCCCCAAAATCTCTCCTCGGTTTACTCGTTCACGGAGCTCAATACGAGAGAGTCCGAAACGACCGATGACGCCACGACGGCGACCTGTGACGATACACTGAGAGTAGATACGAGTAGAGAAAGTGACTTTTTGTCCGTCAGCCTTTTGTCGTTCTGCTCGGAGTTTGCGTCGATTGCATTTTGCGATGAGTGCTTTGCGTGTCATAGGAATTATTTATGAAATGGTAAACCAATAGTTTGGAGGAGGAGAAGCGAGTCTTCTTGTGATTGAGATTTTGTAGCAATAGTAATCTGGAGGCCATGAGTCTTGACGATATCATCCTGGATGATTTCTGGGAAGAGTGTCTGCTCACGGAGTCCGAGACTAAAATTTCCTGACTTATCGATGCTCTTTGCGCGGAGTCCCTGGAAATCACGAACACGAGGGAGGACGACATGAATGAGCTTCTCGAGGAAGTCATACATTCGCTGTCCACGGAGTGTGACAGTGAGACCAACTGGGAGACCTTCTCGGAGTTTGAAGTTCGAGACTGCTTTTCGAGACTTTGAGAGGACTGGTTTCTGACCAGTGATGAGTGTGAGGTGCTGCTCAAAAAGTGAGTAGTCCTTGTGACCACCAGTCACGAGAGAACCGATACCCATGTTCACGACGACCTTGTCGAGACGAGGAAGTGCGTTCACATTCTTCCCGAGCTCTTTTTGGAGCTTTGGAAGAACAGTTGATGTATAGTGTTTGCGGAGAGACATAAAAAGAAAAAATATTAATCGATAGCTTTACCTGTTTTGACAGAGATGCGAGAAGTGCGCGCTCCTTGCTCGATACGAATTCTGGTTGGTTTTTTTGTCGCAGGATCGATGAGCATGACATTTGAGATGTGGATTGCTTTTTCGAATTGGATCTTCTGACCTGGAGTTGTCCCCTGTTTCTTCACGTGTTTTGTGACGATGTTCACACCTTCTACGATGAGCTTGTCATCCTGTGGAAAAGTACGGAGTACTTTTGCCTCAATAGGAGTGCGCTTTTCAACGCCATCTTTATTTGTCTCGACACGGAAGCGATTCTTCCCCGCTATGATGCGGACAGTGTCTCAGGTATGGATTTTCATTTTTTTCATAATACGGAATTGATAATTGGGCTGAAATTAGATAACTTCTGGTGCTTTGGAAATAATAGACTTGAATCGTTTGTCACCTCGGAGCTCTCGGAAAACAGGTCCAAAGACACGAGATCCTACAGGTTCACCCTTGTCATTCACGATGACACATGCGTTATCATCAGAGCGAACAGTAGAGCCATCTGCTCTCTTCACAGGACGTGAAGTACGGATGACAACTGCTCGGACGACTGCATGAGCCTTGACTTGACCATCTGGTGCTGCTTCTTTTACAGAGCAGACGATGATATCGCCGACGCGAGCGTAGCGGTGTCGTGTTCCTTTTGGTATGCAGAAACAGAGTACTTCTTTAGCACCTGTGTTATCAGCGACGACGAGTCTTGTTTCTTTTTGTATCATAAATAAAAATTAGTGTGACTTATATAACTTTCCAGCAAACAGTTTTTGAGCGAGGAGTTGTCTCTTCGATTGTGACAGTCATACCTTCCTCGAGTGAGGCATCAGCAGTATGAGCGTGAAACTTTTTTGAAACTGGGACATCCTTTCCGTATTTTGGGTGTTTGAGATATTCTGTCACTTTGATGGTGACGGTTCCCTGCATTTTCGTGGAGGTGATAACTCCTGTTTTAGTTCTTGGCATATTATTTGAGTTTAAGTTTAGTGAGATGACGAGCTATAGCACGACGTGCTTCTCTCAGCTTGTGTACTTCCTTGAGTTCTCGGAGAGAGTGCTTCATCTTGAGAGAGAAGTGCTCAGCTCGAAGTGTCTTCAAATCTTCAGACTTTTTTGGTGCTGCTTCTTTTTTGACGGGCTTTGTAGTTTTTTTGGTTGTTGGCATAGTGATATATATTAGGCAGCGAGTGAGAGAAGTGAAGTACTATCGATGATAGCTGTTTTGACTGAGAGCTTTGCGCCAGCGAGGACAAATGCCTCTCGTGCGAGCTTTTCAGGAACACCATCAATTTCAAAAATCATTGTACCAGCTGGGACAGGTGAGTGGTAGTATTCTACGCCTCCTTTTCCTCAACCCATTGGGACTTCGAGTGCTTTCTTGGTAAATGGTTTGTGTGGGAAAACACGGCACCATACTTTTCCGCCTCTCTGGAGTCGACGAGAGATAGTCTTTCTCGCAGCCTCGATTTCACGAGCAGAGAGAAATCCTGATGTCATAGCCTTGAGACCAAATGATCCATGAGCGAGCATAAAGCCAACTGTAGCGTTGCCCTTCATGGTGCCGCGCATGAGCTTTCTGTATTTTGTTCGTTTAGGTTGTTGCATAGTAGAAAAGTTTAGTTCGTGTAATTGTTATATTAATTATTCTCGACATCTCATTTATAAATCCAGATCTTGAGACCGATGATACCATACTGTGTGAGAGCGTGCTCTACAGCATAATCGATAGAAGCTTTGATTTTTTGACTTGGGACATTTCCTTCTTTATAGAGTTCGTGTCGAGCGATTTCAGCACCTCCGATACGACCAGAGACACGGATCTTGATACCCTTTGCGCCTTTTTCCATAGCTTTCACGATAGCCTGTTTGATAACACGGCGATATGGGAGACGACGCTCAATCTGACGACCGATGCTATCACCGACGAGAGTCGCATGAACATCTGGGTTTTTGATTTCTTTGACATCGATGTTTACTTTCTTTCCATAGAGTGCTGTGAGTTTCTTTTGGAGTTTTGTGAGATTTTCACCATTCTTGCCGAGGATGAGTGCTGTACGAGATGTATAGATGATAGTACGAAGTCCTGCGTCACTGTGAGTGATACTGACGTGACCAACTGGGAGACCCTTGAAAAATTTACGAATCAAATCACGGATGATGACATCCTGCTGGATAGCGAGTGTGTATTCTGCTTTGTCGTAGTATCCTGTAGATGCCCAAGAACGGGTTGTTCCGATACGCCATGAGATGGGGCTGACTTTGTGTCACATAGGAGAATTTTTTAAGTTTTAAGTTTGGATTTGATAATTATTTTTGAGACAGTTCGAGAAATACATGACTCGTGTGCTTGAGGATACGGTGACTACGACCTCGACCGACTGGTCGTGCGCGCTTGTATGTAGGGCCTTGAGCGATAGAGAGCATATGAATCTTGAGATCATCTTTTACAGCACCATCATTGTGAATAGCATTTGACGCAGCACTAAAGAGTACCTTGTAGAGGATATCGCCTCCTTTCTTTGAAAAGAGTCGGAGCATAGCGAGACCATCGTTGACTGACTTGCCTCGTACGAGGTTTGCGACAACACGAAGTTTCTTTGGTGAGATGCGGGCGTTTTTGAGAGTAGCTTTCATAGTGTATAATTATTTCGAATATTATTTCTTACCAGCGTGTTTGATAAATTTACGAGTAGGAGAAAATTCGCCGAGACGATGACCTACCATATCTTCTGTGACAAACACTGGTGTGTGCTGTTTACCATTATGAACACCAAATGTATGACCAACAAAATCAGGATGAATCACAGAAGCGCGAGCCCATGTTTTGATAACGCTTTTTTTATTTGTCGTATTGAGAGTAACTACCTTTTTCATGAGATACTCAGGGATAAATAATCATTTTTTGAGACTGCGTGACATATTATGAAGCTGAAGAATTAGAAGTGACCCGAGAACCTCGTTTGTTTGTAGCAACCCACTTATCTGTTCGTTTGTTCTTGCGAGTTTTGACACCGAGTGCAGGCTTGCCCCATGGGGTTGATGGCTGACGACCAATAGAGACATGACCTTCACCACCTCCATGCGGATGATCTACTGGATTCATCGAAGAACCAGAGTTGTGAGGACGACGCCCCATCCATCGACTACGACCAGCCTTACCGATGACAATCTGATTGTGATCTGTGTTGCTGACGACACCGATAGTAGCGAAACATTCTTTGTGTACGAAACGGACTTCTCCTGAATTGAGTTTAATCTGAGTATATTGACCTTCTTGAGAGACGACCTGGGCGCTCGCACCAGCAGAACGAACTGCCTGAGCACCGCGACCGATGACGAGCTCGACATTGTGAACGAAGAGACCAGTTGGGATATTTCCTACCTTGATTCTATTTCCGACAATAGGCTTTGCATCAGCAGAAGTGATGATAGTGTCACCGACCTTCATAGTCGAGTGAGCGAGGACATAGCGATGTTCTCCATCTGCATCCTTCACGAGAGCGATAAATCCAGAACGATTTGGATCGTACTCGATAGTTTCAACGACTGAAGGGACATCCATTTTTGTAAATCGGAAATCCATGATACGGAGACGACGCTTGTGTCCACCACCGCGGAATCGAGAAGTCGTACGACCGTATGAATTACGTCCACCACTGCTCTTGCGAGAAGTTGTGAGTTTTTTTAATGGCTTGTCTGTCGTGATCTCGGCAAATGCATTACCAGTCATTCATCGACGGCCAGGAGTAGTAGGTTTGTAGATTTTGATTGCCATATATTAATCTTTTGAGAGGTGAAGTTTAGCAAGCTGAGTGATAGGCTTGTCGAGAGACACATATGCTTTTTTGATAGTAGCACGGCGTCGGACAGTTCCTTTTTTACCATTACGAGTCTTGAGATGGTTTTTTGCTATCTGGACAGATGAGACATCACGATCATAGAGCTCATGAAATGCACGCTTGATGTCAGTCTTTGTTGCGTCTTTTGAAACGAGGAAAGTGTAGACATTACCAGTCTCAAGCATACGAGACTTGTGTGATTCTACTGGTCAGAGGATAACAGAATAGATGTTCATAGTTTATGCGGTAAAATGAGAAGAAAGAGTCGCGAGAGCATCCTTTGTAAAGACACAGAAATCGTATTTGAGAATCTCAGCAGGACTCGCATGAGTCACTACATCTACATGAGTACCATGGAGATTGGTGAGACCGAGGATAGATTTTGATTCGAGAGCAGAGACAAATACGAGTGCTGTTCCATCTTTTGTGATGTCAGCAAAAGTTTTTGCCATGACTGATGTCTTTGGATCAATTGTATCAATAGTACGGATCTTACCTTCTTGAGCTTTGAGCGTGAGAGCAGATGCGAGACCGAGACGACGCTCTTGAGCGTTCATATCAATGTGAAAATTTGCGTTGCTCTTTGGACCGAATGCGACTCCACCACCCTTGCGAGTTGGTGAACGATTGCTACCTTTTCGAGAAGCACCAGCACCTTTTTGTTTTGTGAGCTTACGAGTTGAGCCACGTCGTTCACTTCGAGACTTTGTATGAGCGATAGGAAAACGACCATTGTGGCTCTGGAGGAGCATGAGACGGCTGAGGACATCGAGATGTGGGACAACACCAAAGAGGGTTGCGTCGAGTGTATCAGGAGTTGGGATAGAGAGAGAAGTCATATTTGATGTGATGCCTAAAATACGAGATAAACAAAAGTATTCATTGCTCCTGGTACTGGACCACGAACAGCGACGATATTGTTTGTTGGATCGATGAGCTCGACAGCAACAGCTGCGAGAGTGACAGTTTTATTACCGTGACGACCGTGCATCTTTTTACCTGGTTTGGTACGACGAGGCTTGCGGCATCCGATAGAACCGAGTGCTCGGTGGAATTTAGAACCATGACCTCCTGGACCTCCTTTGAAGTTCCATCGTTTCATAGCACCAGTGAACCCTTTACCCTTTGAGACTGAAGTGAGCTTGACTGAAGCGACACCTTCGAGTGTGTTGACATCGAGAGCGTCTCCTACATTCATAGCAGCAGCTGTATCGTAGGGTACTTCTTTGCGTTTGACTGTTTTACCCTTTGCATTTTTTGCATCGAGTACGAGAGCTGAGTAGCCATCCTTCTCTGTCGTCTTTATCTGACGGATAGAGAGCTGTGGTACACGCAGAAGTGTCACGGCGACGAGAGCGTCTCCGCGAGCGATTTGCGTCATTGATATTTTTTGTGCGACAAGTCCAGACATATAAAAAGAAATCTTAGGCTCTTACGGACACCTGCAAAGGTGAAGTATAAGGGCCAAACTAGGAAATGATTCACTCCCGTTGAGAGGAGGAAAACGTCGGAAGTATAAAAAGAAGATGGCAATTGTCAAAAGATTTTTTTATGTTTTATAAAGTCGTAAAAATGCTCTCGGACGCTGAGTACAAAAAATATCAAAACTCAGGAAAAATCCCTAGAAAACAGGCTCTTGACAATGAAAAAATCGGACTATTATCCGCACACTTTATTTTTTAACCCCATTTCTTTATGGCAGACGCAATACGCTGACAAGAAGTTGCTCCTGAATCAACTCAGGAAAAGCCAGCAGAAACAGCAGGAACTCCTGTGGAAAAAACCAAGGACGCGACTTCTAGGCAAGTCATCGGTACTCTTGGATCTGCATTTGGTGCCCTGAGCCCTGTGCTCTGAAAAGACGGACGATAGTTCCCTGTTGTGACAAAATTGATTGGTAAGCAACTTTTTATTGCTTATCTTTTTTTTGCCATCCTCTCAGAAATAGCGTATACTCTGAATATGGATTTCACTATTTTCAAACCCGATGAAGATGAAGAGTCTAAACCAGGTACTCCAGCTGATTCAGCCGAGGGCTCTACAACTGCTGAAAAAGTAGGAAATATTGTTTCCTTTTCTGTCGAATCTCCTGACCCATATATGAGCGTAGCGGAA
>Ga0172380_10005290_pt1 | contig 15762 bp, 11 predicted proteins | sample Leawe162metaG_FD_119747 | JGI IMG/M metagenome (GOLD analysis project Ga0172380, IMG submission 119747) | Leachate microbial communities from a municipal landfill in Southern Ontario, Canada - Leachate well 162 metaG | ecosystem: Engineered > Solid waste > Landfill > Unclassified | place...
ACAACGTCTCGATCACGGTGAAGCTGATTGCACCGATTGCGATGGAAGAGGGCTTGCGCTTCGCGATACGCGAGGGCGGTCGTACCGTCGGCGCCGGTGTCGTCGCCAAGGTGATCGAGTAATAAAACGATAGCGCCCCGGTTGGGTCGGGGCGCTTTTTGGTCTCTGCTGCAGGGGCGTAGCTCAATTGGCAGAGTGTCGGTCTCCAAAACCGAAGGTTGGGGGTTCGATGCCCTCCGCCCCTGCCAACTAACTTAACGATACTGATGGCTGACAAGCTCAAGTTCGCACTGGCGTTGATTCTTCTGGCTGCCGGCGTGGCTGGTTTTTACTTCCTCGGCGAACAGCCGATGATTCTGCGTGTGCTATCGGTACTCGCCGGCGTCGCCGCCGGTTCTGCGGTGGCATGGTTCACCTCGCCGGGTCAGCGGTTCTTCGTGTTCGGTGGAGAAGCCTGGCTCGAGACCAAAAAGGTCGCCTGGCCGACGCGCAAGGAAACCGTCCAGACCACCGGCATCGTCTTCCTCTTTGTGCTGCTCATGGCGATCATGCTGTGGGTTACGGACAAAGGGCTGGAGTGGGTGCTCTATGACCTGATTCTGGGCTGGAAGAAATCATGACAAAACGTTGGTATGTGGTCCACGCCTATTCCGGCTTCGAGAAATCGGTGCAGCGCGCATTGCTGGAGCGCATCAATCGCGCCGGGATGCAGGAGTTTTTCGGTCAGATCCTGGTTCCGGTCGAAGAAGTGGTCGAAATGAAAAGCGGCCAGAAAAGTATTTCCGAGCGCAAATTTTTCCCCGGCTATGTGCTGGTGGAAATGGACATGAACGACGAGAGTTGGCATCTGGTCAAAAGTACGCCCAAGGTGACCGGCTTCATTGGTGGTACGGCAACCAAGCCGACCCCGATTTCCGAGAAGGAAGTCGCCAAGATCATGCAGCAGATTCAGGAAGGCGTTGAGAAGCCGCGGCCCAAAGTACTATTTGAGACGGGTGAAATGGTACGCATCAAGGAAGGCCCGTTTACGGATTTCAATGGCAATGTCGAAGAAGTCAATTACGAGAAAAGTCGCATGCGCGTGGCGGTGACCATTTTTGGTCGTTCCACACCGGTCGAATTGCAGTTCGACCAAGTGGAGAAAGCTTGAAGAAGGATTGAAGAGTTTAAGGGTTGAATAGGCGGCGCCGCAGCGCCTGGTTTTTGCGGCAAGAGGAGCGTGAGTAAACGGTTGTTGAAAGCGCGTTACCACTCACCAAGGAGCAATATTTATGGCAAAGAAAATCGTCGGCTACGTCAAGCTGCAAGTGCCGGCCGGCAAGGCGAATCCCTCGCCTCCGATCGGTCCCGCGTTAGGCCAACGCGGCCTCAACATCATGGAATTCTGCAAGGCATTCAATGCCCAGACCCAGAGTCTGGAGCCGGGACTGCCGATCCCCGTGGTGATTACTGCTTTTGCCGACAAGAGCTTCACCTTCATCATGAAGACGCCGCCGGCGACTGTGTTGCTCAAGAAAGCCGCGGGCATCCAGAAGGGCAGTCCGAAGCCGCATACCGACAAGGTCGGCAAGGTGACCCGTGCGCAGGTCGAGGAAATTGCCAAGACCAAAATGAAAGATCTGACTGCGGCGGATTTGAATGCCGCTGTCCGGACTATCGCCGGCAGTGCCCGGAGCATGGGCATCACCGTGGAGGGACTCTGACATGGCGAAGATCTCGAAACGCACCAAGGCCTTGCGCACCAAGGTGGATCACAATAAGTTTTACCCGGTCAAGGATGCATTGGCTTTGGTCAAGGAATGCGCCAACGCCAAGTTTGATGAATCGATCGACGTGGCGGTGAACCTCGGAGTGGATGCCAAAAAATCCGACCAGACCGTGCGCGGTTCGGTTGTCCTGCCCGCAGGTACCGGCAAAACCGTCCGTGTTGCGGTGTTCGCCCAGGGCGAAAAAGCCGAAGCCGCCAAGGCTGCAGGCGCGGACATCGTCGGGTTTGAAGACCTCGCGGCCACGATCAAGGCGGGTACCATCGAATTCGATATTTGTATTGCCACGCCGGACTCGATGCGTGTTGTCGGTGCTCTGGGCCAGATTCTCGGGCCGCGCGGCCTCATGCCGAATCCGAAGGTGGGTACGGTGACCCAAGACGTTGCGAACGCCGTGAAGAACGCCAAAGCCGGCCAGGTGCAATACCGGACTGACAAGGGTGGCATCGTGCAGTGCACGATCGGTCGCGCCTCGTTTCCGGTTGACTCGCTGCAGCAGAATCTGGCGGCCTTGATCGAGGCCTTGCAGAAGGCCAAGCCGGCCAACTCGAAAGGGCAGTATCTAAAGAAGATCTCGCTCACCAGCACCATGGGAATTGGTGTGCGGATCGATCAGGCCAGCCTGGTCGCATAGGAATGGATCCCCGCTGTTGCGGGGAAAAGAACTTTGGGCCGCACTGCCGCCGTTTTGGGTGGTGCGGGTTATCAAAGACCGTAGGTGCCCGTAGGGGATTTCCCCGGGGTTTAATCGAAAGGCAGTCATCACGATGTCCGGCCTACGCAGATGGCGTTACCCGAGCACAGAAGCCAGGTCATTGACCAGACTTCTGAATGAAGGTCGCCGTACCGGTTCCGTGTCGTGACTTTTGTTGCGGCTGGAACAGCAACATTTATAAGGAGCTGACCTTGGGTCTCAATCTTGATGACAAGAAGGCGGTAGTCGCAGAAGTATCCGCGCAAGTCGCGAATGCCCAATCGATCATCGTTGCTGAGTACCGCGGTCTGGAAGTGGGACACATCACGGTGCTGCGTGCCAATGCGCGCAAAGCCGGAGTGTACCTGCGTGTGCTGAAGAACACCTTGGTGCGGCGTGCCGTGGCTGGTACACCGTTCGAAGGACTCACGGATAGCATGAAAGGTCCCCTGATTTACGGGATCTCCAATGATCCGGTGGCGGCTGCCAAGCTGCTCAACGAGTTCGCCAAGGGGAACGAAAAACTCATCATCAAAGCGGGCGCCCTGCCGAACTACGTCATGGACGTAGCCGGCGTCAAGGCGCTCGCCACGATGCCGAGTCGCGAGGAGTTGTTGTCCAAACTGCTCGGCACAATGCAAGCACCCATTGCCACGTTTGTGCGCACTCTCAACGAAATCCCGACCAAGTTCGTGCGGGGTCTCGCTGCGGTTCGCGACAGCAAACAGACTGCATAAATCAGGAACGTACTGCCAACAAACTGCAATCAACCAATTCATTCAGGAGTATTTATCATGGCTATTAGCAAACAAGAAATCCTTGACGCGATCGCGAACATGAGCGTTCTTGATCTTTCCCAGCTCATCAAGGAAATGGAAGAAAAATTTGGCGTTTCTGCCGCCGCTGCGGCTGTTGCAGTGGCTGCCCCGGTTGCTGCTGCCGCACCGGCGGAAGAGCAGACCGAATTCACCGTCATTCTGGTCGCGGCCGGCGAAAAGAAGGTCGAAGCCATCAAGGTGGTGCGCGCTGCTACCGGGCTGGGCCTCAAGGAAGCCAAGGATCTGGTCGATGGCGCACCGAAGCCGGTCAAGGAAGGCATCTCGAAGGCCGATGCCGCAGCTCTCAAAAAGCAACTCGAGGATGTCGGCGCAAAAGTCGAGGTCAAGTAATCAAACGTGCATGTTCCGGGCTGGTGACCGCGGTCATCAGCCCTTTCGTACTTTGCAATATTGCCCAGGGCGTAGTGGTCACAAGAGAACGTTCACCAAGCCGCAAGAATGAATTTTTCCCCCGGCAGCGTTGTCTTTTGACTTTTACCGTCTGACTGCAGATCGGAGCCACCATGTCGTATTCCTATACCGAGAGAAAGCGTATCCGCAAGAGCTTCGCCAAGCGCGCCTCCGTGCTTGACGTGCCCTTTTTGCTGGCAACGCAGCTCGAGTCCTACACCCAGTTTCTGCAGGCGGAGTTGCAACATGCGCATAGGCAAAACCAGGGTTTGCAAGCAGCTTTCAGTTCGATCTTTCCGATCGTTGCGCATTCCGGTAATGCCCGGCTGGAGTTTGTTCATTACAACCTGGGCGAGCCCGTTTTTGATGTCAAGGAATGTCAGCAGCGCGGCTTGACCTTTGCGTCGCCGCTGCGCGCCAGGGTGCGGCTAATCATTCTGGATCGCGAATCGGCCAGCGAAAAAATCAAGGAGGTCAAGGAGCAGGAAGTCTATATGGGCGAAATCCCGCTCATGACGACGACCGGCTCTTTCGTCATCAACGGCACCGAGCGTGTGATCGTTTCCCAGCTGCACCGTTCGCCGGGCGTGTTCTTCGAGCATGATCGCGGCAAGACGCACAGTTCGGGCAAGCTGCTGTTCTCGGCGCGGATCATTCCCTATCGCGGTTCCTGGCTGGATTTTGAATTCGATCCGAAGGACTTGATGTATTTTCGTGTCGACCGCCGTCGCAAGATGCCGGTGACGATATTGCTCAAAGCGATTGGCCTGACCCCGGAGCAGATCCTCTCCAACTTCTACGAGTTTGACACCTTCAACCTGACCAAGAAGGGCATCCAATTTACCGTCGTGCCGGAGCGTCTGCGAGGCGAAACCGCCAAGTTCGACATTTTGGACAAGGCTGGCAAGGTCATCGTTGCCAAGGAAAAGCGCATTACCGTCAAGCATATTCGCGACCTTGCCGAAGCTGGCATCAAGAAGATCGCTGTGCCCGATGATTTTGTGGTCGGCCGAATTGTCGCGCACAACATCATCGACCCCGAGACCGGTGAAATTCTGGCCAATGCCAACGATGAATTGACAGAAGACCTGCTGGCCAAGCTGTCTGCGGCCAGTGTGGATACCCTTAAAACGCTCTACGTCAACGATCTGGACCGTGGTCCTTACATCTCCTCGACGCTGCGTATCGATGAAACCGCTGACCAACTCGGCGCGCGCGTTGCCATTTACCGCATGATGCGCCCGGGCGAACCGCCTACAGAGGACGCCGTCGAAAACCTCTTCAAAGGTTTGTTCTATTCCGAGGAACGCTATGATCTGTCCGTAGTGGGCCGCATGAAATTCAATCGCCGCGTCGGTCGTGAAGGGCTCGAAGGCGCTGGTACCTTGTCGAACGAGGACATCATCAAAGTGGTCGGCATCCTGGCCGAGCTGCGCAATGGTCGGGGCGAAATCGACGATATCGACCACCTTGGCAACCGGCGCGTGCGCTCGGTTGGCGAACTCGCAGAGAACCAGTTCCGCGCAGGCTTGGTGCGTGTCGAGCGCGCCGTCAAGGAGCGCCTCAATCAGGCCGAGACAGACAACCTGATGCCCCACGATCTCATCAATGCCAAACCGATTTCGGCGGCGATCAAGGAGTTTTTTGGTTCCAGCCAGTTGTCGCAGTTCATGGATCAGACCAATCCGCTTTCCGAAATCACCCACAAGCGGCGTGTTTCGGCACTCGGGCCGGGCGGCTTGACCCGCGAAAGAGCCGGTTTCGAAGTCCGCGACGTGCATCCGACCCACTATGGCCGGGTTTGTCCGATCGAGACGCCGGAAGGTCCGAACATCGGCCTGATCAATTCCCTTGCACTTTTCGCCCGCACCAACAATTACGGTTTCATGGAAACGCCTTATCGCAAGGTCGATGCTGGCGTGGTCAGTGACCAGATTGATTATCTGTCGGCCATCGAAGAAGGCAATTTCGTCATTGCCCAGGCGAACGCCGAACTCGACAAGAAGGGCAAACTCACCGACGAGTTGGTGTCTTGCCGCTTCAAGGGCGAATTCGAACTGAAGGGGCCTGGCGAGGTGCAGTACATGGACGTGGCGCCGGGGCAGATTGTCTCGGTGGCGGCTTCCCTGATTCCGTTCCTCGAGCACGACGACGCCAACCGCGCCTTGATGGGCGCCAACATGCAACGCCAGGCGGTGCCTTGCCTGCGTGCCGAGAAGGCCTTGGTGGGTACCGGCATTGAACGCACAGTCGCGGTCGACTCCGGCACGGCTGTGCAGGCCTTGCGTGGTGGCGTGGTGGACTACATCGATGCCAACCGCATTGTGGTGCGCGTCAATGACGAAGAGACAGTGGCTGGAGAGGTCGGCGTCGACATCTACAACCTGATCAAGTACACCCGCTCCAATCAGAACACCAACATCAACCAGCGCCCGCTGGTCAAGGTGGGTGATGGCATCGCCAAAGGCGACGTGATTGCCGACGGTGCCTCGACCGACATGGGCGAACTGGCCCTGGGCCAGAACATGCTGGTGGCGTTCATGCCCTGGAACGGCTACAACTTCGAGGATTCGATTCTGATTTCCGAGCGGGTGGTTGCCGATGACCGGTTTACTTCAATCCACATCGAAGAACTGACCTGCGTCGCCCGCGATACCAAGCTGGGTTCGGAAGAGATCACGCGCGACATCGCCACTCTGGGTGAGGGACAACTCGCGCGACTCGATGAATCCGGCATTGTCTATATCGGCGCCGAGGTGGAAGCCGGCGATGTGCTGGTCGGTAAGGTCACCCCCAAGGGGGAAACACAGTTGACGCCGGAGGAAAAGCTGCTGCGCGCCATCTTCGGCGAGAAGGCTTCCGACGTCAAGGATACCGGCCTGCGCGTGCCTTCAGGAATGGTCGGCACGGTGATCGATGTGCATGTATTTACCCGCGAAGGCATCGAGCGCGACAAGCGCGCCCAACAGATCATCGATGATGAGTTGCGTCGTTACAAGACGGACTTGGCCGACCAGATGCGCATTGTTGAGCGCGATACTTTTGCGCGTATTGAAAAACTGCTGATCAACAAGATCGCCAACAAAGGTCCGAAAAAACTGGCCAAGGGCACCAAGCTCACCAAGGCCTACCTGGAGTCGATTGATCCACACCACTGGTTCGATATCGGTCTGGCCAGCGACGAGACGGCACAATTGCTCGAAAACTTGCGCGAGAGCCTGGAGCAGACCCGCAAGGATTTCGATGTCGCATTCGAGGAAAAGAAAAAGAAACTGACCCAGGGTGACGAATTGCCACCTGGCGTGCAGAAAATGGTGAAGGTCTATCTGGCGGTCAAGCGGCGTCTTCAGCCTGGCGACAAAATGGCAGGTCGCCATGGCAACAAGGGTGTGGTCTCGCGCATCGTGCCGATCGAGGACATGCCCTACATGGCTGACGGTACGCCGGTGGATATCGTATTGAATCCTCTGGGTGTGCCATCACGGATGAACATCGGCCAGATTCTCGAAATTCACCTTGGTTGGGCTGCCAAAGGACTCGGCCAGAAGCTTGATGAAATGCTCAGAAAGCAGGCAGCCACAAACGATGTCCGCAAGTACCTGCACAAGATCTATAACGGCAGTGGCAAGCACGAGGACATTGCAGGTTTGACCGATGCCGAGATTGTCGAATTGGCGGAGAACCTCACCGATGGCGTTCCTTTTGCCACACCCGTGTTCGATGGCGCCAACGAGTCCGAGATCAAGGACATGCTTGAGCTTGCGGGCTTGCCGCGCAGCGGCCAAGTGAATCTTTATGATGGACGCACTGGCGATCCCTTTGAACGCCAGGTGACGGTGGGGTACATGCACGTGCTCAAACTGCACCACCTGGTTGACGACAAGATGCACGCCCGTTCGACTGGTCCATACAGCCTGGTAACTCAGCAGCCGCTGGGCGGCAAAGCCCAGTTCGGTGGCCAGCGTTTCGGCGAAATGGAAGTCTGGGCGCTCGAAGCCTATGGCGCGTCCTATGTATTGCAGGAAATGTTGACCGTCAAGTCGGACGATGTGGCAGGTCGCACCAAGGTTTACGAAAGCATCGTCAAGGGCGAGCACAAGATCGAGGCCGGCATGCCCGAGTCCTTCAATGTGCTGGTCAAGGAAATTCGCTCGCTGTGCATCGACATCGACCTTGAGCGTTATTGATTTGTTGTTTCACCCCTCACAGGAGTGAAGGCATGAAAGCATTACTTGATTTATTCAAGCAGGTTACGCAAGAAGAAGAGTTTGACGCGATCACCATCGGTCTCGCGTCGCCGGACAAAATCCGCTCCTGGTCCTATGGTGAGGTGAAGAAGCCGGAAACCATCAATTACCGAACCTTCAAGCCGGAGCGCGATGGTCTGTTCTGTGCCAAGATCTTCGGACCGGTCAAGGATTACGAGTGCCTGTGCGGCAAGTACAAGCGCCTCAAGCACCGTGGTGTCATCTGCGAAAAATGCGGCGTCGAAGTGACCCAGTCGAAAGTGCGTCGTGAGCGCATGGGACACATTGAACTGGCTTCCGTGGTGGCGCATATCTGGTTCCTCAAGAGCCTGCCAAGCCGTCTGGGCATGGTGCTTGACATGACTCTTCGCGACATTGAGCGCGTGCTTTACTTTGAAGCCTTTGTGGTGGTCGACCCCGGCATGACTGCGCTGAACCGTGGCCAACTATTAACGGAAGACGACTATCTGGCGAAGGTCGAAGAGTACGGTGACGACTTTACCGCCGTGATGGGCGCCGAAGGCGTGCGCGAACTCCTCCGCACCCTGGATATTCGGCAAGAAATTGATACGATGCGTTCCGAGCTTGAGACCACAGGCTCGGAAGCCAAGATCAAGAAGCTTTCGAAGCGCCTCAAACTGCTGGAAGGCTTCCGTCATTCGGGTATCAAGCCGGAATGGATGATTCTGGAAGTGCTGCCGGTATTGCCGCCCGATCTGCGCCCCCTGGTACCGCTCGATGGTGGACGTTTCGCTACCTCGGACCTCAACGATTTGTATCGCCGCGTCATTAACCGCAACAACCGCCTGAAGCGTTTGCTTGAGCTCAAGGCGCCCGACATCATCGTCCGCAATGAAAAGCGCATGCTGCAGGAAGCGGTGGACTCGTTGCTCGATAACGGCCGTCGAGGCAAAGCAATGACCGGAGCGAACAAGCGCGCGCTGAAGTCCCTGGCCGACATGATCAAGGGCAAGGGCGGTCGTTTCCGCCAGAATTTGCTCGGCAAGCGCGTCGATTATTCAGGCCGTTCGGTGATCGTGGTCGGTCCTCAGCTCAAACTGCATCAATGCGGCTTGCCCAAGAAAATGGCTCTTGAATTGTTCAAGCCATTTATTTTCGAGCGTCTCGAAAAAATGGGCATCGCCAGCACCATCAAGGCGGCTAAAAAAGAAGTCGAAGCCGAAACAGCGGTGGTCTGGGACATTCTCGAGGAAGTCATACGCGAGCATCCGGTGATGCTCAACCGCGCACCGACGTTGCACCGTTTGGGCATCCAGGCGTTCGAGCCGATGTTGATCGAGGGCAAGGCAATCCAGTTGCACCCGCTGGTCTGCGTGGCATTCAATGCCGACTTCGACGGCGATCAGATGGCGGTGCATGTGCCCTTGTCGCTCGAAGCGCAAATGGAAGCGCGCACCTTGATGCTCTCTTCCAACAATATTCTGTCCCCAGCCAACGGCGAGCCGATCATTGTTCCGTCGCAGGACGTGGTGCTGGGCCTGTATTACGCCACGCGCGACCGCATCAATGCGCGCGGCGAGGGCATGTATTTCAAGGACGTCTCGGAAGTCAAGCGCGCCTACGAATCCAACAAGATCGATCTCCATGCGCGTGTCATGGCGAGAATCAGGGAAGTGGAAGTCGCGGTTGACGGTCAGCGCACCGAGAAACTGACGCGTTATGAGACCACGGCGGGGCGTGCCATCCTGTCGGAGATTCTGCCGGCTGGCCTGCCTTTTTCGGTGCTCAACAAGCCGCTCAAGAAAAAGGAAATCTCCAAGCTGATCAATGCCTGTTTCCGCCGTTGTGGCTTGAAGGAAACGGTCATTTTCGCAGACAAGTTGCTGCAGGCCGGGTTCAGCCATGCCACACGCTCCGGCATTTCGATTTGCGTGGATGACATGCTGGTACCCACACAAAAACCGGCCATCATGGAAGCCGCCGAAGTCGAAGTCAGGGAAATCGAGAAACAATACACTTCGGGTTTGGTGACAGTGGGCGAGCGCTACAACAAGGTGGTGGACATCTGGGGGCGCGCTGGCGACCAGGTAGCCAAGGCGATGATGGATCAGCTCGCTGTGCAGCAAACGACCGATCGCCATGGCAAAGAGGTCGCCCAGGAATCGTTTAACTCCATCTACATGATGGCCGACTCGGGCGCGCGCGGTTCTGCCGCCCAAATCCGCCAGTTGGCCGGTATGCGCGGATTGATGGCCAAGCCGGACGGCTCGATCATTGAAACGCCGATTACCTCGAATTTCCGCGAGGGACTGAACGTTCTGCAGTACTTTATTTCGACCCACGGCGCACGCAAAGGTCTTGCCGATACCGCATTGAAGACGGCCAATTCAGGCTACCTGACGCGCCGTCTGGTTGATGTGACCCAGGACTTGGTGATCATCGAAGATGACTGCGGGACCGATCTCGGCTTCAACATGAAGGCACTGGTTGAGGGCGGTGAAGTGGTTGAGCCTCTGCGCGAGCGCATTCTCGGCCGCGTGCTGGTGTCTGATGTGATCAATCCTGATACGCAGGACGCACTGATCAAGGCTGGCACCATGCTGGACGAGGATGCCGTGGATTTGATCGATTCGCTTGGCATAGACGAAGTGCGCGTGCGCACACCGCTGAATTGTGAAACTCGCTTCGGCTTGTGTTCCAAATGTTATGGCCGAGATTTGGGTCGCGGTTCCCTCGCAAACATCGGCGAGGCTGTCGGTGTGATCGCCGCCCAGTCGATCGGCGAGCCGGGTACCCAGCTGACCATGCGCACCTTCCACGTGGGCGGTGCAGCGTCGCGGGCAGCGGCACAGAACCAGATCGAAGCCAAGAGCGCGGGTACCCTGCGGTTCAACCAAGCGATTCGTTATGTGACCAACCCGAAGGATGAAAAGATCGTCATTTCGCGTTCCGGCGAGGTCTTGATCACGGACGACAATGGCCGCGAGCGCGAGCGGCATAAAGTCCCCTACGGTGCCACCTTGCTGGGGGATGATGGCAAGCACGTCAAGGCCGGTGCCGTTCTGGCGACCTGGGATCCGCATACGCGTCCGATTGTTACCGAATATGCCGGTACCGTGAAATTCGAGAATGTCGTGGAAGGCGCTACCGTTGCCAAGCAGATCGACGAAGTGACCGGCTTGTCCACTCTGGTCGTGATCGACCCGAAACGCGGCACCAAGTCGCAGGTCAAGGGGGTCCGTCCACAGGTCAAATTGCTCGACGTAACGGGCCAGGAAGTCAAAATTCACGGCACGGACCACTCGGTAACGATTACTTTCCAGGTGGGTTCGCTGATTACCGTGAAGGACGGCCAGATCGCCAACGTCGGGGATATCCTGGCGCGCATTCCGCAGGAATCTTCAAAGACCCGCGACATTACCGGCGGTCTGCCGCGTGTTGCAGAACTCTTTGAAGCCCGTTCGCCCAAGGATGCCGGCATGCTGGCGGAAGTGACCGGCACGGTTTCCTTCGGCAAGGACACCAAGGGCAAGCAGCGTTTGGTGATTACCGAGCCGGATGGCACGGCCCATGAATACCTGATCACCAAGGAAAAACATGTTATGGCCCACGACGGCCAGGTGGTGAACAAAGGTGAGTTCATCGTCGATGGCCCGGCTGAGCCACATGACATCCTGCGGCTCAAGGGCGTCGAGGAACTGGCGCGCTACATCATCGATGAAGTGCAGGATGTGTATCGTCTCCAAGGCGTCAAGATCAATGACAAGCATATTGAGGTGATCGTGCGCCAGATGCTGCGTCGTGTGGTCATCACTGATCCGGGTGATTCGCATTTCATTCGCGAAGAGCAGGTGGAACGCGCCGAAGTGCTTGAGACCAACGACAAGCTGATTGCCGAAGGCAAGCGTGGTGCCCAGTACGAATACATGTTGCTGGGTATTACCAAGGCTTCGTTGTCTACGGACTCCTTCATTTCGGCGGCCTCTTTTCAGGAAACCACGCGCGTATTGACCGAAGCTGCGATCATGGGCAAGCGCGACGAACTGCGCGGACTCAAGGAAAATGTCATCGTCGGTCGCCTGATCCCGGCTGGAACCGGTCTTGCGTACCATCGTGCCCGCCGCATGCAGTCCCTCGGCGAGGATATCGCGGCACCTGCGGTACTTGGGGAAACCCCTGAGGCTGTAGGAGAAAACGTTGAAGTCGGTTGACGGGATAGCCTCTACTTAATATAATCATCGATCTTTGCCCTTCGCAAAGAATATCGGAATGTTCTGGGAATACAACGATGCCAACCATTAATCAGCTTGTGCGCAAAGGGCGCCAGGCACCGAAAACGAAGAGTAAGGTCCCCGCGCTGGCCAATTGTCCGGCCAAGCGTGGTGTTTGCACGCGCGTCTATACGACGACGCCAAAGAAGCCAAACTCAGCGTTGCGTAAGGTCGCCAAGGTGCGTCTGACCAACGGTTTTGAGGTCATTTCCTACATCGGTGGCGAAGGCCATAATTTGCAGGAGCACTCGGTCGTACTGATTCGCGGCGGTCGCGTCAAGGATTTGCCGGGTGTGCGTTATCACATTGTGCGCGGCAGCCTGGACACGCAGGGCGTCAAGGATCGCAAACAAAGTCGTTCGAAGTATGGCGCGAAGCGGCCCAAAGCCGCTTGATGGCCTGAATCTCAGGCTGCATGCCGCCTTAAGTAGAGGAATTATTCATGCCACGTCGCAGAGAAGTACCCAAGCGTGACATCCTGCCGGACCCCAAGTTCGGTAGTGTCGATGTCTCGAAGTTTGTCAATGTATTGATGACCGCCGGCAAGAAGTCAGTCGCCGAGCGCATCATCTACGGCGCTTTCAGCAACATTTCCAGCAAAAGCGGCAAAGATCCGCTGGAAGTGTTCATGCTGGCGCTGAATAACGTCAAGCCTATCGTCGAGGTCAAAAGTCGTCGCGTCGGTGGCGCCAATTACCAGGTGCCGGTTGAAGTTCGTCCGTCGCGTCGTATGGCGCTCTCAATGCGCTGGTTGCGTGAGGCGGCGAGAAAGCGTAGCGAGAAATCCATGGGCCTGCGTCTGGCCAACGAATTGCTTGAAGCCGCGGAAGGCCGCGGCTCGGCGATGAAGAAGCGCGACGAAGTGCATCGTATGGCAGAGGCCAACAAAGCCTTTTCGCATTATCGTTTTTGATTGAGTGCCACATCCGCTCTTGGGCGGGCGTGGCTTCCAGGGATGTATTCGCCGCCGCCTCGGCACCTCGGTTTACCGGGTGCCCGGGCGGTTTGGCTTAGAAAAGACAGGAAATTCAAGTGGCCCGTAAGACTCCCATCGAGCGCTATCGCAATATAGGCATTAGTGCGCACATCGACGCCGGCAAGACGACAACGACCGAGCGCATCCTTTTCTACACCGGTGTCAATCACAAGATCGGTGAAGTGCATGACGGTGCTGCCACCATGGACTGGATGGAGCAAGAGCAGGAGCGCGGTATCACTATTACCTCTGCGGCCACTACCTGTTTCTGGAAAGGCATGTCTGGCACTTTCCCCGAGCATCGTGTGAATATCATCGATACGCCGGGGCACGTCGATTTCACCATTGAGGTTGAGCGTTCGATGCGCGTCCTGGATGGCGCTTGCATGGTGTATTGCGCTGTCGGCGGTGTGCAGCCGCAATCCGAGACAGTGTGGCGGCAGGCCACCAAGTACAAGGTGCCGCGCCTGGCTTTCGTAAACAAGATGGACCGGCAGGGAGCCGACTTCTTCAAGGTGCACGACCAAATGCGCAGCCGGCTCAAGGCCAATCCGATACCGATCCAGATTCCCATCGGTGCCGAAGAGAAATTTGCCGGAGTGGTTGACCTGGTCAAGATGAAAGCCATCATCTGGGACGAAGCGTCTCAGGGCACCAAGTTTACCTACGGCGAGATTCCTGCTGAATTAGTGGATAGCGCCAACGAGTGGCACGAGAAGATGGTCGAGGCGGCCGCTGAGGCTTCCGAGACCCTGATGAACAAATACCTTGAAGAAGGCAGTTTGTCCGAGGACGAAATCAAGCTGGGTTTGCGCACTCGCACCCTCAATGCCGAGATCGTGCCGATGCTGTGCGGCTCCGCCTTCAAGAACAAGGGCGTGCAAGCCATGCTTGACGCCGTGATCGAACTCATGCCGGCGCCGACGGATGTTCTGCCGGTTACCGGGATTCTTGAGAATGAAACCGAAGGTCAGCGCAAGCCCTCCGATACCGAGCCGTTTGCTGCGCTGGCGTTCAAGATCATGACCGACCCCTTCGTCGGCCAGTTGACCTTCTTCCGTGTCTACTCGGGCATGGTCAAGACTGGCGACACGGTGTACAACCCGATCAAGGGACGCAAGGAACGGCTTGGCCGCATCCTGCAGATGCATGCCAACCAGCGCGAGGAAATCAAGGAAGTTTATGCTGGCGACATCGCCGCGGCGGTGGGTCTGAAAGAGGCCACCACCGGCGAGACCTTGTGCGACCCCACCAAGGTGATCACCTTGGAGCGCATGATATTTCCGGAGCCGGTGATTCACGTCGCGGTCGAACCGAAGACCAAGGCGGACCAGGAAAAAATGGGTATCGCCCTGAATCGGTTGGCGCAGGAAGATCCGTCCTTCCGTGTACGTACGGATGAAGAGTCGGGCCAGACCATTATCTCCGGCATGGGCGAACTGCACCTGGAAATTCTGGTCGATCGCATGAAGCGCGAATTCGGTGTCGATGCCAATGTCGGTGCGCCGCAGGTAGCCTACCGTGAGGCAATTCGCAAGGCTGTCGAGCAGGAAGGCAAGTTCGTCAAGCAATCCGGCGGTCGCGGCCAGTATGGCCACGTCTGGATCAAGTTGGAGCCGAACGAGACCGGCAAGGGCTTTGAATTTGTCGATGCCGTCAAAGGTGGATCGGTGCCACGCGAGTTTATCCCCGCCGTGGAAAAGGGCTTGCGCGAAACGCTGCCAAACGGCGTGCTGGCGGGATTCCCGGTGGTCGATGTCAAAGTCACGTTGTTTGACGGATCGTCCCACGACGTCGACTCCAATGAGAACGCCTTCAAGATGGCGGCCTCGATGGCTTTCAAGGATGCCATGCGCAAAGCCAGCCCGCTGCTGCTGGAGCCGATGATGGCAGTCGAAGTGGAAACACCCGAGGACTACATGGGCAACGTCATGGGCGATTTGTCCAGCCGCCGCGGCATCGTGCATGGCATGGAGGACCAGGTCGGCGGCATCAAATTGGTCAAGGCCGAGGTACCGCTGTCCGAGATGTTCGGTTACTCGACCACATTACGCTCCCTTTCACAGGGCCGTGCCACCTATTCGATGGAATTCAAGCATTACACCGAGGCGCCCAAAAATGTCGCCGAAGCCATTATCAACAAGAAGTAATTTTATTAAACTAGCGCCTCCACAGAATTCGTAGGGAGAAGGAAACCATCATGGCAAAAGCCAAATTTGAGCGGACGAAGCCCCATGTGAACGTGGGGACGATAGGGCACGTGGATCACGGGAAGACGACACTGACGGCGGCGATCACGATGGTGCTGTCGGCGAAGTACGGTGGGGAAGCGAAGGCCTACGACCAGATTGACGCGGCGCCGGAAGAAAAGGCACGCGGCATCACGATTAATACGGCGCACGTCGAGTATGAGACAGCCAACCGGCACTATGCGCATGTGGATTGCCCAGGCCACGCTGACTACATCAAGAACATGATCACCGGCGCCGCCCAGATGGACGGCGCGATCCTGGTGGTGAGCGCTGCGGACGGCCCGATGCCGCAGACGCGCGAACACATCCTGCTGGCGCGCCAGGTGGGCGTGCCCTACATCGTCGTGTACATGAACAAATGCGACA
>Ga0172380_10005291_pt1 | contig 15761 bp, 16 predicted proteins | sample Leawe162metaG_FD_119747 | JGI IMG/M metagenome (GOLD analysis project Ga0172380, IMG submission 119747) | Leachate microbial communities from a municipal landfill in Southern Ontario, Canada - Leachate well 162 metaG | ecosystem: Engineered > Solid waste > Landfill > Unclassified | place...
CGCCCCGGCCGAGGAGCTTCTCGGCACCGACGGTATCAAGGATAGTACGCGAATCCACCTGCGACGCCACGGCAAAGCTGATGCGCGCCGGGAAGTTGGCCTTGATCAATCCGGTTACTACATCGACCGACGGGCGCTGCGTGGCAACCATCAGATGGATGCCAGTGGCCCTGGCCAGTTGCGCCAGACGGCATATCATGCGCTCCACTTCATCGGGCGCAGTCATCATGAGCTCAGCCAGTTCATCGATGACAAGCATCAGATAAGCCCACGGTTTATCGACGCGCGGATTCTTGTTATAGGACTCTATGTCCCTGGCGCCGACCTCCGCCATCCTGTGATAGCGATTATCCATCTCGCGCACAAGCCACTTCAGAACGGCTACCGCTTTCTCGTGGTCCACCACCACAGGTGTCAGCAGGTGCGGCACGTTGTTGAAAGATACCAGCTCCACCCGCTTGGGGTCCACCATGATGAAGCGCACCTCCTCCGGGCTGTCGTACATCAGTATTGTAGCGATGATCGATTTCATGCATATACTCTTGCCGCTGTTGGTGGCGCCGGCTATCAGCAGGTGCGGCATCTTGGCCAGGTCGGCGACCACGCTCTCGCCCGACATGCCTTTCCCCAAAGCCAGGGGCAGCTTTGTTTTAGCCTTAAGTTTTTGAAATGAATTAGTTTCGATTATGCTCCTCAGGGCGACCGTGGATGCTATCGGATTGGGCACCTCGATGCCAACCATGGCCTTGCCCGGTATCGGAGCCTCTATCTTTATAGACGGCGACTCCAGCGCCAGCGCCAGGTCGTTGGCCAGCGAGGCGATGCGCTCGACCTTAACCCTGGTCTTGGAGGTCTCTTTCTGGCGAATGGTTATATTGCCGTCCTTGTCCTTGTCCTTTATTTCTTTAAACTTGCGGTCCCATCCCGGCTCTACTCCGTACTGCGTAACGGCCGGGCCCACGTTGGACTCCACCACTTTGGCCTCAACGCCGTAGCTGGCCAGCGCCTCCTCGATGATACGCGCTCCGCGCTTGGTATCCACCTCCGGCTTCTGTGTATCCAGCTCGCGCTCGAGTATCGTCAGTGCCGGAAGCTGCCACCTCCCCTTCTCGCCGCCGGAACGCACGACCGGCTCGATAATCTCAACCTCATCCGCCTTGTCCCCGGCTGTGACCGAGACCTTCTTTTCTTTCCTTAAAGGCTTCTCCTTCGGCTGCTCCAACTCAAGTTTCTGCTCGCCGATCGGGGTGCGCACCGCCATTACCTTTATCGGCTTGGGTTTTCGCTCGATCGGATGCCCCTTTGCATAACTGAAAGGCCAGCACAGAGCACGCCACAGATAGCTGTGCAGCGGATAGCGCCGGTATAAACCAGCTATGCCGCGGCCGACGAGAACAACGAGGTTCCAGCACCTTCGCGGTACTATTAATATTATCCCAAGAAGGATAAGTCCAAATACGATGAAAAATCCGGCAATGGATGGGTCATCGCCAGCCGAAGATTTGCCAACAATCGCATTGCCAAAATTTCCGCCCTGATCGAAGAACGCCAGGATGCCGAAAAGGGCAAAGATCAGCGCTATGACGCCGAGCCAGATGTTCAAACCCTGCAGAAAGGCTGGGACATGCATCCTGGTAAATAATTCACGGATTCGGTTACGCAGGAGAAACCACAGAACAGCCAGTATGAAGATGCCAAGCGGGATGAGCCCGTATCCGAACGTATCCCATATGGTCTGTCTGAAGAAAAACACCAGCAGTGCGATAGCAAGCACGATAAGCGCAATCGCAACACATAGAACAACGCGGCCGCGCCCAGCTTCCGACTGATGTTTCGTTGACCTTTTTTCTCTCTCTTCCCCCATTACTCCATCCCTAGAACATCGAAAGCTGCTTGGGCTCAGCTTTCTCGATATTCTCGACCTTCCCCGCCTTCTCTACTTTCTGCACCTTCTCCGTTTTACCTGGTTTCTCTGTCCTCGCGCCTTTTTCGACTTTCTCGATCTTCTCTGTTTTCTCTGCTTTCTTTGCATTTTGCAGCTTCGATTCCTCTGGAACCGCTTCGGTCTGAGTCAAAAAGGACGGTATCTTAAGCATATCCTCCATGATAACCCCGCGCAAGCTTCCCTGATGCAGCGCCGCAGCGGGATGATACATGGCAAAATACGTCACCCCTTCGTTTGTCCGCACCGTGCCGTGCACCTTGCTTATAGTAGCGCCGGGGAAAAACCTGGCCATGGAATACCTCCCCAGCGTCACGATCATCTTGGGGTTTATCAGCTCCATCTGGCGATCGAGCCACTTGCGGCAGGCCCCGATCTCATCGGGCAGGGGATCACGATTGCTCGGGGGGCGGCACTTCACAACGTTAGCTATGTAGACCTCGCTTCTTTTCAAACCGATAGATTGCAGCAGTTCATCCAGAAATTGACCCGCCGGCCCCACAAACGGGCGCCCCTGCTGGTCTTCATGCCATCCCGGCGCCTCCCCGATGAACATGATATCCGCGTCCTCGCGCCCCTCGCCGGGCACAACCCGCTTCCTTTGTTTGCAAAGCCTGCAAGCATCGCACTTGGCGATTTTTTCATACAAATCGGTTAAGTTGCTCACGACGCAAATCCTCCGGAACGCCAGTTTCTGAACACGGTTAACACACCCGCAATGATTATTATACCGCCAACCACATCCCGTAGTATATTGGCATCTATCCGATCCGCCAGGAAGCTGCCTAATAAACCATACACCAACGCGCTCGGAGCCACATACATGGCGATGTCATTTCTCACGTTCTTTTGTTTGAAGTGACTGAAAGCGCCAAAAAACGATATCACCGCTATCGCAGCCAGCGATATCCCCTGCGCCGAATGCTGATCCATCCCCACCAGCAGCACCATTATCGGGATGATCACCACACCACCGCCCACGCCCATGATCCCCGACAGGATCCCGGCCAGAAAACCGCCGCCAACAAAGCCGAAATACGCCAGTACGCCCAGGTCACGTTCTTCCACGGGCACAGCAACCGTGGAATGCGTAATGATCATGACAAATCCCACACAAACAACAAACAAGCCGAACAGCCACTGCAGGTGTCTTTCTGAGACACGTTTCATCAGCCTGGCCCCCAGTAAAGCCCCCAGCACTCCACCGGCTGCAACAGCTAGGAAGACATCCCATCTGACATAACCCATCACGCCATACACAACTGCACTGCATAAGGCCATGGGGAAGATTACAGCGAGCGACGTGCCGTGTGCTTCATATTGAGAGATATATAACACGCCGACGAGCAGGGGCACGAGGAAGACGCCCCCCCCAATGCCGGTGAGCCCTGCCAGAGTGCCCACCACCGCGCCGATCAGGATACAAATCAGGGCTTTTTCTCTCGACATCCAACCCGCCTCAGAATATTCACGGATGATAGCATAGCACTATAGTGAAGTCAATTGAAGCTGAGGGAGGGGGATGCGGCTCCCTTTTATAAGTTTGCTTGACAGACTCCCTCATCAGCACTTAAAGTATTCCTGTCTTATACACCTTAATTTAACCTGGATCGGCTCACCATAAGGAGGACAAAAATGAAATTAAAGCTGATTTCTGCAGCGCTTTTGCTCTGTGTGTTTGCATTCTCTGCAATCGCATGCGGTTCATCAAAGACATCAACGCCGGGATTTGAGACTTATACCGACAATGTCAACGGCTTTTCCATCTCCATCCCTGACTCATGGGAGACAACACAGGAGGAAACAGTGACGTTCTTCAGCGCTCCTTCACCATGTGTGAGCTTGTATCCTTTTGGCGATGTGGTGGCAGCATCTGCAGAAGGCTACACAAGCGCTCAGACTTACTACTCTGAAGTTTTCGAACCTTTCCTTGAGACCTTGGATGGTTACGGACTCATTTCCAAAGAGAACTCGACAATAGACGGAACCCCGGCGATAAAAGTGACATATACCTATGCTGACGGCGGATATTCTTTCCAGGAAATGGCATCTATTCTTGTCGATCAGCAAACACTCTGGGTGATAGTAGGATCATGTGAGAGCACATGCTGGAATCAACATGTAGGCACTTTCAATACTATGACGAATAGTTTCCAGTCGTTATACTAGACCGTTATAGAAACGATCGGCGGATAGTAGAACTTAAAGCTGCTTGAAAGATGCAAAGGGACAAAAGAACAGCACATCGTCGATGCTGGGAACCTACTTCCCCGCCTTCTCGATATACTGCACAAAGTCGCCTATGGTAACAAACTTCTTCATGCTGTCCACGTCTACCTCAATATTGAAAGCGCCTTCGACGGCGATGATTATCTGAACCCAGTGGAGGGAATCGGCCTTTATCTCTTTTAAGAGTGTTTCCATAGCAATATCCTGCTCGCTGCCGTGTGTTACTTTGGCGATCATCTTCTTCAACTGGTCTAATGTGGACATGCACCCTCCTAGGATTCTAGAAAAGGGCGATTCATGAATCGCCTCTACATGCCGATATTATGCAGAAATCACTGCTGGTTAACAAGCCCCTGTATGCGCTCCAGCTCGGCCTTCAGCTTGCCGACGAAATCGCTTTCCAGCGCCAGTTTGGCCTGCCTCATGGTGCCGACGATCTGGGAGGCGTCGGCGGCCCCGTGCGCCACGCAGGCCACCCCACCCACACCCCACATGGGGCCACCCCCCATCGCCGTAGCCGGGCTCAGCAGTTTATAGAGCTTATCATTGGTATTTTTCAGCACGCTGCTGTCCACGCTATCCTTCAATTCCTTATCCAGCCACTTTGTAGCCGTGCGGCCGATGCCCTCGCAGAACTTGATTATAATATTGCCCACGAAGCCGTCGCACACGATAACGTTGGCCTTGCCCAGGGGGATGTCCATGCCTTCCACGTTGCCGATGAAATTGAGCCCGCTCTTCTTCAACAGCGGGTAGGCCGCCTTGGCCAGTTCATTGCCCTTGCCCTCCTCGGCGCCGACGTTGAGCAGGCCGACGGTGGGGTTCTCGATTCCCATAAAGCTGCGCACGTAAACGGTGCCGGCTACGGCGAAGTTGACCATGTGATAGGGCTGCGCCCCCACCACGGCGCCCATGTCCAGCAGGACGGTCCTGGGCGCCAGCCCCAGAAAGGCCCCGCCGATCATGGGGCGATCCAGCCCGGGAAGCATGCCAAAGTGCTGCATGGCGGCCACCATGCACGCGCCGGTATTGCCCGCGCTGACCATGACATCGGCCTCGCCGTCCTTGACCATCTTGGCGGCTATGGAGATGGAGTTCTTGGGTTTTTTGAAGACCTCGTAGGCCGCCTCCTGGCCGTCCCTGATCACGTCCGTGGCCTCGACTATGCGGTAAGTGATACCGTCGACTTTGTGTTTAGCGACCTCGCGCTCGATATCAGGAACGATGCCGGTGAGGATGATCTCCGCTTTGAGCTCACGCGCCCCCATGATCGCGCCCTTCACTATCTCGGCCGGGGCGAAATCGCCACCCATGGCATCGATCGCTATCCTCAGTTTCTTACCTTTCGTATAATGCGTCATCCAACATCTCCTTCAAATCAGTCGAACCCTCTGCTGTCCCCCTTGAAAAGGGGAAACAACTTCCGACCCCCCTGGTAGCCCCCCATACGTTGGGGGACTTAAGAGTTAGGGGACACCCCTAAAACCCTGGCAGGAGAGTACTCTCCTGCACCACTTTTTTAGGCTAACTCCCCCTCCGTGGGAGAGGCTGGCACTAGGTACTAAACCCGAATGGCGATTGCAATCATCGCCACTACACACTACCGACTACTTACTACTAACTATTTGCTATATCAGCTACCAGCTGTGCTTTATGGCGTCGTGCGCGCAGGACTTATGACAATTTTTGTCCTTCGCGCCGCAGGCCTTGATGCCGGGGCACACGTACGCCAGCTTCTTGCGCAGTTCATCCTTCACCGCGGCGTACGGCCCGCGTCCGTCCTCGCGAACCATCGTTAAAATATGCTCCGGGCAGGCATCGATGCACAGCCCGCAGCCGTTGCACTTTGCGGTATCCACCGTAATGAAATAATCCCCAGTGCCGTCGGAGTAGCCGTACTGGATCTCGACGCCGCCCGCCACCACCCCCTTGAGCCGCTCCCCGGCGTAGAGCGCCGCCCCCAGCGCGCCCGCGAGCTGCGGGTCCGGGCACAGTAGCGGCTCGAGCCCCACTTTCTCCGTCAGCTTGGCAACGAGGCCCTTGTTCTTGGCGATGCCGCCCGTGATGCTGAAATCCTTCTGTATGCCGACGCGCTTCAATAAATTGAGGCTCCTCTGCGCAATTGCATCGTTCAGGCCAGACAGAATGTCGCCTTTTTCGACGCCTTTCCTGCGGTAGGCCATGGCCTCGGTCTTGGCGAACACGGCGCATATCGTATTGAAGGGAACGGGATTCCTCGACTGGATGGCCAGCACGCCGCTCTCAGACAGAGGGACGCCGAGAACTTCAGCGATCATTTCGAGGAATCGGCCGGTTCCTCCAGCACACTTGTCGTTCATGACGAACTTGGTGACGCGCCCCTGCCCGTCGCAGCTTATGGCCTTGCAGTCCTGGCCGCCCATGTCCAGCACCGTGCGCACCGAGGGGAAATACCAGTTGATGCCGCGCGCGTGGCAGCTTATCTCGGAGACATTCTCTTTGGCGAATGGAACGAGCACGCGCCCGTAGCCCGTGGCGACAATATAATCTATCTTATCGATGCTCAGGCCCGTGCCGTTCAAAAGGTTCGTCATGGTCACATTCGACGTCATCACGCTATCGGGCAGCGTATCGCCGATGGTGGAAGATGCGATCACGCCGTCTTTGAGCAGCACCGCCTTGGCCGCGCGCGAGCCGATATCGATCCCGGCGACTATCGTCATGCAGCGGCCCCTTTCTCCGCGCTTTCCCTGGCGATTATGGCCGCGCCCAGCGCTGCCACAGCCTGCGGCTGCTCGGGCACGAAAACTTTAAATCCCAGATCCTGCTCCAGTATATTGATGAAACCTTTATTCATGGCCACCCCACCCACGACGGCCACCCCCTGCTCGATGCCGATGCGTTTGCACATGGCCATGATGCGACTCACCATCGAGGCATAAATACCGGCGACTATATTCGGCATGGGCGTCGGCGGCACACGGTGAACATTCGATATTACCTCGGACTCGGCAAAAACGGCGCAGGTGTTAGATATGTCCGCCCGCACCTTTGCCGCAAACGACATATCCGACATTTCACCGAGCGACATCCTCATAATTTTCGACATCTGCTGTAGGAAGATCCCCGTCCCCGAGGCGCACTTGTCCTGGTTCTCCCACGCGCTCAGCCGCCCCCTTGCGTTCAGCTTGAGCGCCGCGCTGCTCTCCCCGCCAACGTCGATCACGGTTCTGATGGCGGGATTGAGGTGATGGATGCCGCGGGCGATACAGGTATTTATAGCTTTATGCTGCTGATTTAAAGTGATCGACTTCCCTCCCATGCCTGTCGCGACGATGTGCCACCCGTTAGCCAAGTCGACGATATTCCCGTCCGACGCCAGCCGTATTGCCTCCCGCGCGCTTTGCTCCGCGTCATCGCCCGACTCGGCAACGCCGAAGGCAAAGCTGCCATCATCCTTGAGCACGACGGCCTTGGTCGTCAAACTGCCAACGTCTATTCCGAGGTAGTTCATAAGTTATATTCTAACCACGTGGAATCCTGCTGAGAAGACATTGTTGTTGGGGTAGGTGCCGGTGTTCCTTGATTCCTTAATACAACAGCGGCGTAAATCATGCCATCTATCGCTATGAAAGCCACAACCAGGGCTATAATAATCACGACCAGAGAGCGTTTCTTTTTCTCGGGGGCTAAATCCCTCTGTGAAACCATTCGCTGTCTAGGTTTTATGGATGCCTTTTCCTCAAGAGATGCCTCTTCCTTAGGTGCTACCGGCTTTTGAGGCTCAAGAGGCTCCTTGATTGCAGGGGCTACTTCAGGCGTCACTGCTGCCTGCTGTAGAAGCGCAGACGGTGCCTTCTTCTCAGAAACTATTGCTTCCTTTGGTACTATTCTCGGACGAGGTTTTTGGGGTGTTTTTTTCTCAGTAACTGCTTCAGGCTTCGGGACTGCCTGCGGTCGAGGCTTAGACGATTTCTTCTTCTCGGGAACTGCCTCTTTTTTGGGCGCTCTTCGCCACCAAGGCCTGGATGGTACCTTCTCCTTGAGAGCGGCCTCCTTCTTTGGCACTACCTGCTTTCGAGGCTTGGGAGGCTCCTCTTTCTTGAGAGGGGCCTCATCCACCGGTGCTCTCCGCCGTCGAGGCTCAGGAGAGGCCTTTATATCAGCGGCTGCTTCAGGCTTCAGTGCTATCTGCGGTCGAGGCTTGGGTGGTGCTTTTTTCTCAGGAACTGCCTCCTTCTTCGAGATTACCTGCGACCGAGTTTTGGGTTGTTCTTCTATCTTAGGAGGTAGAGCCCTCTTTTGCGCCCTTGGATATTGAGGCAAATAAGGCGCTGGTTTTTGTGCGAGTGTCTCTTTATCCCAATCATCACCCCAGTCGCTTCCCCAGACCTCATCAATGGAAACTCCGCCCTGACGCTGAGGACGTTTGATAACAGCATCAGACTCGCGTTTATCTTTCCGGGGTTTGCGAATAACAGGTTTGGCTCCGTGTATAGGGGGATATGGCGTTACTCGCTGTCGAGCACTAGCAGGAGCAGGCTTTGATACAGGCCTTCCTCTGCCCCAGTCGTCACCCCAGACCTCACCAACGGAGACTCTGCCTCTGCAATAGGGATAATTAATACAAACATAGTACTTGCAGTCGTCTTCTCTGGCCATGCGGATGGTTGTTCTCCTTCCGCACTTGGGACACCTGACTTCACCCGTCATTTAATGCCTCATCCCGCATAATCCAGGTAACATTCGTTAAATATAGCCGACTTTTCATCTATCCTCAAGCATCTCGAAGAACTGCTCAAGCTTGCCGCGCACCTCGTCCTCGGATGTTATCGTAGGATCAACCACATCGCAGTCTATGGTCAGCACCGGTATATCGATCTCCTCAAGAATATCTTTGAATAACTTGATTGTAGCGCAGGAATGCCTACAGCCAACGTCGGCCCAGTAGATCGCTCCGTCCACACGGTATTCCTTGGCACATTGCTTGATGCTGCCTATGGCGCGGTTGTCCAGCGGCCCGTACATGCGCATCTCGGGTATCATATAGGATTTTCTGGCCACGCTCTCCAGCGGCTTGGCCGGGTCTAGGTGCCCCTCGCCCCAGAAGGTAAAGAAAGGCTCCGTCACGCTAACCGCCCCGTGTTCGGCGGCGATGCGGTCCAGGAAGCCCATGAGATACATCGGCGGCAGAAAGAATGTCATGAGGCGGAAGCGCTCCTTGGGCACAGCGCCTTTGCCCTGCTTCACCATATCGGCCAGCTCATCGCGCAGCGTCTCCAGATACTCGATGGCCTCCGGCTGCCCCGGGAAAAGGTAATCGGCCGTTAGCAGCTGCAAGAAGCCCAGAGGCGAGAATGGTGTGGGCACCGCCTTCCTCAACTCGTTGATCTCGCGCATGAGCCCAATCTGGTGGTCCATGCGGGCCACGATCTCAGCCAGCCGATCCCAGTGTATGCGCCGGCCCGATCTATGCTCCAGAAAGATGACCATCTCGCCCATCTCCCCGGCGAGGTACTGCAATTCCTCCTCGCTGTCCTTGAACGGATGGTCGATGAAGAACCCCGGCGCGCCCGTGATCTTCGTGATAAGCTCGCCGGCTTTGGCCGTGTTGTCGCAGACCAGGCTGGACCACAGCATGACGTCCGGCCACGGGATGGATTTGCTGGCGAAGGCCCCCGCCAGCCCGCGGTGCGGGGTGCATATCTCCGAGGCCAGACCCAGCTCGGCGCCGGCGGAAATGATATCGGAGTTCTCCCCTGTGAAGAGCGCCATCATCCACGTGGTGACCTCCGTGTGCATCGGCACATAGTCCATGGCGTAGATCAGCTCGGCGGGGAAGAATACGGTGTGCGCCGCTATGAGCTTGCCTGTGTCGTGGGCTTCCAGAAGACGACGGTAATAGGTTTCGAGCATCTTGTAGTAGAGGACATCGCTCTTGCGCGCGTTGGGCGACGCCTGGTTCATACGCAGCATCAGGCGACAGGCCCGTATGATGGCCTCGATCTTTTTATTGCTTTCAGTGCTCACTTCTTAGAATCAACCCCCTGATATCCCCCGAGTCTTGGGGGAAACAACATCCGAACCCCCTGTTAGTCCCCCACACGTTGGGGGACAAGAGCGTTAGGGGACACCCCTAAAACCCCGCCAGAGGGCGATCCCTCTGGACTTCCCGATAACGATTAAAGGTACGACACCTATGACGTAGGGGCACGGCACGCCGTGCCCTCGTTATCTCTTCCGCGCCTCCAGCATCTCAAGGAACGCCTGCACCCGCGTCGCGATCTGGCCGGAACCGGCCGTGCCGTATTCGACATCGAGCGCCAGCGTCGGTATGCCATTCTCCGATAGCTTATCTGATAGCAGCGGCAGGTCGTGGGCGTACGGCACACAGTAACGCACGATCTCGCTGATGACGCCATCGACCTTGAAAGCGCGGGCGTAATCGATGATGCGGTTGAAGCGCTCGTCGGAGGGATACATGCGCGCGCAGGGGAAGTTGTTCAGATAGCGGCGCGAGATGGTCTCCAGTATCGGCCTGCCGTCATCCAGCGCGACCTTGTCGCCCCAGTAGCGCGTGCTGGTGCACAGCTCGTCGGTCACCACCAGCGCGCCCTGATCCTCTATCGATTTGATGAACTCCGGATTCGTCAGCACGCTGCCGACGAGCATGACCCGCGCCCTGCCGGAGAAGGCCTTGTCGCTCGCCTTGAGCTCCTCGATGAACTCGCTGAGCCAGAGGTTGAAGGTCTCCTTGGGCATCCTGTAGGCCGCGTTGAGCACCTCCAGCGTCTCGGCGCCGCTTATCGGAGGCTTGTCCCGCTTGCGCAGCTCATAGAGGCTGTGCAGCAAGCCGCGGGACTCATTCAATACGATGGCCGATTTTAGAAGAGCCTCATCCGTTATCTCGACGCCGAAGTGCTCCTCGAAATGTTTCTTGAATAGTACGACCTCGTCGTAGTACAGCGTATGAGCCCGCTCGGTGAACTTGCGCGGCACCGTCAGCACATGGTGGAACGGGGTCCCGACGTACTGCCTCCACACATCGAACAATCTTCGCGCGCCGTCGCACGTCGAGCCGCCCACGACGCCGTCGAGGAAGTCGTACTGCCCCTCAAGGCCGAGCTGCAGGCAGCTCCGCGAGAATGTGCAGTTATTTATGTAAAGATGGGCGTTGGCATCGTCGAGGTTGGCCTCATGCGAGTAGCCGATGATGCGTATGGGCAGGGCGCCGGAGGCATGGATGATCTCTTCTGGAACATAGGTGCACAGCCAGCCGATGACCTTGCCGCCGCGGCTCTTGTGCTCCAGGATCTGAGCGGTCTTGGGGAAAGATTCATTCATCTCCCGGAAACGATCGAGTACGCTCAATTTATAATATCTCCATATGGTCGATACGTGGGCGAACACATAGGTTCGCCCCTACAATAAAATTCTCCATGGCAGGGGCAACCCCCTGTGGTTGCCCGCCACAGGGCGAGGCGACCTCGCCCCTACAATCAACCCGTCGTAGGGGCAATTCATGAATTGTCCCTACATTGCGACAATTATATATATCACAAACTTAACTCGGGGTGGTAGCCTATAAACATGCAGCCGGGGCCGGTGGAGTATCCCATCACCGGGCTGTAGTCGCTAACGATCATGCTGAGTACTTTGAACTCTTTCTTTATCATGTCGACCAGCGTCTGAGCCGTGTCCGGCGCATCGGCGTGCGAGACCATGAAATGCATAGCTTCAGCGGCCGCCGCATCCTTCTTGACAACACCGATCATCTTACCCAGGCCCTCGATCCTGTCCGTCGTCATGTCGGCGAACTCCATCACGCCTGCGTCAGACATACGATTCACCGGCTTGATGTTCGACTTAGCGGTCTTGAGCGCATCTTCTTTGGACATGCGGCCGCTACGATAGGTGTAGCCGACCGTATCCAGCATCAGCACGCCGCCCGTCACCTTGCGCATCTCGGCGGCGGCCTTCGACAGGTCGTCTAGACCTTTCCCCTTTGCCGCCAGCTTGGCCATCTCGATGGCGATCATGCCCTCCGCTCCGGCGCAGGTCCTGGAGTCGAAGGCCACGACCCTGGAATTTGGAAACTCCTCTTTGAGCAGGTCCGCCGCAACATTGGCCGACTGGGCCACCGCGCTGAGCCCGGACGATATGGTGACAAAAAATATCGACGGATGTTTTTTAGCCAGCTTGCGGAACTCTTCCAGAAGTATGCCGGGAGTTATAGCCGCAGTACAGAAGCTGTCCGGGTCTTTCTTGATGATATCGTAAGCCTGCCGGGCGGTGATAGTTACGCCTTCGGTATAGGTTTTGCCCTCGCAGGTTATCTGGGAGGCGGGGACGATTTTTATGCCATTCTTATCGGCTAGTTCTTTGGGTAAGCACGCCACGGTATCGGTCATGACCAGCACATTGGACATTGAAGAGCCTCCTCAGCTTTGCTTATTCTATACCCCGTAATATACACGATTCGCTGGCCGTTGCACAACCATAATTTAGAGTCCCTTTGTAGGAGCGAACCCCTGTGTTCGCCCTATAGATTCCGGCCTCCGCAGGAATGACGCGCATGCCCTCACCCTAACCCTCTCCCCTGCGGAGGGAGAAGAAACCCAGCCTTATACAGCTGCGGCGCGCAGAGTTATTCATATGTGCACGGTACTCCGTCCGTGCACATACATTAAGGTTTACTAAGTACTGTAATACACAAATTTCTGCTACGGCCTTCCAGCGGCACTAAGGTCGACACACCGCTACAGCCCTCGGCCACGAAGTGGATAGAGGTTAGCGGCTCACAGAGGTGCAGGAGATGAGTCTCCTGCCAGGGGTTTGGGGGTGTCCCCCATTTTACAAGTCCCCCAACGTATGGGGGATACAGGGGGTTCGGTTATTGTTTCCCCCTTTCAAGGGGGATTCCAGGGAGATCATACTAATCCCTGCTAACAAAACACCCGCCGGCACGTCTTATATATCAAACAGGAGGAGGAAGAACATGAAGAAATATTGGATCACAATAATGATGACGGTTCTGGCTATCGCTGCCATCAGCGGAATAGCCTGCACAGCGTCCGCGGACACCAGCGGGCCGAGCACTGTAAATGTTTCTGAAAGCGGAAAGCAGATAACACTCTCCCCAGGTGACTCATTGATAGTAACCCTCGACTCCAACGCGACGACAGGTTTCAGCTGGTCGGTAGCCGGAATTAGCGATGAGGACGTAGTGGATGAGGTCAGCAACGAGTACCAGGGCTCCGATAGCGGGATGATAGGGGCAGGCGGCCAGGAGGTCTGGACGTTCGAGACACTCGATGAAGGCACAAGCACTATCGAGATGCAGTACAGCCGCTCCTGGGAGACAGGCGTGGAGCCCGCCGCAACGTTCAACGTAACAGTAATCGTGAAATAGAGGTGTCCTTCTTCAGAAGGATTGAGGCGGTTGGGGGATTAAGGGGGTTGGAAACGACCCCCTTTTCTATCTTTATCCGACTTATCCGGCCGTATAAGTCCCCGTCCCCACAGCTATGAGCACGTCATCCTCGTTGCGCAGCTCCATCCGCGAAACTGCTATCTTGCTCCCCACCCGCAGGATATTGCTCGTGGCGGTGAAATGCTGCCCCTTGCCCGGCCGTATATAGTCGATGCGCAGGTCTATGGTGCTGATCCGGCCCAGCCGCTCCATCTTCTTCTCTATGGACTTGCCCATGACCTGCTTAAAGATGTGCAGATACACAGCATGCGCGCCGGCTATATCCAAAATTGAAGAGATGACCCCACCGTGAAGCACGCGGAATATGGGATTGCCGATAAGCTCTTCGCGCATATCGAGTTTGAGGATGCCCTCCTCCAGTGATTGCGACTCGATGCTGTAGTTGAGCACATCGTTGAACGAGGGGCTGGCCAGATTTGCGAAGTGCTCGCTCACCTCCTGCAGTTCCTCGCCTTTAACCTTGACCTTTATCGGCATGGCGCCCCTCCTTTTTCATGCTGCGATCTCGATATCTCCGCCGCAGCGACGTCAGCATAACATAAAGATGCTATTGTTGACAGATTACATTACCAGCTTTAAAGTATAACCACCTTACGCATTCCCATTTGACCCAGATAGGTATCCTGGAGAATCTGCAATATAAATTCAGGAGGTAGAAAATGCTGAAAAGTACTTTCAAGATGTTCTTTGGTATCATATCTATCCTCGTCGGACTTGGAGTTATTGGCATTGGCATTATGGTTATGGGCGGGAATACAGTAATGGGAATTATCCTTATCCTTGTTGGAATTTTCTTTATATCTATGGGATGGGTTTTGCAGTATGGGAGCATTTTTAGAAGATGAGGCTAACAAGAATGGCTGGAGATAAGATATGAATAGTGCATTTCTTGCAGGATATGTTGTAGTCGTAATAGTAATCAGGATACTATTCATTTGTTGGTGTGTCTCAATAGCAAGAAAAAAGGGCAGAGACACTGTATTAGCAGGTCTATTGGGATTCTTATTCGGGTTATGGGCAGTCATAGGCTATGCTCTTGTTAGTAGTAAGAAAAAGGGTAATGAATCTTTAAACTGTCCTATATGCCACGATATTACTGAGATTAAAACAGCTAAGACAGGCAAGGATAAGGGCAAGCAATTCTATGTATGCGTTAATTATCCAGAGTGCAAAGGGAAAATTCCGCTAACTAAGAGAGCACTGTAGCGACGGAGTTACTGAATGACAGATGATATTAAGTGTCCTATATGTGGTTCTAAAACTACTATCCGAACAGCTAAAAAAGGTTCAAATGCTGGTGAACAGTTCTACGTTTGTGACCACTATCCAGAGTGCAAGGGTAAAAGTCCTTTGAAAAAAGGAAGGTATGAGGAGGTAATCAGACTCAATCCAAACGATGCAGCCGCACATCATGCCGTAGGGCTCAGATATCATAAACAGGGTAAACTTAACGTTGCTGAGCGGGAGTATAAAGAGGCTATCAGACTCAATCCAAACTTTGCAGAAGCACACAATGACCTAGGGGTTATATATTCAACTCAACGTAAATGGGACGCTGCTGTGCAAGAGTTTAAAGAAGCGATCAGTATCAATCCGAACTTGGCAGCCGCACACAATGCTCTAGGAGCTATAGCCTATACTGTGGGTATGTATGACATTGCTGTGCAGGAGTATAAAGAGGCAATCAGCCTCGACCCAAACTTTGCAGAAGCTAAAAATAATCTTGCAAATGTCTTGAAGAAGCAAAAATGAGATGGAACGTTTACGACACACCTCCAGTGAGTCTTTAGGCATACTAGGGGTTTGTTGGATTACTCATCCTCTGGGTTTTCTTCTGGGTTCGTCTTTTCACTCTTCTTATGTTAAAATAATAGAGTAATTACCATTGATTTATCCGCGGGGGAGCCGTGTGGCTGAGAGCCCTTCCCTGAACAGGAAGGACAACCCCTGGAACCTGATCTCGGTAATGCGAGCGTAGGGAAGCGGGACCATATAGACCAGGAGTCTGGAACCGAGTACCGAGGCTCCTGGTTATTTGTTTTATAAGGGGTGCGATATGACACAGTTAGAGCTGGCAAGGAGCGGGGGGATATCCTTTGAGATGAAGCGCGTCGCCGC